>Ga0209367_1000303_pt1 | contig 44651 bp, 46 predicted proteins | sample WorMetLIZISLAND2_FD_187412 | JGI IMG/M metagenome (GOLD analysis project Ga0209367, IMG submission 187412) | Marine gutless worms symbiont microbial communities from Max Planck institute for Marine Microbiology, Germany - Olavius geniculatus... ... | reverse complement strand
CAAAAACGGTGCAAGATAAACGCATGGTCATTATGGATTACAGATAGTTTGTCGACCCTCGGATGTCGAATGGTTACGTGACCAATGACGTCACGTAACCCTAAAAAATCAAACTCGTAACGCCATTATTTTTGATGCGCCTTATTTTTATAACGGTGCAAGATAGACGCATGGTGACAATGGACCTTTTATAATAAAGAGCCGTGCGACCCAAGTCCGAAGCACTATGAAAAGAAGAAACCTCCTCTTGGGCCTCTTCCTGATTACCTCTGGGGGCCTGAAGTGCTTCTGACTGCAAGTAGAACCAAGCCGCCCGCTTCTTTTTAGTTTTCATGATGTGGTGAGAACGAGGCTTGATTTTCGTAGATAACTTCCAGGCCGGGCTTGCAATAGACCCTCGCCCGCTGTCGAAAAAAAAAATTTCCTATAAAATTTGGCCCAAAAAAATTCCGAAAAACCAACCCAAAATTTAAGGAGAAAAACAACTAATGACCTTGGAAAAATGAAACTAAGGACGGGAAAATACAAAAAGTACCCAGCGGAAGCAGTTTAGTGTTTCTTTGGCAACTCCAACAACAGCACGTCTCAGCAACGTTTAAAAGCTCCGACGACGCCCGCGGAGATGCAGTACAACTTGCCGGACTCGGGGGAGCGGTCGAAGAGGCACATCAGCCAGTCCCGGAAAAAGCAACAGAAGAAGAGAACGACACGTCCGCCAGTTACAGAAAAGCATCAGAGAGAGCGAGAGAAAAAGTAAGAGAGAGAGAGAGGGAGGGAAGCAGCCACAGAGTCACACCAAGAGCGACGCGTCCGTTAGTTTTAAAGAGCAGCAGAAAAAAAGGGAGAGACGTCCAGCAGTGCCAGAAAAACATCAGAAGAGAGAGAGAACAAAGGCCTGGCTCTAGTTCATATACTGCAGAAAAGAAGAAAGGGGGGCTGTGCCGCAGATAGGAGAAGGGGGTCCATGCTGCCTGTATTAGACAAGAGAGAAAAGGGGGGTCTCTGCGGTAGACAAAAAAAGGGGGTCTGTGCGGTAGACAAGAAGGGGGGTCTGTGCTGCCTATACTAAACAGCAAAAAAAAGAAAAGGGGGTTTGTGCTGTAGACAAAAAATGGGGGTCTTTGCTGTAGATAAAAAAAGAATTTTAAGAGAAAAATAGCTCACATTAAGTTTTTAAAAAATTTTAGAAACAAGGAGAGTTTACTTAAAAGAAGAAGTGCAGGAATTTTATTTATAACTTAAAGAAGTTGACAAATTTTTAACAGGCAAAAATTTAAAGGAAAAAACTGGGCCAAGACAAAATCTAAAAATTTGGAGCCCGCGACTTTTACACTACTCCCAGCTTTCAAAATCATCGTCCCACTGACCCAAGTCGTGGGAGTAAAATGGAGGAAGTAGTGTAGAACTTAGAGTACAAATAAGGAAAGAGGGACGCAACGAGCTGTACTGCATCCGGCATCGACAACATTATAATATTAATCTAAACAAAATACTGTCATCTTTAACAAAATCAAGGTTATACTCTGCTACCATCACAAGTGCAATTAATTAGTCATCATATTTCTTCCATCGTCACCAAGAGCCCAAACCAACCACAATACTGGTCATTGTTGGCTTTAATAAATACAGTACTTTCATTTGGTCTTTACAGCATTGAAAACCTTATAATTATATATAGGTTGTCGAAAAAAAAGGAAAAACATGGCTGCGAATTATCTGCTAAATATTTACATCCATTCGTACAGATCCCTATCGATCACCAAATTCTGCCTGACAACCCGATTGTGAAACAGCACAACATGTCAGCATATGAAACATTTACACTATCTGATGTTCCTTGGGAGGAAAGGAAAAACGGGTTGTCGTCTACCATTTATTTCAGTACACTACACAACACGTTTCACGAATCACGACAAACACCAACTTGCTGTCAGCTGCATAAAAAAAGTTGTACCAAACAAGATAACTTATTTACAGACGTTGACGCAATGTGTATGTATTAGCTAAAACTTACTTCAGGACTGGTATATCAAACCAAAAAAACAAAAAATAGAGCTTTTTGTACCCGTGGTTTAGTCTTGGCAGTTTAGTCAGTACAGTTTTGTCTATTTAACTCCCGATTTCAGTTGGCTGCGGTTGGGTAATTTATTTCGGGCTGAAAGTTTCTCAGTTGTTTTCAGTGTGGTAATGGAGTACTAAAATTTCCCCTATGAGTTGTCTGCCCCGGGTTGTTGATTAACTTGCTGATAACGTAATAACGACGAACTGCAAACGCATTTCCATCTGCTTCGCTTACAAGTGTACCCAGTCGTATTTGCGTCTGAAACAGAAAATGCCGGCAGAGTCCAAGAACATGACGCTGGTGGGTGGTAGAGTTGTTGCTTGACTGTAGCTGTTTGTCCTGCGATGACAATCCGTGTGACCGCGATGTAGACGACTCTCGGTCTGGAAACATCAACACAACCCAAAGAACAGCAGCCGAATTTAAACGGGACACCCCACCCAAGGGATAGGTACCCAAAAAGAAAAATTGACAGTCAGAACAAATGGCTTAAAACTCGGAGTTGCGGGCAAAGGTGATACTATAAATGCAGTTAAAAAGAAGAGAAAAAAAAAACCAATGTTTGTATTTTCAAAGTAATTTGTTTCAAAACTTAAGGGAGTTAAGAAAATAATCCTATAATCTTATATTTAATTTCATGTATTTTAAAAACGAGGTTGTGGCCGAGTTACCTTATTTACTAGTACTTAAGAAAATTACCACATCGATTCTATTTGTTTGTAATAATAATATAGTTTGTAATAATAGTATGTTTTTTGGGAGGGGGAAGGTGGGTCGTAAAATAAAGAACTTCTGCTGCGGCCCAGCAACGGAAACAGATATTTAGCTATATGAAAGAAATCAAAGAATTAATTTTAAAAAAAATTATGTGGAACAAACAAAAGAATTGACAAAAAAATGGAATAAAAAATGAACAAAAATAAAGGTTACTACAACTCAAACAAAATTACTGGTATCGCGACCGGAAAGAGCAAGAGACATGAAAATGAAGGAGGAACGCAGGAATAGGGAAAAGATGGGTGCGTCCCAAGCATCTGGGAACTCCAGAGAGTTAGCGGCGAGTTGGGCCCGGAAGGACGCACTTATGGCGGAAAACATTTGCTGTTGCTCGTTGGTTAAAAGGTTGGAGGAGTGGGCTGTGGAAAGGTAAAAGAGATAGGCAAAGTCGCCGACTGGACGTACTGAGGTCCCGGTGTCACAGTACGGGACCCCTCCATGCTAGACGGAATGGAAGGAAGAGTAGGGTGGCCAGAGGAAGACACAGATTGAGAAAAGGTCAATGAAGATGGGCCAACTAAAACCAAAACTAAAATCGAAGAAACTAAAAAGGAGAGTGGATAAAAGCTGTTAGTAGTAGTCGCAGTAGAAGTGTGGGGCTTATAAAACCACTTAGAATTTAGATGTTTCAACAATGCCAAGGGGGTAAAGTAATTTAGCCCGCAACATCCACAAAGTGCTGGAGAGCCACTGCATCTTTTTTCCAGGCGGTGGCACTTGTAATTTTCTTGGCTGGATTCTGAGCTGCCGCACTTTAGGCAGGTTATTGCAAACTTCAGCTGTCGTGGGTCCATGTCTCTTGGTTTGATTTTCCTTTGTCTCGACGGCATCCTGCAGGCACAACCATTTTTGGTTAATTTATATTTTTTGGGACAAATATTTTCGATGTGGTAGGGCAGTAAATAAACACATTGAATATTAAATAAAGCCCCTTACTGTTCGAAGTGTATTATACAGTGGTTTGACAATTTTTGACTACTTTACACGATTGTTTGTAAACAGCCATCAACATTGTAAACAATAACAAGACTTAGTATGTAGGCCTAAGTTGGTTCTCAACGCCGTTAATTTTTAATTAAGTAAGCATGGGATCTTTTTTGTAAAATTAATCGTCATGTTAGGTCATTTTATTATTTACTAATTTGTAACCAATAATAAGTACAATTATGCCGACTTGTGTTTACTTTATTGCATTTTAAGGTTAATTCTGTTTACACAAACTTTTAAATTTTTATTTTTTTACTTACTTGTTTCTGAATCGATTACTTTATAAACAGAAATGGCGTTGCCCTACGGGGATGGTTAATTTTGCGTTTCACGCGTTATACTGTTAATATATGTTATTAGTCGCTACTAAGCAGCTTGTATAGCGTTTCGACATGGACGCGGCCAATATGGTGTACCTTTGGAGGTGAGATTCTAAAGCATATAGTCAAGAAATTAGTTTTTTATCTGTGCGGCAGTGTTTTTAATAAGTTGCTATTGTTATGGGTGGAGTCATTATGCAGTTTAGCAATGAGTGGAGTTTATTGCTGTTCAAAACTGTCACTAAAAGGGAACACGGTACCCAGTTGCGTCCTGTGTTGAAAAGTAGGAGGGGCGGCAAATTACAACTTTCCGACAGCTCAAAATTCAGGGAATGTAGTTTTTGTCGCCTTTTTTTTGTCACATTGCCACTAACTGACATAAAACGATTATCGGAATATGGCTTACACTAAGAGATCTTTTGAATGCTGTGCATTTTATGTTTCAGAGAATAATTCGTTGCCGATGTATAAAAAATATTTACCCTTCTTAACTTGGTAAATTATAACTCTTTATATGCGCCAGCCTAGAGCTCTCGCTTCGGGGCTGCCCATCTTGTGCATAGCCCAAGATCTCTACCATAAGTGCATTTTTAAAGTATGTAATTTAGAGTAATAGCCTGTGGATAGGAAAAATATAAAATTAAGGTTTGGGGTTTTGGTTTATTAAAAACAGTAGGGAAAAGGTAAGAGTCAATGTTAGTATGTATTTTGGAGAAGTATAAAATTGTAAACAGTAGGTATTTTGGTTTTATTAAGCCTATAGTGCGGAAGGTAAAGCCAGGTGTTAGATAGACACGAGGCAATTAAAACTCTTCAAACCTGAGACCACTTACAGCAAAACAAACAAACAAACACTTAACTAAAACCGGTATTCAACAGTTACACAATAAACCAGTTTGCAGACACCAATATGCACTAGATTTTACGGTACAATTACTGGGGTATTTCCTAGTAAATTAACGCAAGCGTGCCGGCTTTCGGACGGCTCGTCTCGACCTCGTAGTTACAGGTGGCAAGGATACACTAGGTGTAGGAAAACTATTGAGCAAGCCGTTATCTTCACTGACATCTTCGCTGACTTGGTGTTCTACTAAAGCCTCTAACTCAACCGTTTGCGGCTCTGGTTGAGACTGAATTTCGCACGGCATAAGCCGGTCGACATGCACAATCTGCCGGCGATGCGTGACTGTATGTTGGACTTTTACCACAGTCGGTGAACAGAACCTTGTAATCGTCCATGGGCCACTCCATAAGTTTACCAACTTATGCCTAGCCTAGCCTAACGTATAAAGGGACGCGACCAATATAACCAGACAGACTGTTCTAAGTACAGCGTGACCAGTTTGACATGTTTATCAAAATAACGCGAACGTTCTGATGTGCATCCCGTAGCGTCTCGCGGAAATTGTCGTTGGTGTATCCTGTGGTGGTGCTGCGATCAATGTACACGGACATAATACTTCTCGACCTAACATGGCAAAGTTTGGGGTTATACCAGTCACAGAATGGACAGTCATTCTATACGCTGATAAAAGTGATGGCAACCTGGCAGGCCAATCATTGGGGTGTTGTTGAGTGGTTGTGCGAAGCATCTGTAAAATTGTACGGTTAGCTCTTTCGATTAAACCGTCAAAGCGAGGATGGAATGGTGTTGTTCTTGTCTTATAGATACCCGTGAAACTACACAGCTCTTTTACCAGAAAGGCTTCAAAATTACGTCCCTGGTCCGAATGCAATTGGCGCGGTAGGCCAAAACGGAAAAAAAACCGTTGTAAACAGCAGTCATACAAGTAGACGCTTCTTGATCAAGTAAGGAGTACGCTTCGATCCATTTGCTGAATCCATCGACCACTACCAGGATGTATTTAGAACCATCTGCAGCTGTAGGTAGACCAGAGAGGATATCCATCGTAACAAAATCAAGTGGGGCACCAACTTGTATCTTCTGCAAGTGACCATGGGGTCGAAGTGGTGGTCCCTTACTCTGTGTACACTGGGCACACTGCTTGTACCAAAGCTTTACGTCGCGATTTAGTTCAGGCCAGTAGTAGCGTGGCTTTAGCTGATTAATCATACGTGTTGCACCTAAATCGGCAGCAGCGGGGCCTGCATAGGTAAAATCAAACAGTCTACGCTGTAAACTTACTGGCAAAACGAGCTCAGTTACATTATCTCGTACTTTGACTAAGACATCATCACGCGAACAAACTTCAGGCCGTAAGGATAGTAGCAAGCAGGACTCCAAGGAAAACGAACGCAGTTCTTTTGGCAAGGGGTCCAAGCTTTCCTGCAAAACGCGATAAGCGTCTCCAATTTCTGGGTCTTCGGCCTGTTTCTCGGCAAGATCCGAATGAGTGAATTCGGGCAGAAGTTGAAGGGTGTGGACAGACAAAAGGTTTACAATCTCTTCAGCACGATCACACTCATCTATCCACGTTGTTGGAGCAACCCGTCCCCAGCATTGCTTGCATGTTTGACGTGAAACAGCTTCTGCGTTAGAATGCAGACGGCCGGGGCGGTGTTCGACCTCCTAATTGTATTCGGCCAAAGTCTCAATCCATCGGGCCAGGATTCTCTCCGGAGGCTTAAAGGTCATTAACCATTTAAGGCTATAATGGTCAGTATGGAGGGCTACCTTGGTACCGAGGAGGTAGTGCCGAAAGTGTTGCAAAGAAAGAATAACTGCCAAAAGTTTTCGGCGAGTTGCGCAATAATTCTTCTGAGATTCGTTAAGAACACGGGAAAAGAAGCAATGAGCCTTTCCACACCATTTACGACCTGGCTTAAGACAGCGCCAACGGCGACATTCGAAGCGTCGGTATCTAAGATGCACGGAAGGTCAGGGTACGGGAAAGCCAGTGTCTCAGTGGCAAGTAAAGCAGATTTTAGACGGTCAAAATAAAGCTTGGCCTCATCGGTCCATGTAAAAGGCGTGTTCTTTCGCGTCATCAGGGGGTTCAGCAATAGACGCGAAGTCCTTTACGAACTTCCGGTAATAGCTGGCCAAACCGTAAAAAGCCCTGACATCACGGAGACAGTGCGGAGTGGGCCAGTTACGAATAGCATCGAGTTTATCAGGTTGTGGCTCGATACCATCAGCAGAAATCAAATGACCAAAGAAATCAATCGGGGATTTGGAAAGAACACACTTGGAAGGCTTAGCTTTCAAACCGTACAGACGCAAACGACTGAAAACATTATCCAACCTTTCAATAAGTTGCTCTGGACTATCGGCAAAGACGATTATATCATCCAGATAGCGGAGACACTCAGTGGCGTCATTTCACTAAATCCTTGGGGGGTCCACTCTTTTCCCCTTTCTTTCCTCTTCCCTCCCCCTTTCTTTCTCCTTTTCTTTTTCTTTGTCCCTTCCCCTTTTCCCCTCCCCTACTTTCCCCTTTCCTGTCCTCTCCTCCCCTTAGAAGTAGGTCCCCTTAAATCCAGCTAGGAGGTCTGGGGGAGTGCTGTAAGCTTCCCCAGCGGGGTGTGGAGCGGAGCCCAGCCGAAATCGAATTTGGTGCATTTTTAGCCTTAAAATGTGACATTTCATGGCAACAATTTCAATGACTTTCCTGAGAATTATTTGACCAAATTTCATGCAGTTTACGCAGTAAATGTATATAACAGTCATTATCAGCCCAAAAAATCTAACACTTCTCCACTTTAACAACCTTGCACGTTCTATAGCACACTTGAACTGACAAAATTATACTTAACTGATGAGTCTAACTGGTAGGATAATAAATGTTTCTTTTCTAGCCTATGTATACATAAGTATATTATACTTAGTTTACGTGTTGCCATTTAAAATCCATCAATGAACCAAAGTCTATTGCAAGCACACATGTTCTATGTCTCATCAGAAAACTAATGTAACACAGCAAAAAACACGAAATGCAATGATGTAAACACCATCATAGTAATCAGATCGTAATGTTGTTTAAAATTTACTCCAAACTGTAATATGGAATAGTTCTGATAACATTAGGCCTATCTGCTCCAGTTGGTTGCCAATTCTTAGGCATATACAAACAACACAAATGTTTGCCCAACAGTAAATATGTGAATGTCAGTGGAAGGCAGTTGAGTTTAATCGTTCATACTGGCCAGCTTTTTCAAAGACTGCGAAGCTACGACCAAACTGCTTTGTTTGGTCACGGACACAAACAACTTCACTAAGTTACAACCCGAAAACATTTGTAAATATGAAAAAGTCTGCAGATATTCACATTAATGGATACCGTCGTGGTCGCAGCTTTGCAAAGTCATCGACTAAGCTGTTCAGTGTAAACGACCGAGCCAAACTGCATTCCACTGACATCAGCATTAGGTGGCTCAGTCGTTCGTCGCCTGTAGACGTACGGAGATACGTCTTAACTCGTTTCAAACATAAGAAAAAACGTTTGTTGCCAGCAGTGATGACGGGTATTGTCATTGCTATCTTGACAAGTTTGATAACTTCGGAGTATGCCAGTGGCAGTAATTCCAAAGCTGTCAGAATGTCGTTCATGTCGCACTTTCCATCAGGAAATTTTGCTTGGAGGTAAGCATCGGCAGACACAGTTTGTGAATAAACAAGAGGCTCGTCAACAAGCACTCTGTAGTGCACTGCCAGTGTCTCAATACTGTCCAGTGACATGAACGAGTCACAACTGGCATTAAAAGCTTGCAGTGAACGCAGCACACCACTGTTAGACGTGAACCGTCTGTCAAATTTTGCTAACATCCGATCAATAACTTCATAATACAGCTGAGTCATCTGCTGCTCAACACTGACAAAGCCATAATCAGTAACATTCCGCTGTCCTGTTGTTGTATCTGACAGATAGTCTGTCAGATGTTTCGATAGTTGTCAAACTCTTGGTGATCTGGATCTGGCAGGATGGTCTACAGCAGCATGTAAGTCAAGTTGCAGTCCAACTGCATTGCTGAGAAATGCTGCTTTCTGAACGACTGCTGTACGCGCTTCATCTTTAGCATTCAGCAAATTGTTTCGTGTTGCTGACAGCAAACTTTCTGCAGATACCACTCCGAGTCCACTCTGCTGTAACTGCTCTGACAAAGGGTTGGTTATCCCCAGAAGCTTCTCCATGACGTGAAAAAAAGTACAATGAAACTAAATGACTCTACCTTTGTCAGTAACCCTGCAGCTTCACTTGCATCTCTACCACTGTGAATTTCTGCTGCTGCTTGCAGAGTGCTGAGTATTGCTTCATACCTTAACATGAATTTGATGATACATCTGTACCAGTACAACCACCGTGTTGTGGCTGTCTGTTCCAGTTCCAAAACCAGCTGATTTAACTTCTTCTGAGCCGCTAGAAATAACTCATGCCGTGTGTGGCTGTTCGAAATAAAATCATACAGCTGCTGCACTGTATCAAAAAAGTCATTCACTTCAACAATGTCAGATACACAGTGTACCAGAACAAGATTTATCCTGTGTGCATAGCAGTGCGTATAAAGTGCATGAGGGATTTCATTCCGTATTCTTGCTTGAACTCCACTAGCTGTGCCACTCATAACATTAGCGCCATCGTAGCACTGACCAACACAATTCATAAGTCCCAAACGTTTCACCTACTCAAAAACAAAATTAAACTAGAAATTTGGGGCAAAACCAAACGTGAGTCCGCCCGGCGCCTTAAATCCGATTGGGGGGAAATTAGGGGTGAAGGTAAAATTTCACCTGCACCAAAGTCACGTGGCCCGTACTCAAATGCATTGGCATACGCAGAACGCGCATTGTCGACTTAGGGTAGGTCAACATGAGCGCTCATAACTTTGTTCGTTGCAAACAAAACTTTTAATTTTTTTTTTCAACGCCTAAAGAATCGCGCTCGTCAAAGCCGTTTAGATTATGTCCTTATCTTCATCGGTTTCAGAGATATTTGCAATCAAACTCGAAAATTGACGTAAATCGCACCGATTTTTAAACGTTTTTTGCCCTCCCAAATTTTTAGGGGGCGGTGCCTCAAAAATTTGTATTTGCGTTAACACCCCAACCTAAAGGCACGTCAAGTGCCAAAGTTTCGTCGGGCTACACCCCGTAACTCCGAAGTTATAAGCGGTCATTTATTGCATTTTTAAGCCAATTTTTGACCCCCCTTTGAAAAAAGTTGTAAGGGGGCCCCGTCCTCGTTGGGGGTGCGCTAGTAAAACTTGGTCATTCTCTAGCGCGTGTAAAAATTTTGCGGCGCAGCACCACCTAGGGGCCGAAATATGGCCTTCCGAAGAATTTGATTTGGGTGGGTAAACATTAGCCGAGTAATCTCTGGCGTTAGTGGACGAAATTTTACACAATTTTTTTTGTTTAACGCGGAATTAACTGTATTTGATAACGCTTTTTATTGCTTGTCGATGTCTCTATCCATTTCAGAAATATTTGCGGTCAAACTCGAAAGTTGTCGTAAAACGTACTTAATTTTGCACGTTTTTTGCACTCCCAATTTTAAGAGGGCTGTGCCCCCTAATAGTTGTACCCGCATTATAACCGCCCAATCTGACAGCACGTCACGTGGCAAAGTTTTATGAAGCTACTCTCTTTGGCTCCAAAGATCCTTCGTCTAGTACGCTAGATTTTAAGACAATTTTGACTCCCCTTTAAAAAAAGTTGTAAGGAGCCCCCGTCCGTCCCCGTTGGGGGGTGCGCTAGTAAGACTTAGTCATTTTCTAGCGCGTGTAAAAAATTGGGGGCGCAGCACCCTCTAGGGGCCGAAATATGTTTTTTCCGAAAAATGCACTTTAGGTGGGTACGATTTCGCATCAAGATCTCCAAGGTCACTTGATTGAACTAATCCGGACTTGTTTCGCCTAACGCGGGAAGAATCGCGATAGACCGAATGACTATCCGATTTTGAATATTTTCATCTGTTTCGGAGATATTCGCCGCCGAACTTGAAAGTCGTCCGAAATCGGGCTAAATTTTGCATGTTTTTGGTCCCTGAAATTTTTTTGGGATGTGCCCCCCGAAATTTTGGATTAACATTATAAAAATAGGTCCAGTACTGATTATTCTGCAAAATTTCACGCTGTTCGGCTTACGCATCTCGGAGATATCGCGTTGAAAAAAAAAACATCTGGGCTAAAACATAAGTCCGCTCCGTAAGCTATTGCTTCCGGGCAGGATTAACAATGTCTCGGCCGTCAGATCATGCATAGCAAACACCCAAAGCCCTCTTTTTTATTACTTTTTCATGCACATACCGCACCAAAAATGCCAACTGCTCTTTTCGAGACAAATCTTTGGTCTCATCAACTACACTGTGTCTCAAAAAAATGTCACACTTTGTGATTGTCCATATCTTCCTCAAATATTGACCGATTTTCAAAATTTCAGACAATGAAAAGATCCAACTAATTACCAGTTTTATAAAAAAAAACGAAACGTATGTGTCGTATTGTTCTTGTAGCGGTAACGCAGTTGACATTTTAGCTGTTTCACGTCTAATCAAAGGTACAATTTACAGGAAAAAAACTAAAATTATAAATCTTTGGGGAGTCCGTAAACCCCCAGCCCCCTAAATGACGCCCCTGCAGACGCTGGATGTACAAAAGATCGGACATAACAATGTGCATCAAATGGCAAAAGGTAAATGGTGCATTCGATAATCCGAATGGCATACAGGTGAACTGAAACTGCCCGTTACGGGTACAAAAAGCAGAGCGTTTTTTAGCTCTCTTTGTAAGATCAAGTTGCCAGTAACCGGAAAAAACCAGAGCAAGTGTCTGGAGGTCTGGGCAAATGGTGAACATTAACACCGCAGCAAACTGGATCCTCTGGAGATCTAGTTGAATGAATCACTGGTGATGAAAGGGGAGTGAAAAAGATCGGAGAAGATGGCGGGGTAAAGAAACGTGGAGATGTTAAAGCCGATGCAGTTTTGTTATCCAGATCGGTCAAACTGGACGCTGTATGACTAGGCATCACAGCGCACCGAGTGAGAGGTGATAGTGGGGTTAAGTGAGGAGCCAGAAGTGAAAGCCGTGAGGTTTGGTTACCCGGCACCTCAGAAGCGAACACTGCATGACAAGGCGTTTCAGTGCATAAAAAAGTGAAGTTGAAGTTGAAGGCAAGGGTAAAAAAGAGAGGTTTTGCAGTGCGTTAAAAAAAAGTTGCCTGGGTAAACATCACTCCCGAGTACACGGAACAATTCTGTAAGGGTACTGGTGGACTTGGAGTTAAGGTCCCCGTCTGTGGCGGTTGGGTGCGCCTAGACCATACCAATTGATTGTTTACATCTACAACCAAACGAGTGGCCTTCATCAAATCATAACCTCCGATCAGAGGCGTAAGTACATGTATAAAATAAAAAGGGTGACTAATCTTCAGACCACATAACTGTAAGTTAAGTAGAACAGGTCCAAGTAAGTGCACTGTAGAATTGCCGAAATTCCTAACTTCTCGGCCAGAAAAAGGGATAGTAATGGGTAGATCGAAGTTTTTAATGATATCCAGCGGGGCTGCACTAACTTTTGCGCCGCTATCTAGCATCATCGTCATTACACAGGAGTTAACTGTTACCCCAATATTCGGAGCCATGCCATTTAAGATTGAAGCGGGTAGCATCGTAAGAGACGGAGTACCGTAGAAAACTAATTTTGAAAGAAATGGTGCAAGTACGCAGTCATTAGTCAGTGATACGTTTGCATTATTAGCAGTAGTAACAGTAACAGTCTAGTCTACGGTCTCAATCTGGGACAAGTCAAAGTCAGTTGACCGTTGACTGGACCTTGGCGGTCGGGTTAGTTGAATGGCCGTCGGAGAGAGTTCAGTGGAGTCCGGGCGCCCGTTGTCGGACTCCGGGTTCCGTTTCCCTGGTTGAAGTAAACTGGCGACGTTGAAGCCAACCTGGATGTACGAAAGCGCTGTCCGCTTTGCTCACTAGAGGAATGTAGCAGATGTGACAACCAACTTGCCCGCATACGTAACAACCTGGACCGCGCAGACTGTTGTTCTGGTTCTGTCGTACCGGAAAAGTCTGTGGCGAGTGAGGTAGTAGCGGCGGCGGCATTGGTCCGCGAAAGCGTGGGCCGGAGCCGCTATTAAGGAAACGTTGACCCTGCTCACCAGCATTCCAGCATCCACGGTTGTTGTAGCCGTTGCTGTTAACCGGCCGTCCATAAAAACGCGGATTTCGCTGCCCCGGGTTGTTGTTATTGTAATTAGCCGAGGAATGTTGAACTGGCCGCGGTCCACGTAGTGAATGGCCTTGCAAAGCTGACGGCGGTGGTTGCGGTGGCGACGGACTTGATGACGGTGACCGCGGTGGAGTTGATGGCTTAGCTGGCGACTTGTCTCGTAACAGTTTCTCGAACCGGTCTTCCACTGACTTAAGTTGGTTTACCAGCGGTGTCAGGTCTCTCATCGTCCTTGGCGCAGTCGAGGCATCGCCAACAAAACGCACAGACTTTTTAGGCTTTGTTGACTCGACCGTAGTAGCATAGATGCGCGCCCGCTCGACAGTTTGTTCATAGTTCAGATCACGACAGTGCAGACGTAGATACTGTGACAGTTCCGGTAAGTACACTTCGTCCTCAAAACGTCGCTTGAGCGCCGAGTCCCGTTGATCGGCAGGAGCAGTTAACCACGCCTCCCGATACAAAACGCGAAGTGCCTGCTCGAACTCCACGACAGACTCGGTCTCGGACTGTCTTCTTGTCTCGAACGTCGCATTGCCTCAAATGCCACGTCAACCTTTCCAAAGCGATGTTCCAAACGCGCCCACAGATCGGTAAGAGCGGTCGGTAAGGTCTCGTCGAAGTCCCGGAGGACTTCGGCAGCCGGTCTCTCCAACGCCAACGTCAGGTGGGAGAGCAGCTCCTCGTTGCTCGTCTACGAATTCACCATGGCTACGCGACGATAATGTTTACGGAACTATTTCCAGCTGGTTGAACCGTTGTACGGGTGTACAGGTTAAAACTGGCGCACGACAATAATGACAGGTGCAGCAGACGATGTTTTTGCGGCAGCAGTAGTTGACGCGATAACAGCAGCTGGTGTTGACGAACTTGACGGTGGCGGTGGATCAGAGCAATCGTAGTCACAATCAACTGCGCACACACAACGTCGAAAAATATGGCATCCATTTTTACTACGTTGCAAAGCAACAACAAACTAACATATGATACAAGCTGCTGGTTGGTCTGTCTTTAACAAAAGCTTAGCGTGCTTGCACTCTGCTAAGCGGGTGCGAAGTAAAGCGCGAAGCTCATGTGGCACGACCTCGTTCTCATCGAGCACATCTACAAACGAAAAGCGGTCTTTGCAGTGGAACAGGGCCACCCATTTGGTCTGCTAACGAAGGTCCTTGCACACGGCGTTATACTTTTGGACGAGCACCCAAGCTGACTGCTTCGCGTGGCGCCCACTGAATGCCAACTCCGACAACATGTCTTTTTTTGTGAGTGCCTTTGATGCCGCCATGTCGTCGATTAGGTATAGCGCGGGCGTGTCTGCGGCGACACCGAAGAGAGCCCGCAGCCAGTCGTGCAGCCTCTCTCCCGGGTTAATGAAAAGGAAGCGAGACGCGTGGGGCCTTCGCCAGAGCCACGGACACTCCAGGTATGTGCGATTCCTCTTCCAGGTAAAGCACACGGTAAAAATGTCTTCGAACGCATCGCGGTAGTAGCCGTGGTCGGGGTGCAGGAGATCGTCCACGACGAACTGTGTCTTGTCGCACCCAGTCTGTCTGCAGATGATGGCCGAGCGTGGCTCGCGCGGCAGCGACAGCCGTTGCATTGTTAAAACACTGAGGATATCAGCCTACCGTCGCCGATATTCAGTTGCGCATCCATGAGAAGGTATACATAACAGTTGAGTGGGTCGGCCGCCTGCACAGTCCTATCGAGTTGAAGAGTGACCCGCTCCGAGGCGTTCTCCACCCGGCGGCCCGACCCGTGCAGTTTGCGATCAGCGCTGCTCGTGAAATTGAGCCACAGGGCGTACCAACTCTGAAAGTACGTCGATATGTCCGTTGACGGCAGCTCGGCGTCTTTGAGACCCTCGCAAGCAAACGCCTTCACGATTTTATCCCAGTGGTGGTACGGAAGCATTCCCTGGGCATACAACTAATTTGGAATTCCCTTGACCGTAACCTGCACTTTCGTGATTAGTGGGTTGTAGTAGAACTCAGAGTTGGGCTCAAACGCCGGACCCATGGCGCCAACCGCTGGGTTTTCAAAGAGCAGCAGAAAATAAAAAATCGAGTTTATTTCCGGACTTATGTAGTTTCATGCACCGACTATTTACGCTGAGTTTGTATTAAGTGCGAACGAAAGGACTCTATACCTCAAGGATGGAACACGAGTCACAAGAAAAAAAGACCCAACCCAGTATCTAACCTTGTCAACTCTTGAGAAGCGTGTTGGGGTAGACTATATACGGCAATTTCTGTTTCACGGTTACAAAGAAACGCAAAAACAGTCTTTAACCCCAGCACAACAGGTTGCACTGACAACTCTGCAGAAGCAGTTGCCGGCGGCGTCAGAGAATACTGAGCTTACCGATATGCCACAACGGGCTACTGAGGTTGACACAGCTGTTCAAACATTATTTACAGACGCTGCGGTAAATACCGATTCTTACTCAATGCGAGAGCTGCTCGGATTGGACAAAGCTTTGCAACGCACCCGTGGCGCCCTAGTCGACAACCTAGCAAAGCTCTCCCAGCTCGACGTCGACATCGCCCAGGAGGAGCGAAAACTTGAGGGTGAGGAGGCGGTCAACGACCCCGAAAAGAAGCGTCGTATACAAGACTTACTCCAGCGGCTGCGCGACGAGCGGACATCCCGGCTGAAGGCGGCTTCGGCAAATTACAAGGTTCTTCGTTCGCAGTTTTCTCGCATCCGGGAAGCGACTGAGCGGGTACTCAACGAAGACACGACGTTGACAGAGCGGCTACGTACACTATTCCGTGAACAGGGGGTTACCATCGCGTCAGTCCTTACTGCGCTTGAATTCATCGTGTCGACCATTGGCTGCGGAAGGTTGCAGCAAGGTCGTTGACGGTTGAATCGCTGAGAGAGAAAGTCGGAGTAGTTTATTCGTATTTTGGAGTGTTTATTAAAGTTTAATAATCGCCGAGATCATCTTTGTTTTAATTAGTAACAATCTTAAATTTGGTGGAAAATGAAACCGATCAATCAACGCTACCAGCTCGTTTATCTGTTTAACAACTGCTCTAAACATCGACCGTCGCTTCTGCTGATTATATACTATGGACCACACCTTCGATTCGACGCCTGATACCGTCTATTTAACTTTACAATCGCATGCCTGGTACGTCGAGGACTTTCAGTGGTGGGGTGCCCGCCGGGTGCATTGGGATTTCTGCAACCCGCTGTGTGGGTGCGAACAGATGACCATCAGAGACATCGCTTACTTGCTGCCTCATCATCAGCTTGTTCCTCCGTCCGGGTACGTTATACAATATCCGGTTGATTATACTCGAACTGTCAATCCAGCTGTACCACCAAACACACGACCAAATACGTTGACTACTCTTGCTTCGCGCATTGTTCAGAACCAACTTGAACACTTCTTTCGTCGTGCACATTATGCATTTTGGCACTTTAGTGACTTTAAACATGCCCAAATGGTTTTGAAAAATGACCACAATGTGCCACCTGCAATTTCATATGCCCTGCTGCCTTCGTTAGACCATGACATGTGTTGGTGTTGGGCAAGCCCGAACGAAATCATCAGAAACTTTCTTGATCGGATAGACAAACCCGAAGCACCCGCATTTCCCGAACCTGACTGGTAATAATTCATCGGCATCAATCGCTGTATTGCCGACGACTCTGCTGTAACTTAACTGCTGCTTGTTTCTCTGTTCTCTGGACAGCGATGCTGCTGTTGTTGACGGCACACGTTGTATAGTCGAATGCAACGACCAAACAACAATCTAACGAAACGTCGGGGCACGTTGTACGATCTACCGCCGGCGCAATCGACACGATCGTCAACTAGCGACATCATCACGACACCAGAATTTACTGGATCCACCGCATCATTAACGGTGAGTTCGGGATTACAGCGCACGCTGGTTTTGCATCCACCGACGGCATTAACTGCTGAACTGTCTACATTGGAGCGTCTACGCACTCCGCCAAACTTCGATATGGCCGAGGGCGGTGTTGATAAAGGTCGGGGCGCGAGAACGAAAACAACAACGTCAGCGATCTATCCGAGCGATGAAGAGGTGTCCATACGAACGACCAACACGTCAGGGACGACGGCTGGCGGATTGGCCGTCGCAACTGCCGGTGCGCCAACGGCAACGACCACGGTGTTCGTCACGGGTGTTGGAGATGCGACGTTCGCACCACCATCTTTTCGAGGGAACGAATCGGAGGATGCAAATGATTGGTTATCGCGATTTGGCAAATATGCTTCTTATCGCGGTATGATCGACCATGACCGCCTGCGTCTTGTCGCGGTTTTTCTACGTGACGCCGCGGGCGAATGGTGGGATAATCTGGACGACGTGACCAAGAACGACTGGGGCTTATTCCAGACGGCTTTTAAGGCTCGATTCGAAGACGCGGAAATGCTGAAGTGGAAAAAAAACGTCGGATCTGTGGAGCCGCGTTCAGGAGCCGAGCGAGGGTGTGAACGAGTATGTCAACGCCGTGAGAAAACTGGCCCGTGCACTTGGAGTCGTTGGAGAACAGGAACAATACGCAGTACAACGAGGACTTCGACCTCAGATACTGGCAGATGTGATCAAGTCGCAACCAACCACCGTCGAGGATGTGATTCAAGCGGCATGGGTCGCAGAGGCCGCGCAGTCAGTCATCGATCAAACTACTACGTCTTCTGCGTCTACCGATGTCGACAGAATGATCGGGCAGTTAGCCGCGTCCAGAATCGTCGCCAACGCTAATAATCAAGAGATCAGGAATCTCGTCAATCAGCTCGCTAAACAGCCGGCAGTGAGGAGCATCTCAAGATCACCCAGTCCGTCGTCACGTGGACAGGCGCCTGCACGACGCCGGGTGACGTTCGCTGACAACGAGCCACAGCAGACGTTTCGACAACAGTCACCACGCGGACGGTTCGTCAACTATCGTCAACGGGGCTCGTCAGCTGGACGCATGTCAACAGCGTCGTGTGGCAATTGTGGAGGTATTCATCAGTTTGGTCAACAGTTTTGTCGCGCAGCTAATGTTTAATGTTATAATTGTCAGAAGGTTGGACATTTGGCACGTTTTTGTAGAGGTATGAGACGAGACATGGGAGAATTTTCAAATTGTGGTCCCCCGCAAAGGAGAGCCATTGGATGGAGACCTGAGGCTGGATTTCCTCTAATTCAAAAAGGCTGGAGTTCATCTCAAAATGCTTGACATTACAGGCTCCGAAATCCTAGTTTAAGGCAGGATAGGATTTTAGAGCCTATAACAGAGACAAATCGTGAATTCACATGCAAAAATCTTATTCCTGTGCTTGTGAATAACAGAAAAACTCTCGTGATGGTAGACACGGGCGCGGCAATTTCATGCATATCTACGAAATTTGCTCGAAAATATAATGTTTACGTTAACCCAAATAGTCACATTCAACCTTTATTTACGGCTGACGGTGGAAATTTAGACGTGTCAGGTACGGTAATATTAACCGTAACTTTAGGAAATTGTAACGTTCAGCATGAATTTCATATTGTTAAAAATTTCAATCATTCAATTGTGTTTGGTATAGACTTTTTACAAAAAACGCGCTCTCATATCGACCTGAGTTCGGACTTTGTTTCTTTTTACGACGGTCGTATTTTCTTGCCTTTACAGACGTTTCAGGAAAATAGTGTTGTCTTGCGAGCGACTAAATTTGTTTTTATTTCAGCTAAATCGCAAGTTTTAGTACTAGTAAAAATGGCTAAGAAGGCTTTGTGCAATTTTTAGACGGGCGCTATAGTAGAATCGCATGTGAAATTAATACTGAATAATGTTTCTGTAGCTCGCATGTTGGTAAATAAACCAGAGGTAGGACGGTTATTTTGTCGCGTATTTAATTGTAATTCACAACCTAAAAATGTGTTTCAATAAATTGCTGTAGCTGTGATAACACCGATTAACGACAAAATTGACATGGACCAGACAGGTAAAAATGACTTATGGCCTTACGACGGCTCGCAACAGCTGCGAGACAAACACGCGCCGAGCTACAACAGAAAACCTGAGCCAGGCCGCTTGCAGCAGCAAGAAAAGCAGCAAAAACGACCGGAAAATAAGACTGTGCGCAGCAGCGGCAAACATTTGCAGCAAAGTGTACATCCGGCCAAAACACTTAACGAGACTCAAGACGCGTTCACATTGACTGATAAAATTAAATATTTGCAATAAAAAAATTATTGGACGACAGTTAGGATATTAAACCAGAAATATTTTCGCAATTTGTTGATTTGCTTTATGAGTTTAGAGATTTTTTTGCGCATAGTGCTAAAGATATAACAGAATGTAATGTTTTGAAATGTAAGTTGCAGATAGACGAAACTGCAAAACCAGTTAGGTCTCGTCCGTATCGTCTCTCAGATGACATGCGAAAAGTTGTAGACGAACAGCTTGATGAGCTTTTGCAAACTGGAGTGATTGCTAAAAGTGACGGCAGTCAGTTTGCTTGTCCAATCATAATAGTACGCAAAAGGGACGGTAGTGCTTGGTTTTGTGCAGATATGCGACGCCTCAATAAAGTTAGCAAACCATTATTTCATGAACTGCCATCAATTGACGATATTGTAGATGTAATTGCTCGAAATAAATGTGGAAAATTAAGCCTTATAGACCTGAGGAGCGCGTATCATCAGATACCAATAACCGAGCAGAGTTCGTATTAAACGACCTTTGTGACACCGCATAGAGAATTTTATCGTTACCTTAGGCTTCCGCAAGGTCATCGCAATTCACCATATTTTATGAGTTTCGTTTTAAATAAACTATTTAGACATGAAATAGGTAATTTTCTCGTCGTGTACTTAGACGATCTATTATCTTGCTTGGAGAGCTCAGAAAAGCACTTAGAACATTTACGTATTATTTTTTAAAGATTCCGACAAGGAAACCTAAAATTGCATCCTTTAAAATGTCATTTTTTAACACAAAGTGAAATATTTTGGTTTCATCTTCAGTCCTGAAGGTGCCCAATCAGACCCTGACAAAACAGCTGTGATACAAGCTTACCCGGTACCCAGGCAGCAAAAATACGTACGTTCTTTCCTTGGGTTGACGAATTATTTCCGTCGGTATATAAAAGGTTATTCTGAAATCTGTTATCCGTTATATAGGCTGTTACGAAAAGATGTAAGGTTTGTTTGGACACAGGTTGAAAAGACAGTATTTTAGACTATCAGCATTTCAGCATTTCATTTTTTAAAAAAGCACTTTGTAATCCGCCTATATTGGCCCTTCCCGATTGTGAGCAGGAATTCATATTAACCACGGACACAAGTAACATTTCAGTGTCGTTTTACCTTTCAATGATTCAAAACGGTCGTGAACGCATTATTAGCTATGATGGCCGTGGCTTACACGCTTCTGAACGAAACTATTCTTCCTGTAAACTCGAACTTCTTGCTGTTGTGATAGGGATGCAACACTACCACGAATTTTTAGCCCCAAAACCGTTTTTATTAAGGAGTGATAATTCGGCACTCAAATATTTAAACTCGGCGAAACATGTAGTTGAGAAACTTGGACGATGAAACCTCCTCTTGAGTTCTTATACTTATCGCGTCGAACACACTAAAGGAAAGAAGAATGTTGTGGCAGACCGACTGAGTCGTATAGAGTTACCTACAGGTAGTGGTGAAATCGAAGAGGCATTAGACGACATGGTAGTCAATATCAGCGCCTTCCGAGACAAAGACAGTGACTGTGAAGATTTGGGAACTAGGTCAGACGGAATATGGAAAATTCCATTCGACCACACTGTTTCAGACAATATTAATGATGAGAATACAGCTTCAGACACGAAAGATGACGATGCGTTAGCGTCATATAATTTGACTGACTTACAAGCCTCTTTTTCTGACTGTAAACAGATAATAAATTATCTGTGTTTTGACATTTTGCCAAGAGACGATGCAGCTGCAAGAAAAATCACTTTCCAGGCTGAAAAATATACCATGGTCGATAATATTTTATATCACCTGAATTTACCGAGACAGAAAAAACGGTTAACAAGTGAGGTTGTTACGCGACAACTTGTGGTTCCACGTAATCTACGATCTTATCATGACAATCGATCCCACACAGGGCCAGAAAAGACATATAACACGCTGCGGCAAAAATTTTACTGGCCTAATCTTTACACGGACGTATTTGAATGGTGCAAAACTTGCTCCAATTGTCAAACAGGAAAAAAGGGTGTGCTTTTTTCAAGCACCTCTAAAACCCTTGAGTGTACCTTGCACTGTTTTTGAGCGATGGCACGTGGACCATTTACAACTTTGCAAGGCCAAAGAGTACAACTACGTCTTAGTCTGCGTCGATTTTTTATCGTTCTGGAGTGCATTACTACCAGCTAAGACAACATCTGCTGAAGAGACAGCTCGCTTGCTTCATGATAACATTTTTATGGTGTACAGTTGTCGAACGTTGGTTTCGGACAGGGGCGCAGGGTTTCGTTCCAAATTGGTAAGGAGTTTGTGTAAGATGTTGGGCGTAGACCAAGTTTATACGTCCAGCAGACACCCACAAACAAACTCAAAGTGTGAGGCTTACAACAAAAACATTTTGAATGCGTTAAGAACATGTTGTAATTCAGTAGACAACTGGCCTAGTCTTCTTCCGGAGATTGGACATGCTTTTCGCACATCAGTTTTGAAACAGATAGGTTTTAGTCCGTTCCAGGTGGTTTTTGGTCAGAAACCACGCTTGCCGATCGACGAAACGTTGCTACCATTGACGTCATTACCAACGACCGCAAAAAAATATTACGAACAGATGGAACCAAAGTTACGCATTTTACGCGAGACAGTTCGACGGAATCAAACTGATGCGCATAAACAGACTGCAAAAACGCATGATGCAAAATATATTGTCAGAGAACCTAAATTTTGTGTTGGAGTTTGAGTTTATTTGCTTGAAAATCCCAAGTCAAAAATCAAACATGCGCATAAGGTGTTAAAGAAATTTCAAGGGCCTTATTCAATTCTAGAAAGCTGCCCTAAATTCAGAACTTTTAAAATTCAAAACTGTGAAACTAAAAAGATTCACCAATCTTTAATACATGCAAACAGGCTTCGTTTGTGCGATAATAATCGTGAAAAATTATACAGTAGACTTTTTGTTCCTGCTACAGAAGTGGAACTAGAACTTAAGTGCCACCGGCAAAGTCGTGTTGTAAACGCTGAAAGTTCTGTTTCGGCTGCAGCTCGCCAGGAGAAAATCGACAGCGAGTCAGACGGCGAAACCGACCGTCCGAATGCACAACTGGCTGACAGCTCTGCAGCTGGCCAGCATTCGTTACATCGGCCGCTTCCCACTACGCGAGAAGAAGGGACGATTGAAGAGAGAGATTCTACACCCACGAGTCAGACGCAGACTACGACCGCCGCTTCTAGACAGCAAAACATTGCCAGCAGTGAAGAAAGCACTGCGGATCAGCGAGAAAAGACGCAACGTTTTCAGACGCAAATTATTTTTCCTACAGGTTAACCTAAGCAGTCGCTAGTCAGTGGTAGGCCTACTGCAATGCATAGCGCTTTGATTGACTTGCAGGCTACAGTGCCAAGACCGACACAGTTGGATGCTGGAGCTCAACCGAGTCAACAGACAGACCCAGGAGACGGCTGGTTTTCTATACAAAAGATTTTGAAGCATCAGAAACGCGAAAATAAAATGTTCTATCAAGTACTATGGGACGACAATTCGCGCAGTTGGAAGCCGGAAGCAGACGTCAGTAAATATGCTGTGGATGCTTACTGGATTACAAAAAATGACCGGAAACGTCGAAGGAGGAAATAGTACCGTTGACACTAAGTGCTGTTTAACCTGCACAGCTTTTTATATGTTTTGTTTTACTATTTATAGATTTTGATTTCAAAATTGCGCGCATACATATTTGGATAAAATTTTTATTTATTTGGTTGTGCAGGGAACGACAGGCACACTCATAACTGGTTACTGCTACTACTGAGTCTAATAAGAATGTTGCCGGCACTTCATAAAACGATGGCTGAAAAAGACGGACAGGACGCAGTGATAACCAGACTAAATTACGGTATAATTTTTAAACACGTTGATACATTTGACGTGTGTACTGACACGTGGATGCAGACGTTTTTGATTAGAATGCCTGTAGCTTGGAACATCACGATTAGTCGTGCGAGTGTGAATTGTTATAGGCTGCAACCAGTTGAGAAATGCCAACGCGTAATCCACCTAGTGTACTATCTATATAATTCAAGCGCGAAGGCAATCGACAGACTTAATCAAACTTTGGAGTCAGTACACAAATTAATCAGTCATTTTTCAGTTGAAAACATTTCGACTAGCAATAGTTTTCGAGTTGAAGATGGCTTATTAAATTTTATCGGTGAGCTAAGCCACTCTTTGTTCGGCACCGCTAGAGATAAAGACATTGCGCAGCTGCATGCAGCCATGAGACACTCTGCAGAAAATCAGGACATCATGACGAAGACGTGGCGCCAGAGTCAGAACCGACTTGCGAGCCTTACCGAAACTGTGAATCATCGCTTGGAACACATGTCGAACTTACTTCACATACAGAGACAGACAGCGACGGAACTGTATAGACAAATCAGAGCTGAGACTTTTACGTTAAGTAAAGCTAGTTTTATTATCGCAATGGCTTTGGTGAAATTTGAAGACCTTGTGTTGTTAATGGATAACTTACAATCTTTCTATCACGGAATTCAGTTGCTGAGTAACGGTATTCTCAGCCCAGAATTAATATCGCCGGGACACTTTGAACATGTGCTGCTTCAAATATACGGACGTATCAAAATCTTGACTTCTGGAAAACTGCACATGTTACGCAACAAAGTCACACATTATTACAGAATGCATGATTTTATCGCGAATCGGCAAAATGACGATTTGTTCATTCATATTTTGATTCCCTTGGGCCCGTTGGCACGCACTTTAACTCTGTATGAAATACACAGTTTATCTGTTCCTGTACCGAATTTAATGCATTCTAAGGTAGCGACTAACTTGCCTAATTTCATTGCTTATAACCCTGAAACGAAATATTTCTTGGAATTTCAGTCAAGACCATCGATCACGATGTCGAAATTGTTATATCTAGACCAGACACATTCAGTTCTTCAACCTGTAAATAAACGTTCTTGTGTGATAGCTTTGCTTCGTGACAATTCATCGAAAATACACAAAAATTGTCAATTTGCTGTTGTGACAAACTCATTACAACCAGAAATTTTTGTACTTGACAGTAAGCATGTTCTATTGACAAACATCAGTGATGCAATGTTAAATTGCCCAGATCATGAGACACGTAATGTGAGTTGCATTGGTTTTTGTAAAGTTACTATACCATGTCGTTGTAGTCTGACATCTGATCATTTTTATATACCGGCACGTATCGAAGATTGTCATGCAGATCGGACGACTGACTGTTCTTCATACATTGAATCTGGCATTTCTTAAAAATTTCTTTGACAAAATTTAGTTGGCTGACATTTTTGGAGATACTTTACTGTCTAATCCTCTTGAAGTCAAAACACCTCGTTTGAAAATTTTTAAAGCAAATTATTCACATGAATTGGACGTAAACAAACGTGCAAAACTGGACTTAACTAAACTGGTAAATTTGACAAGGAACGACGAACAAGCGTATCCATCGTTAGCTCACTCTACGGTTGACGATTGGAAGGAATATTCAAGTGGTTCTTATAATTGGTCGTTTCCACTGTTTAGTTGGCGTTCTTGGATTTTGATTCTTTTAAGCCTACTTGCTGGAGAAAGTTTTAGATTTTCTATCTTACTTAATCAGAAATTACGTACTTTGACAGCCACTGTTGCTACTTTATCATTGCCTAGTCGCACATATGCTTTGCCAACAGCTCTTAATTATTTTTTTTCAACTCCACCTGCAGACAGATCACAATCTTTTTTTGTTTTCACCAAGCAACATGCTGATTGGACTCTTGATATTTCAGTCATTATTTTACTCTGTATCATTACATTTGTGACGATTGCAAAAATTTGCCGTTGTTACAAGAAACATCGTTATGAATTTAATTTGTACGTGCACATTGGTTATCAAAATGACTTCGTTTAAATTTATGTCAAAACTTTTAAATTACATCCAGAACATTATGAATTTCGTGCTGCAAAGTATGTCGATTCATTGCATGTAGCAGGTTATCTGATGCCACATTTGATCATTATTTGGCCGAGTATTCGTTTTACTTAGATCATGATTAATGAACAGTATCAGTTGCCGAATTCAGTCCCGTTAACGTGGACACAGGCCAAATTTTTGCGTCAGGCATTACGCAAATCTTACTGGTGCTTATTTGTGACGAAGGTTGAAAGAAAACAGTTAATTTTATCACTCCCTATTTGACGTTAAGATGCTGCGCCTGCACCATCTTATAGGGATATGAATGAGATGTATGTTTCAACCCGTACTTTGTATTTCGCTTTAGGCGAGGTCGAGAGTAAATTTTGATTTTGATTGATGAGTTCACGATTTGAAGCCTGTCTGATATACTGTTGGATGAGACATTGTTATTCATGTAGTTGATCTGAGTTCAGATACTCATAATGTTTGCTTAGTGGTAGAATATTTTTTGTTGTTGTTTTGCTTACAATATGTAGCACATATGACTTTCATTATAATCAGCTTTGATTTATTTAATTTTACTTACACAAAGTCAAACGTGATGGACTTGACATTACTGTTGCTTTGAGATATTTATTCATTGTTTATTTCAATAGCTTAGATGTTCTCGATTTGAGAAGTGCAGTGCAGTGATATTGTTGTTGTGTTTTATTGAACATAAATATTTGAATTCTTATCTTTTTTTACAGTGTGTTGTGACTACAAGCACTCATTTACCGATGCGGTTTTTGGCATGAAGGAGTGTCAAGGTAAAATATGTTTCGCTTCGGTAGGTTTCTGCGGAAGTGGTTGCAACACCCTGTCATGCAAAGTTGTCGCATTGCATGGCTTTGCATTAGTTTATAGTTATTTTGATGTTTAATTTGTTGTTTGTTGTTGGGTCTGACTTTATTATTATTATCATTAGAAGTCATTGTAATTTAACGTTCATCGTTGTTAAACGAAGTTACTGTGCTTTTTGAGCTTTGTGGCTTGTCAGTGACGCTGTTCTGATGTTGTACACGAGTCGACTACGGAGTTGGCTGGCGATTGTACGCTCTACACCACTCTGATCGATGCTGCTTCTGCTATTGACATTACCATACTGCGTCGACAGCCAGCGTACACTTGACTATTCCTTAAGCCTCGCCACTCCGGACGTCGCACCGTGGCTACGTTTTGCCTTTCTTATTTATGATGCATATGTCTCCTGCGACGAACAAACTGAAACTGTTTACCGCATAAACTGCTAACATCGTTATGGACCTATTTTCGCTGCTCCGACTTAGGTTCATTTTTTATAGTAATAGATACTTACTGGACACCATCATCTTTATGAACTAAACATTACTTTTCTTACTTAGGTTGGGCATAGTTATACTTCTTGGATACAGAGTGGTACTTCACTAGGATTTTCCCTTTATTTTCGGGGACGAAATTTTTTTAAAGACGGGGTGAATGGGAGACAGCTAAATGACTACTTAGGATCATTGGGAGTACATTTTGGCTAGGCATGGTTTCAGACTGTAAAACAACAACACGAACGGCCACATCTAGGTCAAGTTCGAGGACTCCGCATCTATTGCGCAGTTGTTAACCTATTCCTGGGTTTTGGCGATTAAGCTAGTCCGTAGGCTTTGCGATAGGCTGTAGGCTTTGTGGCCAGGAATCGTTCGAAAGCTCGACGTGGCACCAAAACGGGAGATCTGGTAGCTAGGACAGTTTTAGCACGACTACAGAAGTTTGTTGATATTTGCCTCCTTAGCCCATAGCTTAGAAGTTTGACCACTTAAAGATCTGGAAAAAAACCTGTGTTGACGTCACTGACCCTGTTGCATAACTTTCGGTTTCGGAAGGTTGCAGCAAAGTCGTTGACGGTTGAATCGCTGAGAAAGAAAGTCGGAGTAGTTTATTCGTATTTTGGAGTGTTCATTAAAGTCTAATAATCGCCGAGATCATCTTCGTTTTAATTAGTAACAATCTTAAACATACACAATTGCTCGCTTAATACAAAATCCAGATTGCCGCACGCGTACTGCAGCACACTTTGATATTTAGTAACTGGTGTCTCTATCGGCTGTGCTATTGCAACCTCTATGTTTGTCAGAAATCACTTTTGTGCGGTGAAAGCCGTTCCGGAGCCGAGGATTAATGTCCGTTCTTCGTCCTGTGCCCCTAATATAGCCCAAACATAGGTGCAAATGGAGTCGTTGAGCCTTTCAACACCGGCGTGGGTGAAACCCTGCGTTTGGTCCAGCATAAAGTTGATGAAGCCGTTGGTTGCGTTTTCTGACTGCTTCAGATGACTCTAAGGGTAAAATCCAAAACGATCCATGTAACCCCCAGGGCCATCGGCCAGCCACTGTGTTCCTCTAGCTGTTTTCCAGTCGCTTTTTTGTGGATCCACGCCGAACTCGTTGCAGATCGTTTGGTAGGCTGTGTGATTTTGGCATAAATATGTCAGGACTGATTAGAAGTTGTCGTAGCTGCTTCCGTTCGGGTGAAGCATAGCTGTCAGAAAACGCTTGGCCCACCGCGTACTTTGCACCCGATTTGAAAGATAGCTCTTTAGGAAGCCCCATTTTGAAAACGTAATTTGTAAACAGGTATATTTGTTAAAATTAACAAATGTACGATTGTTTTAACTAATTTGACCGGCTCATCAATTCACCTAAGACAACCTCTTGGCAGTTGTGGTGCTAGCCTGTGTATTGGGCTACGTGAGATCACATACTCTATCGGGTGGCATAACATTTCGACAGCGCTTGATAACAACACATTTCTAGTGCGAGAAAATCCGAAAACCCCCTATAAGCGTATACCTGTGCCGGATGTATATTACAACGTCAATTTTCTTGCCGGTGTCATGGAAGAAGCAGTGCCTGGACTTGCTCTAAAAAACAACGTAGCCAGGGGCCGTGTCAACCTCATGCTGTTTAATTAAAACTGGCAACTGAGCCTTGCGAAGTTGGGACCAATCTTAGGTTTTACACGTAACCGTGGCTGGCTCGGTAAGGGAACGCATACAGCGGATTCTTACCCTACTTTTCTAAACCATAGAGCACTGTTTGTGCACCTCGTTTAAGATAATACAAGTGGGAATATTCTCAATGGGCACAACAGCACTCTACTGCGTCATGTTCCAGTTGGCAGTGAGGCCTTCGGCGAGACCTGCACAATTACTTATGAGAATCCGTCTTGTCACAGACTGAGTAACAAACCAATCCACGAATTAACTGTGCATTTGTTAGACGAACATGGTCGCTCAATAGATATGCACGACCTGTCTTACAGCGTTACACTCAAAATTCAATCGCAGTATGAGCCTCTGGGGTCCCAGCTACCATGCTAAATGCCACACCTGTGAAGCTACTGGCGTTTATACTGGGGAACACAACATCACAACAAACAGTTGGGTCACCATACAACTAACCGCTGCGCGTGCCCCAAAAGTCAGTTTATTTGATGGCATTAGCAATATTTGATTAGCGCGTGGCTTCTGGAGGGTGACAGTGTGTGGTAACTGCAATGTTCCAATTCTGTGTGATATCGTTATGTGCAATGTCACATCTGCAAAACAAGCTACAGAGTATAAATTTCACACTTACGTGACACGACGTTAGGAGAAATTCTGGCACTTTACAAGAGTTTTTAAAAATAACGACGATGCTCAAGTTAGACTGAAAGCTAAAAAAGAAATAATGATGGCCCCGAACTCAATTTAAAGATCACAGTGACAATTGAAATACTTTGAACATGTCCCTGTACCCATCGTTCGATGCTGATAAAGCTGTCGTTTCTCAGAAACTGGAACAAACATCAGCACAGACATTTCGTCTTCATAAAATAGGTGATCTTGAAAGTTTTCTTTGGTCTGAAGTTGAGAGTCGTGGTCGTTTACATAAAAAATATCACAAAGCCGTAAACGCTCTCGACGGTACGTGTGCCGCACTGGGCGCAATTTGCATCGTAAGTGGCACTGTCGGTGCCGGCCTGCTAACTTCTGGCATTGGCTTTGTGCCCGGATTGGCACTGGAAGCTATCGCCGCCGTGGCGAGCCTGTTTGACATCACCGGTCTTGCCGTTTCGCGTCTCTGTTCTACCAAAGCCGCAAAGCACAAAGCAGTTTGCATATTGGCCACCTCAAAACTCAACACAGTTTACAGCCACATTTTCAACGCACTGTGTGTGCGCGCGCTCACCGTCTCTCGAGCACAAAGTGCAGCCATCAGCCCCGCCGCCCTACTGGGTGTTAACCACTTTTTGGGCTCATATCAACCAATTATTTTGTGAACAAAAATACCAAACAAATGTTCCATAGTTACTACTACATTAAGGCCACGCCGGCGTTCCATACGCGTTTGCTTAAATCTCTGTGCTGTGTTGTACGCGCAGCGGCTGTCAGCGCCCATATTGGCAAGTAGAAAAATAGGTCATATTGTCAGGAAACAGGTCACTTTGTCAGTATCAGGTCAACTTCCAGCACGTAAACAAGCTGACGGAAGTTGCCGTCCGGCTGCGCTAGGTGATTGGCCGGTTTGCCCCTGTGCCTGTTTACAGGCTGGCTGTGCTGCTAGTGCTGATGATGAGTAACGCAATCGAATGTTTTCGAACGGCCGGCTGATTTCGTTGTAAATACAGTACGTCCGACTCGTCACACATCGAAAGACTGTCGCGTGCTATGAGTGACTTACAAATGCCACAGAAGCGAAGTTTTATGGCCACATTTTAAGAGAAAGAAAAGGGTAAAGATTGTGCGTCAAAGAAGTCTACTAGGATGGATCTGGTGCGGGCAAAAAATTGTCGGGATTCTGCATATCAAAATATGCTGAAGTGCAAAAAAAGAACGCAAGCAATTCTGGAAAAATTGCAGGAACATATAGCCACCTACGAGGCTGCCAAAGAGGATGTAGCAAAACTGAAAGCCCGTTTGAAGGACGACGACTGATGTCATTGTCTTTTTCCGACTGTTGTATAACATTCCTCGGTTGAGCGGAAGCTCCCGTAACACGCGGGCCGCGGCCATAAGACCCCCGGTTGACCGGGAGGCTGCCCCCTTATTGTAAATGACCGCCGGTACGTATCTTTATATTGTAACTCGTCCGGCGGTCTATGTGTACATTCAGGGAAATTGAAACGGCTAGATGTGTGTCACATGTGCCAGGTTGGTAGACCTATAGCATAGCTTTATAGTTATAGTCATACGGGAACGCCGGGGTGCCATACCGAGGCGCGCCTGATATTATTTTTTTTGCATGTTTGGCTATCAATTCTGAAACGTGTGTGGTAGGCAATTTGGCCCAAACAAAGTTCAACAATCCCCCCTGCATGGTGGGAAGGAGCTCTTGCCGGTAAGGTGTTCGGCAAGGATATCGTTCAACACTAAGGACTCTTATATGTCCTGTTTTAAATTGAACGCTGAACTGTGATTGTTCCACTCGGAATCTCTCCTCGCAGTACTTTTTCACAAACAGCGGTCGGCCGATAAGTGGCAGTTAATGTTGACAGACCTTGTCTGTTTTTGCACTTGAAACTATATTGTGTTTTTAAGTGAAAAGACAATTTATGTTTTTGTTTTAAGTGTGGGTTCATTTTCAGTCGCCTTACACAATCTAAACCTATACCTTTCAAGTAGCAGATAGTCTCTGCCACTTCTAATGCTTATTTACGACAGACCTATTGACAGATCTTGCTCAAGGGCTTTTTAGGGCAAGCGACGACGGTAACGAACGCAATCGACGACGACAACATCCTATCCGAACGTCAACGACCTACACGCAGTGAAGGATCGATGACAAAAAAGAGTTTTTAATATACGAAAGACAGGAATATACCGGCGGTAAAGCTACCATATTACGTCCATTGTCATGACCGACCTTAGACGAAAGGTGAGAATTTCCAGTGCTTGCTCCTCGAGGGCCTTTCCGAGAACGATCAGCAAAAGGGGCGAAAGCCAGTAAGCCCGTTGATGTTTAGTTCACACTATCTTCGCGAGCAGACAGCTGAGTTCTGAACATACCGAACGATACCTTTGACCTCTACTGATCGTTCAATTACTTGGCGCTTGACTTTAGCAAGTTCACGATGGACTATCCTCAAAGCCTCTTCTGTCAAGTCGACTAAACGGACAACGATAGGTCCTTCAAAGCCTCTTCCGACAAAAAACAATCGGAAGGTGAAGGGTAACCAGCTGTTGATATTAACCTGTTCTTACCTCGTATAACTCGCTAATAAACTTTTTACCAAACCCCTGGTTTTCCTATACTTTTCCTAAGGTATCTATCCTATGTTTTGCTTCCTATCCCTAAAAATTTTTATGTGCGAATCGAACGGAAAGTAAATGTATGTTGAACGTTGAATGCAGGAAGGGTGCGACAATAAACACCTTTACTTTGCAACCTGCCTTCACTATTCAATGTACTCTCGGCTACCTGTCCCTATCCATTCACGGCGAGGTTAACCAGTCGGTTCTTGAAAATGACGAATGGCAGGAAGGTGCTGCAGGCGGAACCGTCACAGTCAGCAAACCTTAACCTGTTTTTACTTCGATTTTCAGGTCCGACTGACTACCCTAAACTATGCCTTCTCAAAACAAATAAAAAGTGGCATTAGCCTTGCTGCTACCGTGAATGACAATCAAAGCTGGTTGACATTAACCGGCGAATGCGAACGTTCGTTTTTAAAAAAAACAATATTATTTTTTACAGGGAAGGCCAGACCTATGTCTTTTCAGGACAACGGTCAAACGATTATGAATTTAATTTCGAAAATGCTTAAAATGACTGACTTTAAAACTTTGAATTTTCGACAACCACTTTTCGACGTTCAATCGCTAAAAATATATTAATGCTAGGAGAATGCGAAGAATGTCATTCGACGGCTAAATATTCGCACTTTCTTAGACATGAAAAGTTTTTTCTCCGAAAAATGCCGGGGACTTATTTTTATGGGTGTTTTTGAAGTGACTGAAAAGCTATAATGATAATGATTGGGAATTTCTCCTGCTAAAAATAGCAACTACAGTGGTGACTGGTGGATTGTAGAAAACATAACTAATAGCTAGGAATCTATGTTTTTGTTTACATTTGAACGAAAACTTGTACAAAAGAGCCATTAAAGTTACGTTATGAAGATATTTTGATATTTGGACTCGGCGAACAGTAAATATTATATATTAGCAAAGATTAGTAAAGGTCGTATTATGATTTGATAGTAAGAGAGTGCTAGATGGTGTTACGTGGTACCGAAATTTTGCTACAGTATTTCTGCTAAATAATATTAAACTTTGCTAATCTTTGTTCAAGTTACGATCAATAATGTCGGAAATGTTTTTTCAGGTGTCCTGTTTATTTCAACACATATTTCACTTGATCTGATTTTCCTCGGTAGTGCAGAAGCATACATTGGGTGAGGTGGGAAACTAAACAATCATTCGATGGCAAGTTGTGTCAGAAATATCCGTACCAAAAATATCATAATCTGATAATCGGTTTTTAAGTTACAATAGAAAATGTCGGGAATGTTTTCTGCGACACAGAGTAGATATCGTGAGTGGGCAAATAAAAGTAGATGGTCATGAACGACCTATTTCCTAAGTTTATATATATATATATATGTCTGTGACGTCACATAGACGTCGTTGCCATAGCGACGCATCATTAGCATCATTGTAAACGCTGCAGCATAGTGCAACGCTGTGCTACGCTGTGCTACATTGCAGCGCTGTGTATTAAAACCGCAGGCCAAGATAAGGCCCAAAAAACCGAAAATTAAGGTCACAGGTTAAACTCAAGGCCGCAGGCCGAGTTGATACCCGATACTATGGCACAAATCAAGCAGACAAAATGCGTAACGATCTGTTGAGTTGTATGTTAAATTTTCCCATTGTATTTTTGGAATGTTCTGAATAAATACAATAAACATAAAAATCTTCACTTTTTAAGCCTAAATGCTCTGCACTTTTCGTAAGGTCGCGTCGTTTAAGGGATTGCGCATAAAAATCCATTAAAGTGTTTGACCTGTAGGTGCATTGAAGTATACGTAAAATTTTGCGTATTCTTTACCTATTTGCGGAAAAAAAACTTTCTCATGCAGATTAGCTGAAAATTTTGCATTGGGGTCATTTTGCCGACATAATCAACCATGCCAAATTTTATCTTTTATCACTTATCGCTTTTTTAATGCTAAGTTATTAATACGGCAACGTTCTGATAAAAATTTGCCATAAAAAGACAAAAAATTAAACCTAAGACGACATAGGTATAAAATTTTTAACATAAAACTTACATGAGATTTTAACCGTTATAGTTTTTTTTTAGTTTCGACCTTTTGGGTTTAAGCAGTCTTTTGTATGGAGGCCTCAAATTTAGGCATTCTTAAAAAACGCATAATATCATTGCCCGCTTACAGGTGAGCTTTGCTCAAATTACTTGTCACCATCATCGTGATGCGAAGCGTTCAGCCGTAGCATCCCGCCGTTGCGATTTGTCGTTAAAACGAACGATCTTCTGCCAGCTGCAGAGCGTCGGTCACTGATATTCCCGTGTCCCGGCAGATCTGATTGATCCAGGTGATAGGAGGTCGACCACAAGCGCGTTTCCAATCAGGAGATGGCTGGGCACCGTCTTGGGCTTCGCAGCAAGTTCGAAGGATCTGGTTTGCTGGAACCTCTTCTGTGAGTCTGGCAACATGACCAAACAGACCGAGCCTTCGCTTGCAAACGATGGAAGAGGCTGCCAGGAGACCGGTCCGGCGTAAGACTTTATTGTTAGATACGAAATCGTACCATCTGATGTGAAGCATCCGCCGCTGACACCGTGTATGAAAGGAGTCCAATCGTTTCCAATCTGTTTGTGTAAGGGTCCAGGTTTTTGAGCCATAAAGGAGAACTGCCAGCACGCATGTGGAGTATACACGAATTTTCGTTGACATAGTGAGATTCGTTTGATTCCAGATATGGTCTAGGCGCTTCATTACTCCAGCGGCGAGTCCGATACGCCAAGTACATTCGGAGCTGGAATTTCTGTTGCTCGTTTGAGTGCTGCCCAGGTAGGTGAAATCTTGTACTGGCTCGACGATGTTACCGCTGACTGCAACAGGAGAAGGTGTCGACCCAGAGCCGAGGTTCTGGATCTTTGTTTTGCTTCAGGAAACGTGAAGGCCAAACTTTGCGGCTTCCTCGTCCATTGCAGATAGAGCGATCGGATACTTGTCCTGCGTGTCAACGAACAGGGTGACGTCGTCGGCGTAGTCTATATCGGTAAAGGTGTGCAGGCCAACTTGGATGCCCACTTTACGACTAACGTGGTTCATGATAAAGTCTGGGAAGATCCCAGCAAAGTGAAAGGAAGACATTATAGTGTCTTTATACAAGAGGAAAGGGCCTCGGAACGAGTGTGGCAGCCATCGTCCAATCACCCTTCTTTCAGTTCCTGGCAAAGTATTCGCCCATACGCCCATATCCTTCTCGCTAGACTGGATCCACTGTTGCAGAAGCATCGGCGCCCCCACCAGTCAGGTTTCACGCGTTGTCGCTCCACTCTAGATGCAATTCTCGCACTGCGGTTGCTGGCAGAAATACATAGGGAATTTCAGCAACCACTACTATTCATATTTGTAGACCTAAAGTCCGCATTTGACTCAGTTAACAAATTACTTGTGCTAGGCAAAAAATTGCACGTGTATGAAAGTTGATAACTTTGCAAGGGTTAGCGGCAGAAAAACGTGTGTATGTCAAAAAAAATTAGAGTGTTATATAAAAATAGCGCAGAACTGAAATTGCGAAAAATTCAAACATTTTTGTCTAATTTGAATAAATATATTAGTATTAATTAGCTCCTAGGTAGCGGGCCGTAGAATATTTGAGAATTCAACTGCTATAAGACACACTCAACACTGTATAGAGCTCTGATTAAATCCTTATTCCTTACGAATAAATGGGAAGCGATGTGCTCGCTTCAACACCAGAGCAGCGATTGAATACAGTGAACTAATGTCGAGTTGCTGCGTAGCTTAATTGGCTGGATCTGCTCAATGTTAAACTACGTCATATCTTACCAATAACATAACGTAGTCTTGTCACTCTTCTCCCCCTTAATTAAATAAAATTTTAGGGAGTTAAATTTTATTTTTAATTTCTCAAAAAAAATTTTTGTTGAATTTTGAAGTCCGAAATCAAAAATTTAAGTTTTTAGTGCCTTAAGACATTGAGCAGATCCTTAAGATTATTTGCTATTGTACAGCAACTCGACAATAACCTAATACAACAAAATATGTATAATAGTATCACAAAATGCTTTACACTAGTCAGAGCAAATAATAATAACTAAAAACATTGTCATCGATGATATCTCTATTTTGCTTATTATTCATCATTGAAACTTAAACCTCCAGATCGTTAATATTACAACCTCAATTAATGTCACATGTTAATATACAATAAATCAATGCTAAGTCTGTCCGTCAGTTATTTTCATTTAACCCTATCACCGTCCGCTTAACTTAGACAACAATACAACAATGCAATAATGCGATCTAGGCCTATTAACAATCATATTCTCGTGTCCGATGCAACAAACGGACACAAATAAAATACAGTATCAATTATACGCAGCAATGTGTGAAATACAGCAAAATAAAAGTATACGCAACAAAAATAAACAATAAAAGGTACAAAGAATGTAAGAAATATTAAACTCATTTTCAATTCTCAATTTCCGCTATAATATTTTATTTTCAATTTTCATTTTTCCGTATTTAAACACAATGGTAAAAAATATGTATTTTGAAAGAGATGTTTTGTGTTACCCTAGTAACAACTGAGCTTCATTTATGTTGCGCATTTTATATTATATACAAAGCGCAAATTGTACTTTTATGCCAGTTAAAAATCCTTTTTAAATTTAAAATTTAAACTTCAAAATAATTTTTGCTCCTTCCCAAATAAAGTTATTTTGTTTAATTCTAGTACGTCGACTCGATGAATTTTCAATAATTTTATTTTATTTATTGCCCAAGTTAATTTAGTTACACTGGGTCCACTCTAGTTGGGCCCAGTGTGCGGATTTATTGATATACAAGTATGATGTTTGGCCCGCCAAAGATACATGTGATCGTTCTCTGACGAGTCAACCTCACACTTGTTTTCGCTCCAGCCAGCGCAGGGTCACGGAATTCCTGTATCACGTCCGCCCTTGATGCTGTACGCGAAAATTTGATTGCCTTAAAATATTTTAATGTAATACTATAATTTATACTTATTAATTCTAAATTCGACAAGTCGACTTATTAAAAAGTGGAATATGGGCTTTAATTAGCGACTAATCGTTTCCAACTTTCAACTTTCAGATTTTTCTTCCTACATTTTTCGCTGATGGAAATGTTTATAAATATGCTTTTTTTTCTCTCCTAAAATAAATTTAGTTCAAGTATGCTGACGTAAAAAATTTGAGTTAAACTTAGCCTATTTTAAATTTTAGACACTGGGTCTAACTAACGCTAGGCCCAGCGGGTGAGTTTGATATATAACCTGATAATTTATGTTCATTAATTTAAAGTTTGATAAGTCGGCATACTTGAATATGGAATTTGAACTTTAAGCTCTAAGTCAACAAGTCAATTTTATCAAAAATGGAATGTCAGCTTTATGTTTGTTTTTACTCTGACGGTTCGATAAGTGAGTTTAATGTCGTATATACAAGCGAGCGACTGTCGACTTTTTTCGATATAAATTAAAAATTAAGTATAAACATTCAAATAAGTTGCCCTACATTTATACAAAATTGTAAATTTTAAAGCTCAGTTTAACTACATTTGTTCTATTTTGTTGTAAGTTTATTTTGAAGGTCTATATAGCATTCAAAAAAACTTAATTTGCGATTAGGCTTACTAGCTGCTTACTCACTTAGTCTTCGGTAACTAGCAACAGATCAGAATAAGCGATCAACAAGTCCAAAAATGAGTGCATCGTCGCTAAATTGACTTTGTCGGACGATTTGATCGTTAGCTAAAGCGTTATAAACTGCAGATATTCTACGCTGTCGTCTTCACGAATGTACTATGAGTCCAAATCATCTATTGCGAATAACAGCCAACTGACAATACGGGGGTTTTCTGATGTATGGCTGTCCGGGTTTATTGCCGGTGCGGCAATAACAATAGCAGATGCCGTTTTCGACTCGTTTGATTGTTCGCTGACAGGTTATATTCGTGTGTGTGTGTGTGTGTGTGTGTGTGTCTGACCATTGCTCTGACAGTCAGAGATCGCTTAGCGCAGCCTCGAAACTGACCAGGACTGACCGCGGCCAGACCGCGCGGGACAATGAGCTATCACCCTGCTCCACAGATATCCTGCGGGGTTAGGGCAACGCAACATCATTGCCTGGCGCCTATGTGTCAACGGATCCTTTTAACAAATAATGCTAATGTCACGAACTGCCACCTGTCACTAGTTCGCCCCTATCCGCCGCCAGGCCACTCCGATCTCCTATCGCCTGCTGAGTGACCCGATGTCCGCGAATAGCTGTGCCGCACTTGCCTCTATCCAACTTGTTTAAAGAAATAATTGGATACCCAAGTCAATTTAGTAATTAGTACTATAAATTCTCCTCAAACTAATTATGGCTTAAATTTTTATAGCAATCTTAGCGATGACGTACTTGGTATAAACGTTAAGATGCTGATCGCTAATTCTATATTATAAAATTTATCCTATTTAGCCTAGCATAAACACTAACTCACTTGCCGCCGTCCTGTGTCTGGCTATATGCCCAAATAGGCGTGCGGCACTTAAGCCCAGTCAACACTGTAGAACTATATTTTACCTTAAAGTAAAAAGCCGAATTATAATAATAGTTTTGATCGCTCGCTTGTCTCTCTATTTTTATGCTATTTGACAAAATTAGAAAAAAATTATTCCCAAATTTTGATATGCTATTACCTAGCCATTTGGTCCCCCTCGCTGTTCGCTCGACGCAAATGTGTGTGTGTACGCGTCTTAATGTTAACATGCTCGCTGTGGAGTTGGATATAATTTTGGTCTAAATTGATCTTCTGTGACCTTGAAAATTAAAATGTTATTTCAAATTTGTCACGTAATGGGCTTTTGCTGCTCATTTACAAGATTTACATTACAATACGTAAAAAGTATATGTGACACATTCAAAGTATAAAAAATTTTGTCTTTACGTACAAAGTCGTGCAAAAATTGCCTGTTTATTATAATAATTATATAAATTAAAGCCAAAGTGTTAAATTTAATACTTAAGTTTTTTAAATTACAGAAAATTACTGGAAAAATATATGGCTTATTTTTTGTCGACCGAAAATTCGTGACATGGCTTGGGATACTCAAAATATGCGGTGATAACGTCAAACGATATACAGTCATCTTAAATGGCTAGTCCGCCTCCATAGCTATGACTAACAATAAAAGGTAAACCTTTTTCAATCTGTACAAGATTCGAACTCTACGCTCGTCTTTTCCCTATAATGCGCGCTATTATTCAAATCTCGTACAACTTGACAAATGTGTTCTGCGCACCCTGCGAGATTCGCAATCCTTGTCTTTGACTCTTGCGCAGTGCACCTAACGCATACGCTCAATATACAGTATGAGGTCTTTATACAGCCACAAATTAAAACGAATTGACAACAAGGCTAACTGAAGTCAATGCAATGTTAACGTCAATGTTATAATTTCTACCTAATTTTCCTTTTAAGTTTAGGCCTAATAGTCATTAATGTTAAGACAGCACTGAAATGTAATTTATGAATTTAATTATAGTCCTATTGTCAATGCTATTGATTCCTGAGTGGGTTAAAGTTTTTGGATGGATGATACTTCTGGACCTTGAGTATGCCAAAGTTTTGCGATACATGGAAATGTCAGAAAATTTCTGGGAATGCCTGGGACTTCTGGTCCATTTGTTTCTAGTTCTGCACGATACCCTGCAAGGTGAAAATTGAAATCTCACGTCGCCGACAGTTTGCGTGGTGCTCCGACGTCACTGTCTCGTCGAGCTGTGCAGCACCATGCCGCACTTCGCTGCGTCGCACTTGATTGCTGTTCCAAAGTGCTGCGCTACGTCGCGCTGCGGTCAGAGTAATCTTGCACCGTGGTCAGCGTGACGCGTTCTTAGACTTCACTCCGTCGGCGGCGATGAGTGTTGAAGTCTGGAAGCGAGGAATTTTGCTGAGCTCGAACGCTCGGACGGGCTTAATAAGCAACCGACGTCAGAAGCCATTAGGCGCGTTGGCCTGGTTTCAGTTCATTTACTTTTATGTTTATCAATATTTCACGTAGTCTTTAATTAATTTAAGATGAGAAATGTATTCTATTAATGTTTATTATAATTTTAGATAGACAGATATATTCTATTACTCACTATGACAGATAATTTGTGATTAACAATTTAGGTCAACGGAAACCACTGCTTTTTATACATACTCCTTCTAAACGTTGACTTTATAGCTCCTTCTCCAAGCTTACACAACATCACAACAAAAGCAAAGCATGAATATAAGATTAAAATGCAATAAAATGCAAATACTGAACGGTAATCAATACCTCGGTAACTTGCGTATGGTACATATGAGGCCCATCCCAAACAGTAAATGAATTGCCTCCTTCGCTATGATAATCTTCAGCGGTCTTTCTCCCCAAAGAGCCTATATACATGTATCAAGCTAATCTTGATGAGTACAGTCAGGGATGTACTCAGGGTCTGAAAGGATCCTACATCCCATACCAATTTAGAAGCCCCTAATATCGATTATCGTAGCGGGATTATTGTAAATTTAACCATTGATTATGTTTTCAAGAGCTCAAACTGGGTATATCTGTCCAGTTAACTCGTTCCCGCTGGCTACTGTGGATAAATAAATCACATCAATCTTGCGTATGGTACATATGAGGCTTATCCCCAACAGTAAATAAATTGCCCCCTTCGCTATGATAATCTTATCAATCTGTGCATGGTTCCTATCTATAAAGACCAACAGAGGATACAAATCATTCGTCATCAGATGTGCAGTCTGTCTAAGCTCCTGTGGAAAGATAAAGATTTTGTTCGTTTATTGGTTATTTTTACGCAATCTCTTAGTGTGATATAGCCAAAAATGATGAATTGTTTCAGAGAAAGCTTTGCGGGTTTAACTTTGATTTTATAGAAATTATAGACATAGTTTAAATCAACAAGATGTTTGCAAACAGTCAACGTAGCACTTTCAAAATAAATGAAAATTTTGGTTTGATGCATCGAAATTGCCTGTTTAGTACAAAAAATTCTGATAAGTAATCCAACAAACAGCAGAATCAAGACAAGTGTCATTATGGCTTCTAAGCCTACTAGATTGCTGAGTATGTTTTTAACCGATTTCCAGATCATGTCAGCTGAGATGTCGGTTGTCTTGGTCGTTGTGATTGCTAAAATACTAAAAATGAAATTGGCTTTGCCGCCCCTAACGCCCACGAGGAGCATGAAGATTGCTTTCAAACGTAGAAAAAGAATTGCGATGGCAAACGCATTAAAAATTGTAATTATCATTGATATAACAAGGGCCCAATCAAATCCTGACAACAAATTAAATTTCGTGTTTGCCGTAGTCATTTCAGGCATTTTTTGCCAAGCCACAGTTGTCAAACTGTCATAAATACAAGCTTGGTTTTGACTGGCGTTTATGGCAACCTTGAAATCTAGGCGTGATTCAGTTTCCGATGCTAGTACGGCATCGTATTCTGATTTTTCAACGGCCAATTTAGGTAATTGGGCTTTCAATACAAAGTCCAATTCTAAAGCTGCGTTGATATCGTCCAGAAGTGTGTGATTTGAGAAAAAGGGACGCAAAATTAGCATATTATATGGGTAAGTAACATTTATTCGCACTTTTGGTGACCGGTCATCGCAAAACTCACGGCTTAGATAAACATTGCCCAAAGCGTAAACTGTGGACTCGCACGGAAAAGTGTAAACACTTTGTGCACTGTTTTTTGAATGCACTCAGGTCGCCAGAAAATAGTGACATCGCACAACTGTTGTCATTAACTGGATGCAATTTTATGTTTGAATTTGGGACTTTGAAGAGACATCCGTACGGCTTGTATTCGGTGCACGGAAAATTATGTCTTTCGTCGATAATAGAATAGAAACCGTTCGTGCTGTTATAAATTATGTATTTCGTCAATTTTGTCAAAATTGTGTGGTAGTTTTCTCCGTCCGGTGAAACTAAAGGAAATGTGCGGACTTGGTAAATAGACATGGGTGCTGTTAGTTCTGCAATCGTAAGCGATACATGTATGATAATTGCCAAAGTGTTTTCATCCTGATATTTCAACATTGCGCTAGCCACACTGTCTTGGGTATAATAATAATGAACGTATGAATAAACCAATCTGACCTTCGAATTGTGAAATTTAATGGAATAGGACAAAATGTTCAGGTGACCTTGTAGAACGTCAGTTTCGATAAAATGGTGTGAAAGTCTGTTATGTGCCAAATCCTTACCTGCTAAATAGAAACTTTCAACTTCGCTCATTTGCGCAATTAGGTCACCTAGCTAACGGGTTATGATAACAGTGATGCGTTGGGTTGTGTAGTCAGAAGTTCTAAGATTCTGCAAACTTTGATTTTCGTCTTTAAGCGACTTCCTAGTTAAATTCAAAAGAGCATCAATTTTGTCGAAACGTGCTGTCGTGAGTTTGCCAATACGAGTGACTATGTTCTGGCCGACTGTCCAAGCCGTTAAAGCTTTTTCGGTGGAGTCCAAAACTTGTCGCAAAAGTGACCTTAATTCGTCTACATCTCCGGCAGTGGCAAGGTCAAAGCTCCAAGCGAGGCCTTCACCAATTAGACTGCCTAATCCCCTTTTCTGTTTAGGTAACAAATTGATGTCTCGAATCAGAGCGTTTATTTCTCTTTGTCGAGTTTGCACGAAAACGAGCTTCACGTCTTAAATCAAAGAGGTTTTGCACCATGCTCAAAATGTTTGCACACTCCGGGTGATACATATTATCAAACAGATTGCGAGGACGGTCTAATCCGAGACATGGATTTCGTGTAACATTTTCTTCCTCAGCGATCTGCTCAGGTGTGAGATCTCTGACCCTGATATCGGGGACCTTAAAATGCAAAACAATACGTGCTTGGTCTGTAGTAAAAAATAACCTTCGGTCGCAAAGTCTCGATCGAGTACTTATAGTTGGTCTTGAGAATGACTTCCTGGTCGGCGTTTCCGGATGTCGCCAAGATCACTGCCGTCACGATTACTGCCAGTACTGTCGTCTCTGTTCTTTGGTTTGCATCCATCTAAGATACAAAAACCTGCTCACACGCAACAATTTAATTTCGATACACTCACTATTCGTACGATTGGCAGATTAACCGTTTTTATAATTATCTCACTAACGTGAGATTAAACGTCTGCCCGAGTGTGTGGCCAAAATGTATTTCACGCCCATAATGGCAAAAGCAATACAAATTTTGTGTTATTTTACGCATACTTGTTTTGTCTCTGCAGATAACTGTACAACAGTCCGTCTCCTATTGATGATTTAGGCAACCAACTTAATTCTCGAATTTGAAACTGTACTAAAAATTTTTCTTCTTCGCCGACAATACAGTCTTGCAAAAATCTGTCAGCCGGTTTAAAGCACGGCTTTTCTGCAATTATTGCAAATTATGCTGTCACGTTCTCTCCTGTCGTTTTCGGCACATTAATATGCTTTAATCTGTCATGGGTTATCAACCCACGTAGGTCTTTTGCTCTGTTGGGATCCGTCAGCTTATACGCTGGTCCGGCCCCGTGGGACTGTACGATCTGTTTTATTATATACGGCTGCGAACTTTAAGGCCGCTTGTTTAACAATTTATTACTTTCTGGAGGAATTCTGACGTCTTTTAACAAGACTTCTTGCCCTATCTCGAAATCGGGCATTTTAGCTCTGTGACGGCGATCATACTCCGCTTTCATTTCTTGCTTGGATTCGATGGTACTCAGTCTGACTGTGTCATGTAATGCTTTCTCGGCATTTTTCAGCCAACACGCGTACTGCTGCGCTTCTCTGAAATAAAAAGTGTCTGCTATCTGCACGTCGCTTTCGATTGGCAACGGCATTTCATACCCGTGAAGGATGAAGAAAGGACTTAACCCAGTGTCGCTATTTGCGCTGGCTCTAAGGCCTAGTTCTATTAGAGGAAGATATCTCTCCAAGTGTCTATCGTCTTCTTCAGAAGCACAGTATAGCTTCAGTCCTTGATTCAATGCACGAATCTGTCGTTCTCCAAGTCCGTTGATCCGTTCTGCGAGACTAGCTGAAGTCTTATGTTTTACGCCAAGAATTTTACTAATTACTGGGAAAAAAGCTGACATAAAACCTAAACCTTTATTGGTCAGCAAAAAATCTACTCTACCAAACGATGCGATTATTTCAGCAACAAAAACTCTAGCGGTTCTGTAAGCACTTTCGTCTTGGACAGGGATGTAACGAGTCCATTTACTGAAATGATCTACAAAAACAAGAATAAAATTATTTCTCTGCTCTGTCGTTCTCGTAAGTTTCTTGTGGTCCATGGTAACAAAACTAAATGGTTTTTTGGGCACGGAAATGGGCGACAAGGGTGCGGCTTGTGGGTTTGTAATTATTTTGACTGTTGGCAAATTTCACACTCCCTAGAAATATTCTTGACGTCAACCAACAATTTAGGCCAGTAAAAACTAGTATTTTAACAAGGAAGTAGCCGATTTGGTTCGTAGTGGCCTAGAATTGCACGCCATTCGTGTAATAAATTCGCTGTGTGTTTTGCCGGTATGCACAATAAATAATTTTGAGGTCGCACTCTTTGCTGCTTTTTGGTCTTTAGTATAGACACCTTGTAAAGCAAATTGTTTTCAATGTAATAATTTTCAGACATTAAAAGTATTTTTCTAGTAGCAGTTTTCTGTGGGTAAATAGTCGTTTTTCAAAAATAAAAAAAATGGTCCAAAGTAACTGTCGTTTTTATAGTCCGCTTCTGTAATTTTCGGTGCATTTACCACATTGGCAATTTCGTCTGCTACTGCGTTATAGTCTGTTTCAGTTATTGGTGTTTTCAAGTCTTGTGCCCACGTTGTAAATTCGTCATTGTCAAGCTTGTCTCGAGTTTCAGTCAATTCTTTTTCTTGCTGAGTGACAACGTCGTTTGTCGCAGTCCCCGTTGCATCA
>Ga0209367_1000302_pt1 | contig 44664 bp, 39 predicted proteins | sample WorMetLIZISLAND2_FD_187412 | JGI IMG/M metagenome (GOLD analysis project Ga0209367, IMG submission 187412) | Marine gutless worms symbiont microbial communities from Max Planck institute for Marine Microbiology, Germany - Olavius geniculatus... ... | reverse complement strand
TGCTGGAAGTACCGCTGAATTACTACGAATACCAATATCTTTTTGATTCAAGTTGATCAGTGGTATATTAGCGTTGACCGGTTCACGGAGAATGACAAAAATATAAAAATGCACTTTTTCAAAGAGCGAAATCAAAGTTATAAACGATTGATTTTTGTTTTTTGCCTTTCTCATGGTTCCTCCCTTGGGTTATTTTATTAAGGATCGGCCTGGGTTAGATTATCGCTTGAAAACAAGCCGGTTATTTTTGTTAGTTAGGTGTCCGGAACATTCTCCTCCTCGTAGATGCTCTTGATCCAGAATAAAAGTTCATCGGGATCAATCGGTTTGTTCAGGCAGGCATATATATGGTAGCAGATGGCATCCTTTAGCTCCGGGTGGAAGGGGTCCTTGGAGGTGCACAGAAAGCGGGTGTCGGGATATTTAAGTGCCAGGTCGCGAATGCGGCGGTTGTCGACCGGAATGGAGTCGATGTCCAGAATCACGGCCAGGCAATTGCATTGCTGAATATTGGATTCAAGATGTTGAATCGAATGGATCGGTTTTGTCGAATACCGATTTTCGTCCAGCAGGCTGCAAAGAAGACTGCAATGGTTGTGATCGGCATCAAGCACCACAATGCTTTTTCTCATTCCTAATCAGACTCCTCTTTGGTCGTTCCATTTAAGTAAACCGGTAAATTGGAAGATCGAACACGATTTATCAGTATATATCACAATGTAGCAATGCACGTGCCAGATTGAGGGATTAGATTGATTTAAATGGAGGTCTGATTATCAAAGCACACTGTGCTTCGTCTAACTATTAGAAAATAATCAGAAACCACACTGGAGAACTGAAGGACTGATGATCTCTAAGATGTTTTCCGAGAGAAATAGAGCCGGTGATTCGATTTATGAAATTTGTCCGCTTATCCGACACGCAAATTGTAAAAAATAGATAATTTAACAATTACAGGATGATATGTGTGTACGAATTTCGGACATACATTTTGGCTTCGAACATGAGCCACCTGTGCATGCGTTTCAAAACGAATAATAGGATCATTTATATTGGCCATTATTGGGAGAATGGAATTCTGAAATGGTGGGCAAGGCGGGATAAGACTCTGGAAATCAGACTGGGCAAACTATGCATTAAAGCTTAAAGCATGGAGCGCAACACCTCGCATGAGCGGCAGATCTTCATTTTTTCTTCCCAATCCGTATGGACCTGCCCCTCGCAAATCGTACCATTAATAAACCAGCACAATTTGCCGGCCCTAAATTCCCAGGCCGGGCATTCCTTCTTCCGTTGAGAGGGACATTTTTTAATCACCCAGCACGATTTTCGGCTTTTGCGGTTCTTCTCCAGCCTGGAAACCAGAAAAAACATCTGCCGCTCTACAGATGGCGGCACGGTTCGCCAGCCCTGCTCATAGCTGTGGATCGCCTTTAAGGAAATTCCCAAAAGCTCAGCTATCTGCTTCTGTGTCCGATTGAGTTTTTTGCGGAAGTATTTGAATTCTTCGCTGTCCATGATGAATTCCGGAAAGTGGTGGACAATTGCATTGTTAAGTTAAACAAGATGTTTTTACCACCATGTAGTATTCACGTTAACGGCAAAAGCTGCAATCCAAAAGGATCGTCAAAACCACCTAAAAATCATATAGTTTCTGCGGCAAACGCTCTAATGGAAGGTTGGTTTTTCAATCTGATATTTTCGAAGCTTATCGTAGAGTGTACTGCGACTGATTCCCAACTGATGCGCAGCAGCTTTTTTATTCCAGTCACATTCCTCCAAAACTGCCACCAGAAGTTTGCGCTCGTTTTCAACCAAGCTCCGATTTGACCCTTTCGAATCGCGGGTCTTTGGTTGTAAAAGAGCGGCCGGCAGATCGGAAATCTCGATATATTTTCCTTTGGCTAATACCGCGGCATGTTCGATGCTGTTTTCGAGCTCGCGGACGTTACCGGGCCACGAGTAATCCAGTAAATTTCGCATGGCTTCGGAACTGAATCGCCGCGCCAGGGTTTCCTGGTCAGCTGCATATTGTCTTAAAAAATATCGGGCCAGCAACGGAATGTCATTTCGTCGATTTCTCAAAGGCGGCATCTGAATGGGTATAACATTAAGGCGGTAGAAGAGATCTTCGCGAAAATTGGCACTTTTCACTTCTTTTAAAAGGTCTTTGTTGGTTGCCGCCAGGACCCGGACGTTTACCGAAAGCGTCCGTTCTCCCCCAAGCCGCTCAAATTTATGGCTTTGGAGGATGCGCAGCAGCTTTATCTGAGCCGTGGGAGATATCTCGCCAATTTCGTCCAGGAAAACGGTGCCACCGTCGGCCTGCTCGAATCGGCCTGCTTTTTGACGAATAGCGCCGGTAAAGGCCCCCTTTTCATGACCGAAAAGTTCGCTTTCGAGAAGAGTGGCGGGGTAGGCTGAACAATTGATTACCACAAAGGATTTGCCCTTTCTAAGGCTTTGTTTGTGGATGGCCCGGGCCACCAGTTCTTTTCCAGTTCCGCTTTCACCCTGGATCAAAACGGTCGCGTCGGTTGGAGCGACGTCTTCAATCAGTTTATAGACAACCTGCATTTGAGGATCCTTGCCGATAAGACCGGCGAACTCGGCCGTGATTTCAATCCGGTTCTTTAATTCTCGAATTTCTTCCTCATAGGAAACCGCCCGTTGGATGGCACCGGTGATTTGCCCCAGAATGAGATCGATGATATCCAGCTCATTGGTCACACAACTGCAGTTTCCCGGGCAGGCGATTAGCATCGCGCCCAAAAGCTGATTTTCATGACGCAGTGGAAAGCTGACAATTTGTTCGGCGGATCGAAATGTTTCGGGTAGAATCTCTGGGTTAATCTGATTTTTCCCAATAAACTGCATCCCCTGCAAACCCCTTAACAGCTCAATTGTTGCCAAAAAAACCTGATTGCCAACGGATTTTGATTCTTTTTCCGATTGAATGAAGCAAATATCCCGGCCGCTGTTGAATACCAACACGGCCATATTTTCACAGGTAACGATATCCTGCAGTTTTTTGATCAGATAATCACATACTTGCTTTAGATTCGGCAGTGCGCTGATTTCCTGAGCAATGGCAAACGAAGTCCGAGTTTGCTTGTGGGCGCGATCCAGTTCTGCATTTTTAGCCTCGAGCCGCTGGGTATGGTCATTGATCCGTCCGAGCATGTGATTAAAAGATGCAGTCAATTTCCCGACCTCATCCGGTCCTTCGGTTGACGTGACATCCATCTTCAGGTGGCCTTCATCGATTTTTTCAGCCGCCGCTGCCAGCATGGTTAAAGGACGGGTAACGCGTCTGACAAAAATGAGGCTCAGCGCCATAGCCGACAATAGGATACAGAGCGTTATTGCCCCCATCTGGAACCACAATTGAGTCACCTGGTTGTTGAATGGCTTTTCAGATAACCCTAAACGAAGCATTCCGGCTCTTCCGCCAAAAATCGGCCAGGCAATGTCCAGATAATATTCCCCTGCGGTGGATCTAATTTCTTTTAAAGCAAAGGAATCATTTGGGGCAATCGTGTTGGCCTGGATGAGTTCCAGGGGTATCCCGTTCGTAAAAGTATGCGCCAGTATCTGCTTGCCTTTCAGGATAAAGAGATAGGCGATGGAATCATTGCTGCGCATTTGATAATCGAGCATCTTCTGCAGGGCGACCAGGTCGTTGGTCAGAATCTTGTCGGTAGCCTCCAGTTCGATGGAGTGGGATAGATTCTGGACCTGAACCGACATAGACTGATAAAGACTTGTGCTGTAGCGTTGGGTAAATAGAAATGATATGAGAAGGCCGCTGCCGATCACAAGGGCCGATACTGCCATCAATAATTTGCTTTTAAGGCTTTGAAATCTCATATTTTTTCTCTTCCATAAGAGCGAGTTTCAAATCCATCTGCCTGATGCTGTCGTACCACTCATCTTTGGGTGCAATGAATTTATCGATCATTAATTCAGTGAGAATCTTCTGTCCTTTGGGATCATTATGCATGGAAAAAAATAACTGTCGAATACGGTCTTTCAGCTTTGTTGACAGGTGTTTAGAGGCGACAATCGGCGGGATGCCGTAGGGTTCTGATTTTCGGATAACTCGGGTTCGGGAGGTAAAAGCCGGATCTTTTTGGTGATAATAATCCCAGATTAAGCCGTCAATCGCAGCACCGTCCACCAGTGCTTTGGCCACGGCCAGAATGGAATTGTCATGGCTGTAGGTATAAATCGTTTTACTGAAAAATGTTTCCGGCTGCTCCTCCATTTCGAATAGCCAATAGGTTGGTACCAACTTTCCGGTATTGGAATCCGGGTCGGTGAAGGCGAAAATCCGCCCTTTTAATTCTTCTAAACTATTGATTTTGCTAGCCTTATTTACTATTAAATAGGATTGGTAAAAATGGCTATTCTGTACCTGGGGTGTGGCTATCAGTTCAAAATTATATATTTCTTTGCCGGCGGCATATGGGCCGGAACAAATAAAGGCCAGGTCGATTTGGCCGATTCCCAGCAATTCGTTTATTTCGCCGTACGTTTTGCGCTGAATAAACTGCACCTCGCGACCCAACTTCTCGCCGATATAGTCCAGCAGCTGCCGGTAATAGCCAAATGTTTCTTTGGGTGAGATCATGGCCGCCACAGCCATGTTGAAGGTATCTGCCTCCGGAAGCTGGCTGGCGGGTCTTTCAACCGCGATGGTTTTGCTAAAATCCACCACAACCGCATCGCTGTCCCTGCCGCAACCGGAAACGGCAGCTAAGGTAATCAGGAGGAGGAAAAGGATTGAATAGTCTGTTTTTCGCTTCATCGTATGATTCAAGGGTTTTATTCCTGAAAGTGGCATAATCAAACCATCTCAATAATTTTCATGTAAAATTAAGGTGTTAACCGGCAAATGAATATGTTGCTTCCCTTATAGACATCAGGCCTCCGGAAAAAGTACCGTTTTAACGGATTCCAGGACCTTGCGGGAGTGACCGGACAGTGATCAGCAACGCTCTGTTATCCAAGACGAGCATAGTTAATTGGACAGAAGGCCGTAGATAGAATAGAAAATGCACCCTTACCCCTGTCAGTAGCGGGATGATGTTTCTATCTCAATAATGAAATGTATGCATCCCGCGCATGCCGCTTTACAACTGACAATAATCCTGAGGTTGGGCTTTGGCGGTTTTTATGTCTATTTATTCGTGGCTCTATCGCAAATCGCCGTGTTAACAGAGTTACGTAGGAATTATGGTTACACAAACACTAGGTGAATAGTTTTTGAGGAGAAACGAGTTTGGGGATAATACCACTTTGTTCCACTAATAGTCAATACTATTTTTTTGGAAGTTTCGTTGACCACAAACCATAATAGCGCTATGGATCAATGGTAATTATTTATCGATTTGATTGGACCCTTGCGGCAATTGGCTGGGCTAACACCTGAAACCTTCACAGTGTCTTTGTGTCTTGGCGGCCCAATTTTAATTAAGCATAAGGAGATCAAATTATGGGCAGAAAAGGTTTTGCTGGACCCGACGAGGTCGTAACACGCAGCGGAAAACTCTTCAAATCCGGTTTGTACTGAGCGGAAGCCGTTCTTTTGGCAGTTGCCGAAAAACACAACATTCAATCGGATATCATCCCCGGCATCGCCAACGTTTAAAATTTGATTAATCATTTGATGTCGAAAATCTTAAGCTACTAATACTTCGGGGACTTATCATCGGGGGACAGGTCTTTGACGCTACGGTACATGAAACCCATAAAGGCTTTTATGCGAGCAGTGTGGCGCAGATCGGGATGCGTTAATATCCAGATTGTGCGATAAAATTTAGAGGGCATTTCCATAACGGTCACCAATTCCGGATCCGGGTCCCCCACGTAATGGGGTAGAGGAGCGATACCAAGTCCTTGTTGAGCCATTTTGTAAAGTCCGGTAAGCTTATCGCTGCTGGCAGCCACGGCCTTGGCGGGCACATATTGTTTCAGCCATTTAACTGACGGAAGTCCGGCCAATGCCTCATTCGGAAGCAGCATACTGTGCGATGAAAGTTCTTCCACATGTTGTGGGAATCCGTATCGTTCAACATACGATGCCGAGGCATAAAGACGGATGACTATTGGCGCCAGTTCTCGTCCAACCATATAATCGGGCTGCTCATTGATTGTGGGGATAACGATGTCGGCCTCCCGCTTTGTGAGGTCGGTGAAGCGTGTTTTGATGTCGACGTCCACAACAATGTCGGGGTATTCAAGTTTGAATTGACGGATATACGGTGGCAGCCAGTAATACCCCAGAGTATCTGTTGTTGAGATTTTTATGATGCCCCTGAGGCGTACGTCTTTCCCCATGAGTTTGCGATCGATTTCGTATATTTCGGTTTCGATTCGCTGAACCCGTTCTAGAATTTCTTCTCCGGCTTCCGTCAGTATGTACCCTGTCTTCAGGCGTTCAAACAGCCTGACGTCCATTTTTTTTTCAAACGAATTGATGCGGCGGAAAACTGTAGAGTGATTTACGCCAAGCGTCTTTGCCGCACCTGACAAGGTCCCCAGCAGCGCAACTTTCAAGAAGTATTGATAATCATTCCAGTTGATGTTGTTGTGCATTATTGCAAACGTCGTTTTCGTTTCTTGATGTTTACACCAAATATTGGTGAGCCTTATCTTTAATGTCAAGCTGAAAAAAAATACTTTTCAGTGGTTTTTATTAACCTAGCAAAATGAATTATCGGATAACACACGTATACAAGTCAATCCAGATCTGAAAAGGAGGTCACAATGACAATCACTCGTATCGGCACGGCTGCAGTGAAAAGCTTGATCATCACATTGATAGTATTTTTTGCACTCCCCGCATTTGCTGGAGAAACCTATAGACTGGATCCAGCCCATACTTCCGTGGTATTTCGGGTAAAACATTTAGGCGTTGCACAATTCTATGGCAGTTTCAACGGAGCCACCGGAACTTTTCAATTTGATGAATCGTCTCCCTCGAAGAACACAATTGAATTAGAGGTGAAAGCAGCGAATGTAAACACCGGAATAGATAAAAGAGACAATCATCTTAAAAGCCCTGATTTTTTCAACGCGGGAGAGCATCCTGTTATTTCATTCAAAAGTAAATCTGTCATGCAGTCAGATAACGGGACTTACAAGGTTTCAGGTGATTTAAACATTCTTGGTAAAACAAGCCCCATTACAGTTGAAGCCAAAGAGACCGGCAGTGGTAAGGATCCCTGGGGTAAATACAGAAAAGGATTTGAAACATCCTTTACTGTCAAGCGTAGTGAATTCGGCATGAACTACATGCTTGGTGGGCTGAGCGATGAAGTTCTGGTCATCGTAAGTGTGGAAGGTATTCGGCAGTAATTCGGTTTTTATCTTTTTCCTGTCACAGCATTGGCAAAAAGCTTCTGCATTCAGGAATAATCGAGATGATCAATCGACGTCAATTCTTAAAAATGGCCGGTGCTTTCGGCACGGGCTTTGCCACCGGTGGTCTCGGTCTGCCGCTGAATGTTCGTCCGGTCGCAGCTCAGTCAAAATCAAGACATAAATTCGTTGCCGATTTGGATGTTGCGTTGAAAGCGACACCGGGGCAATTGCCGATATTTCCGGGAAACCCTACCGGGGTCTGGCGCTATCAGGCGCAGGTGCTGGAAGGCGAGCGGTCCAGTCTGGTTCACCTCGAAGGCAGTTATCTGGGCCCTGTCATCCGCGTGCAAAAGGGCCAAAAAGTCCGCATCCGTTTCACCAATGACATTCCCGATGAGACCATCGTTCACTGGCACGGGTTGCATGTACCGGCTTTGATGGACGGCCATCCACGCCTGGTTATTCCGCGCGGAGAAACCTATATTTATGAATTTGAAGTCCGCAACCGGGCCGGAACCTACTGGTACCATCCGCATCCGCACGGCCGCACCGGTCCCCAGGTGTATGGCGGGTTAGCCGGGTTATTCATCGTTTCCGACGAAGAAGAAAAAGCGGCCGGATTACCTTCAGGTGAATACGATATTCCGTTAGTTATTCAGGATCGCACCTTTGATTACAACAACCAGTTGGTTTATTTGTCCGGCCACATGATGGAGCAAATGAACGGTTTTTTGGGGGACTGGATTCTTGTCAACGGAAAACCGGATTTCCTCCTGCCTGTTGCTACGCGAGCATACCGGCTCCGGCTTCTTAACGGTTCCAACTCCCGAATCTATAAACTGGCCTGGCAGGACGGCACCCCGCTGACGGTGATTGGTACCGACGGCGGGCTTCTAGCGAAGCCGGTTTACCGGAGATATGTCATGCTGGGTCCCGGTGAGCGACTAGAGCTTTGGGCGGATTTCAGCAGATTTCCGATGGGCACCGAAACGGCTCTCTTAAGCCTGCCGTTTGACGCCGGAATGATGGATGGTGGACGGCGGGGTATGATGGGGGCCGGTGCCGCCCTTCCCAATGGTGCCGGGTTCCCGGTATTTCGGGTGAAGGTAAACCGTCAGGAAAAAAACGGACCGACCCTGCCGAAGTGGCTTTCCACCGTGCAACCTTACCGGATCGCAGAGGCCTTGAACCCGCAATACCCAAAAACTTTTGAGCTGCTCATGCGGCACATGTCCTGGACCATCAACGGCCGCACCTTTCAAATGGAGGCCACGGCCCCCCACGAACGGGTGAAACCGGACAGTCTGGAGATTTGGGAATTTATCAATGAAGGCGGGGGCGGCATGGGAATGATGGGTGGGATGAACATGCCCCATCCCATTCACCTGCACGGCAAGCAATTCCAGGTGCTCCAGCGATACGGTGTCCGGCACGAGGGTTACGTGGATGACGGCTGGAAGGATACGGTATTGCTGATGCCCGGCGAACGAATCAGGATCCTGGTGAAATTCGGCGACTATCCGGGCTTGTTTCTTTATCATTGCCACAATCTGGAGCACGAGGACATGGGGATGATGCGCAATTATTTTGTTGAAAACGAAAACCATACCTGATCAAATAGCCGCCCCCGATTTCGCAAAGACCGGCGGCAATAAACAACAAAATCGACTTTAAAACCAGCATTCTTTTCCGGTTCCATTCGCTCCGATATTGGTTAGTAGAAGATCTTGATATCAGAAAAATACTTTTTATAAAATCCGCGATCGCGGGTCAATAATCGGCCAGCGTGTCTTATGGCATGGGCGGCGATTAGAAAATCCGCCAGAACCCGGTTGCGTTTCCCTCCCGCATTTCGATAATCCTTCCATTTCATTCCGGCATTGAAAGCGGTTTCAAGATCAAAAGAAACTATTCGAATGCCAAGAAATTTTAATGTGTCATCCAGGCGCTCTTTTGCGGCAAACTGAGGGGCAAGCTCCGCATAGATGATATGATTGATTATTAAGGAACCTTGAATGTAAGCTTGATCCAGGAATTTCTTTGACGTTTCTCCCCATTTCGGATCAGGCAAAAAAACATCCAGCAGCACATTGGTATCCACAAAAGTTATCATCTTCCTCTAATCGCCTCGATATAGTCGTCTGTGCGAGCTTGCTTTTTCAATATGCCATACACCTCCTCAACCGGGCTCGAATGCAGACTCTTTTTTTTGATCAGGACCCCGGTTTCTTCAAGCACGAACTCAACCTCAATGGACGGCATAAGCCCGTATTTTTCGCGAATGTCTTTTGGAATCGTAACCTGTCCGCGTTCTCCAATTTTCATACTTGCATACTCCTGCTTACATATTTATTAATTCATATTATTCCTTTCAGAAATTATGTCAAGTCTAATAAATCCGAAGGTGTTTGGGATTGCCAGCAACAGTGATTATTCAATAAGCGATCGCAAACTCTGATAGTCGCAAAAGATTACATCCGCAAAAGACTACATCTGTCCATTTTTTTTTCAAAAAGATACTTTCTTCTATTTCCAGGAATTGTATATTGGATTCTAATACGATACCCAAATAAAGGGGTAAATGAATATATATAATTTATCTCTGTTACCTTATAATAATTTATTCCTTTTTCTTTGATATAAGTTAAATAGATTTTTCCATAAGCGGATTTACAGGGATCAAAAGTATCTTTAAAAAAACTATAGCAAAACATATGATATTGGTCATTTTTATTATTTACCAAGATACCATTCTCAAGCTGAATCCGAAAATCAGCGGCATCGTACCATGTGTTGCGTCCTAAATTTAAGGCCTTGTTTATCAATACAGTAGCATTATTTAAATCTACTCCTGGCTCAAGTTTGCTGTAAGCAAAACCCGCTACGTTATTTGAAAAAAAACTTCTCTCGGCGATATATATTACTGCAACAAACAACGAAAGTATTATGGTAAAAATTATGATTTTTTTCATCTAAGATACACCTCCCTCTTAAAGGATGTTAATTTTTTGATGTATACTTAGAAAAAGGGAATTTCTTAACCACCAAGATTCAAATCCTACACCGAATACCCCTTACTTATTTGGTTTGCAAATTCATCCAGCTGTCACTTTTGTACCCTTTCATTACGCAACCACAACTCTTTCGATCAACTCCCTCATGATAACGACTCATTTATCGGCAATTCGAGCCTATAATTATAGTTAAATAGCGTGCTTCGCGTATTTTGAACGTTACAATGCTAACCTGTAGCCGCTTGCTCTGCGGCTAACTTTTCTGCTGCTTTAAACCAGTGGGTAGTTTTCAAGCAGATCTTGACCAGCATCAGCATCACCGGTACCTCGATCAGCACGCCCACCACCGTTGCGAGCGCGGCGCCCGAGGACAGGCCGAAAAGCATGGTGGAAGTCGCAATGGCTACCTCAAAATGATTGGAAGCACCGATCATGGCTGCCGGTGCGGCATCGACATAGCGAAGTTTCAATAAACGCGCCAGTCCGTATCCCAGCCAGAACACCAATATGGTCTGAATAAAAAGCGGAATGGCGATCCACAGGATGGTCAACGGGTTGCCGATGATCACCTCGCCTTTGAAGGAAAATAGCAGCACCAGGGTGATCAGCAGGGCGATTATCGTAATTGGGGTCAGAACGTGAAGAAACTTTTCCTTGAACCATTTCTCACCGCGGGCGGCGATCAGCCAATTGCGCGACAGATAGCCGGCCACCAGCGGCAGGGCGACGTAAATGCCGATAGACAGCAGCAGAGCCTGCCAGGGTACCGGCAGTCGCCCCACACCCAGCAAAAATCCACCAAGAACACCGTATAGCAACAGCATGGTCAGCGAGTTGATGGCCACCATCACCAGGGTCAGTCCGTCATTGCCGCGGGACAAGTAGCCCCAAACCAGAACCATCGCCGTACAGGGCGCAATTCCCAGCAGGATGCACCCGGCCAGGTAACTGCGCCATAATGGCACTTCCAGCATTTTTATGCCGTCGACCATCACAACAGTTCCGGCCCCGTGAACCGCACCCACCGGCAGATCGAGCCCGAATGGCATCTTGACCAGGTCGGTCGCATCGGGACCGATAAAGCCGTAAAACAGCGTCCCCAGAAAAAATAGAGCGATTCCGTACATGGTAAACGGTTTGATCGCCCAGTTGACAAACAGGGTCATAAACACGGGTTTGCCGCTTTTGCCGGCCTTGATGACTTCGCCGAAGTCGATCTTGACCATGATGGGATACATCATGAAAAACAGGCAAACGGCGATGGGAATGGATACCACCGGGGCACCTTTGACATAAATAGCCATACCGTCGAGGGTTTGGGCGACACCCGGGGCAATTTTACCGAGCAGAATCCCGGCCAAAATGCACAGCAGCACCCAAAGGGAAAGATACCGTTCGAAAACGCTGGTCATTTTGCGACCATTGTTTAAATTTTCATTGTTGCTCATTTCTACACCTCAAATTTAAATTGACTCATGTATTCCTCAAGTCGATGATTACTTTCTGCGATCATCTGCGGACAATCAGCGGGTCCATACACGCCTTCGGCCATGCGAGCTGCAAACACCATGCAGGTGGGTTCGCCGCACTCACGGCAGTTGGTTCTGGGCAGCAGTTTCAAAATTTCGATCACTTTGGGTTTGGGGGCACCCTCGTAGCAGGGCTGGATGTTGTCCCGGTTGGCCCAGGCATCGTTGATTTCTCTTTGAAGCCATTGCAAAATTTTATCGGCTTCGGCTTCGTCCCTGAGTGCATTGATTGCAATTTTATTGCCGTGAACCGTGATTAATTTACCCTGGGAACGAAATATAACGGCCGGTGGATCCTTGAGATAATCGAACCCGCCAAGCACCGCATTGAGATAAGGCAGCACTTCGGCAACATCCTGATCCAGGTGCGCGAGGCAATGCACGGATTCAAATGCGGGATTGCATTCGGGTCGAAAGATTTCTTTGGAATAACTTTTTAGCAACATGGTTCGATTTTAGATTTTAGATTTTGGATTGCGGATTTTAGATTTTGGATTTAAGGAATTCTATCTGATTAAAAAAAGATAGAGCGACACGCGGCGCAAGCGCCTGCGCTGCGCGAGCGATACCGCCAACCCTAAATCCGAAATCTAAAATCCAAAATCAATTCGGCAGGTTGTGATCATTTATTGAGCCAGCCGATGACCTCCTGCTTTTGCGGAATTTTGCCGACACACTTGACGTCCCCGTCGACGACAACCGCTGGCGTTCCGAATACGCCATATTCGGCGATTTCCAGGGCATTGGTCACTTTTTCGACTTGAGCCTCAACACCCGTCTCCGCCACTACCTCTTTGACTAGTTCGGCTGTCTGGTCACATTTTTGGCAGCCGGGGCCTAATACTTTTATGTCCATAACTTTTTCACCTCTAGGATATTTAATCGGTCACAGATTTGCACAGATAAACACAGATTTAAAAATTTAGGAGTAATGGAGTGCTGGAGTACTGGATTATTGGCTGAAGTTTTGATGTTATCTTTTAATACCCCAATACTCCAGCAACCCAGCACTCCAATACTCCAAGATCGAGACTTTTCAGCGATTATAAAATTACCTTTATTATTGTTTGGGAAGCCGAAACTTAAATAAAAAAGTGGCCAAAAACCATGCCGCTGATGGTGGCCATTACCACAACCAGGCAGATGTAGACGGCTGTTTTTTGGGTACCCATCACGCTGCGGATCACCAGCATGTTGGGCAAGCTCAGGGCCGGACCGGCCAGCAGCAAAGCCAAAGCCGGCCCCTTGCCCATGCCGGCGCCCAGAAGTCCCTGCAGGATCGGCACCTCGGTCAAGGTGGCAAAATACATAAAGGCTCCGGCAATCGATGCGAACAGGTTAGCTCCTAGTGAATTCCCGCCCACCAACCCGCTGATCCACTGCGAGGCGATCAGGCCCTCGGATCCGGGGCGGCCCAGCAAGAATCCGGCCACCAGCACCCCCGCCAGCAACAGGGGCATCATTTGTTTGGCAAAATCCCAGCTGGACAAAAACCAGCTTTCGGTTTCACCCCGGGTGGAGGTGAGCAGTACTGAAAGTCCGATGATTCCCGCTGAAAAAGCAATAAGCGGCTGGGAAGGAAACAACAGGGCCAAAGCAAGCACTACAAAAGCTGTTAAAATCACATTAAGGGCCTTGACCCTGAACCAGAAGATCAGAATCATCGCCAAACAAGCTGCCAAAAAACCGGTGATCAGCCATTTTAAGCTAAAGATGTGATACCAGATTCCCACCGGCTGGGCGGGACTGCCCCAGGTGGCGAAAACCAGAATCCCCACCATGGTCGCGAAATACAAAACGTTTTGCCAAAGAGGACGTTCGACTTCCGGCTCAGGTAGGTAAATTGCCGCCTGGGTCTTGGCGTCTTCTTCTTTTCTGAAAATGAGGTGCATGGACAAACCAATGATGATACTGAAGAAGATGGCGCCCACCGCGCGCGCCACGCCGATCTCAACGCCCAGCACTCTGGCTGTCAGTACGACCGCCATGACATTGATTGCCGGACCGCTGTAGAGAAAAGCAGCGGCCGGCCCCAGGCCGGCACCGCGTTTCCAGATGACGGCAAAAAGGGGCAAAACGGTGCAAGAGCAAACCGCCAGGATAGTGCCGGAGACCGAAGCCACCGCGTAGGCCAAAACCTTTTTGGCGCCGGCCCCCAGGTATTTCATGACGGCAGCTTGGGACACGAAACAGGCAATGGCGCCGGCAATGAAAAAGGCCGGCACCAGGCACAGAATCACGTGTTCCCGGGCATACCACTTGGCCAATGCCAGGGACTCGATTATCGCGCCGGTAAAACGGCTGCTGTCGACCGGCAGCCAGAAAATGACTGCAAAGACCCCTATTAAAATACCCAACGGCTTCCAGATGCTTTTCCAATCTACCTGGCTTACAGGCCTTTCCGGCCGATTGAGTTCAATTTTATCGCCTGATTTAATAGCGAGTGTGTCATCCACTAATTTTTTCCTTATAAGCAATGATCTTTGACAACTGTTTCAAGTCAAGACCTTCAAATAGCCATATTCTTATGTATCGATATATCGTTAGAAAACAGTGAGAATCCAACCATTTCCGATCAATTAAGCGACGTCCTATTTGCGACACAATTCTTCCCGGTTTAGCAGCGGTATTTTTTTTACCAAATCAGCTATTTCAGGATCCTCGTCCAGCCAGTGTTTCAAATTACCCAGGACACTGGCGGCATAGGGCGTGGATCCGTCCGTCAGGAAATAGTTCACCCACAGACCCTCTTTCCGATAATCCACTAGTCCGGATTCTTCGAGAATCTTAAGATGCTTGGATACGGTCGGCTGGGCAATGCCCAGGGCCCCCTGCAGTTCACAGACACACATCTCTTTTTGCTGCAAAAGCTTAATGATCTTGACCCGGTTTCCATCGGAAAGCGCCTTCATGACCTTTAGAAAGGTTTTCATTCATATTCTCCTTATATTGCTATATGGCAATATATAGAATTGGATAGAGGTTGTCAACACCAAACTCTAAGCTTGATTGTGGATGCTGGATGCTGGATGCTGGATGCTCGATGCTCGATGCTGGATGCTGGATTATAAAAGACAGGTGTTCGGCATTCGGTATTCGGTGCACGGTTCACGAAGAATGGTATGAGAAATAAGGTATCGGGTGTAGGGTATAAGGTGTAAGGTCTAAAAGCTCAAAGCTGAAAGCAGAAGACAATAGGCAAGGAATGTAAGGTTAAATGCTCAATGCTCAAAGCTCAGAGCTCAAATGCGATTGCTGTGATTTGCTGGTATAAGCTGCAATTATATAGGAGGCTTAGGCTATAGAGATTAGGTGGTGTATTGTATTCAGTTTAAAATTTATGGTAGGAAGATGAAAGTTTAAAACTCAAAGCAAATGGGGCACTTAATTACGGGATGAAATAGGCCGGCATCAGGCTATTTACAGGCGGTTATCTGTTAATCGGTTTTGGATTTTTATTTGATTGATAGTGATCCTAATATTGCAATCCGAAATCCGCAATCTAAAATCCGATATCGAGAAACACCTTGCGGCTGAATTTGTGAAGCACCGGGGTGCCCATGCCGTGGCGGATGGCTTTGAGCGTTTGGTCTTTGTCAAGCGGTACGGTGCCGGCCAGCATGTGGACCGGCAGGTGTTCAAAAGCATCCGCTACCATGGGTGTGCTGGGACCGAGCATGATCGATTTTAATTTTTTGCCGGCCTGAACCAGGATTTCCTCAGTACTCTTGTTCAACACCGATGTGGACGTCAGCAGCAAGACTTGGGCCCAATTTTTCAGTTTACTATAAAATTCATCCTTTTTTCCGAATCCCCTTGAACTATCAAGAATTTCCAGCGCAACCCCCATTTCTTCAAAGATTCTGACCAGCGGCGGGAAGTAGCCGACCATGGCCACCCGGCGGTTCTGGCCGATGCTAAACTTTTCGAACATAATGCTATTGTCGTCATCTACCGGCAGATTCAGGGCATCCTGGTAATTCAGGGCATTGACCAGCGCCAGGGCCATACTCCTTTCAACCGCGTTGTCGCTTTTAATTTTTTCAAGGAGTCGATCGGCAGTTTGGCCCTCATAATCCATGTGTCGATTCAAGGCCATGCACGATTTTTTGTTGTCAAAATAGGTGTAGGACAGCCCGATTCCTCCGTCTGAAGTAGTGACTGCAGTATAACCCAGACCGAGGCTTAATATTTCGATCCTGACATGTTGAGCATGAGCCAAAAATAAATTGTATAGCCTGGTATCGAGTTCCATAATGACGAATTTCCTTAAAGCGCGGGCGCTGGATGGTTGCCGGTTGCGCACAAATTGCTCCTGGACGGCGATCTTTTTTGAAAGTGACTTCCCGGAGCGATCCCAGGTTTTAATCCACCAGTTCGTGGTGAACGGAACCGGATTGCCGTGCAATAGTGGAACCAATATCCGATCCATCGCAAGAAAGCAAGATTCAGATTATGCCCCGGCCACTGAGCATACTCCGCCCAGGCATGGTCTGCCGATTAAGCGCTGCGCTTTACGCATCCGTCATTTATCTCCGGCTACTCCCAACGTTCCCTGATATGTATCAGCCTTTTTTAGGACAGCTTCCATTTCATCGATGGTAACGGCATCCGGGTCATAGGACACTCGGTTGATTTCTTTGAAATTATGCCATCCGTTCTCAACTTTCTTGACACCCTCCAGCCCTTCCAGGGCTGCTTTGCCGACATCATATCAGTAAACATAAAAGGTTGCCTGGGTTAATTCGGCATCGTCGGCATGGGTATCCACATTTGCGAATCCCAGCAGAAGCAGAAGCAAAGTAGCCGGTGCTATCGACCGAATAGTTTGGCTTAATTTAATATGCATGCTTGTCTCCTTATTTTTCTATGCACACGAATAGACACGGAATAATCCGTGACCCTTATCTTTCACTTTTTCTTCTATCGGTTGCGGATAATTCGAAATAATTACTAGTATAAGATTCGCAAAAATCCGTGTCAATCCGTGTCCTTTTTTGAATGGCAGCTATGTTGTTATTTATTTTTTTTCCGAACCATGATGGTCGCAACTGGATTCTGCCAGTCGTGTTTTGCGGGGACCAGACTGTTACCACCATGAACACCGGAATGAAGATAAACATATCCTTCAGCGTCTTCGGTATCGTGTACGTGATTGCCGCAGGGAGGACCGGGAATATAGGCGCACGATTCCGAATTGAACTCGCTTCCCGCATCATAAGCTGGTGCGGTTGTGGCCGTCCCACGTTTTTTGCGAGCCTCCAAGCCCAGGACGGCAAAAAAAGCATCGTTGGTGGTCACCAACATGCCCGCCACCGACAGAAGTTTGAAACGCTTTTGGGTTTCGATTTCAACCGTCACCGAGTCCCCCGGAAAGACCATAGAATCCGCTGTACTAATATCGTAAACAGACTCCAGTCCTCCTAAATATTCCGACAACGGGTCTGTCAACCCGTCCTCGGCTAGTGCGGCCAATTCGTCAGATGCCGGATATCCCGGTTTGAAAAGATCGAAATCCTTGTCATGGCTGAAGACAATCGGGTTGCTGAAGATTTGCCCTTTGGTAATATTTGTAATGATGACCTCATAGCGCGTTTCCTTGCCTCTGGCGTATGATACGCCGCTTAGCAGAATACCGGTCATGACCATTACAATAATTGCTGAAAATGTGAAAAAGCGATTCATGACTTACCTCCTTGGTTGAATGGAATTGGCTGAATTACTTCTGGTGGATATGACGGGCGACTCTGAAGTGTCGCACGAAAAGAGATTAGCCACCCAATATCCCAGGGGCATCACGAAAAATTAACGTTTTTGTCACAAAATAATTAATGCGCCCTGAAACATCGATGAGACGGTGTTCTTTGGGGAAGAAAATCGTTGGATGTTGATTCGACCTGGCACTCCTTTGCGGGGCGAATTAATTATATATCATTTTTTATAATGAGGGAGCAAAGCGACAGCCACTCCGCCTCAGGAGGATCAAGTTTCAATCTCAAATCTTGACAGTCTCGTAAGAAGTCGAAAAACGACTTTTTTACAAGAGTGTTTAGCAATTTCGGATTTGTTTCGTATTTCGTATTTCCGGTTTATCCGGTTAGGGGTTGACAAACGACAGCCGGGTGGCTAGGATTAATCGTAAAAATACGATTAATAGGGGCAGATATCATGGTTCAAATATCCGCCGGAATTCCGGCCCAATGTTGTGCGCTGAATATTGCCGGCAAAGCCCAGGAACGGCTGGTGAATATGTTCAAGGCCATCGGCAATCCCATTCGCTTTGAAATTGTCAAGTTCCTGGTGACCCATCCCGGGTGCATTACAGGGGACATCGTCGATCATTTACCGGTGGCCCAGGCCACTGTGTCCCAGCATCTAAAGGTTCTGAAAGAAGCCGGCTGGATTTCCGGCACCATCGACGGCACTTCGACCTGCTACCAGTTGGATGCGAAGAACATCGAGTGGTTTCGGTCGGTTGTCGATGATATATTTTAGGAAGCTATCTAGTGATTCTAAGATAGAATTTGAATTCAAAAGTCAATTTTTTGAGGTATGAAAATTTTTTATTGAAAACGGTTGACAAAAGAAACTTGAATGGGTAATATTGATCGTAAAATTACGATTAAACAAATGTATAAAAGAGCAAGATAGTCATTCAATTTTTTTGGCACGATTTATCGTAAAAATACGATCATTGAAATCCCAAAAATATTAAGATTCGCCTAATTCTATGTCCAATTTTAAACAAGTCGGGGCGACACGCGGCGCAAGCGCCTGCGCTGCGCGAGCGATATCCATAAATATTCAATTAACAATCTTCAATTTTCGATACCGGCTTGCCGGACTGGGAGGTTTGAAAAATGGTAGTAGACGAAATGTTGAGAATCGGTAATTTTATCTTCGACTCGTTTCTTCACATCTGGCCCTATCTGGTGGTGACGATCCCCCTGGCGGTGGCGATCCAGATGTCGGGGGCTTCGAAGTACATCAAGCGCGCTTTTGCAGCCAAGCCGTTCACGGCCACTGTCCTGGCTACGGTGGTGGGGGCCTTCAGCCCTTTTTGCTCCTGCGGCGTCATTCCTGTGATTGCCTCACTGTTGATCAGCGGTGTGCCCTTGGCGCCGGTGATGTCCTTTTGGATTGCCTCGCCCTCGATGGATCCGGAAATCTTTTTTCTGAGTGTCGGTATGATCGGGTGGGAATTGGCGGTCTGGCGTCTGGTCGCGACACTGATATTGAGTTTTGCAGCCGGTCTGATTACCCATGTGGTCATGTTAAACGGCTGGCTGGGACAGCCCATCCTGCGCTCGCGCAAATCCACACCGGTGCAGGGCACCTTTGAACTGATCAAAAAGGGGTGGGATCAAGCCAAGGCCCGCTTCAGCAAACCCGAGACCCGTGATGCGAGGCAACCGGCCGGGCAGGTCGGGTCGCCATCCGAGACATTAATGCAGCTGGCGCCGGTGTTGCAATCTACCCGCCTGGTACCTGCGGTCGCCGGTACCGCCGATTGCGAGTCGAGCGCACCAAGTGCAACATTGGTTCCTTTGCAGCCGATACAGCCAGGCACAATGATAAATAGCGCCTTAGGCACAGACTGCTGCGGCAGTCGGCCTGCTGAAAGTTCCTGCTGCGACAGCCAACCCGCCACGAGTTCCTGCTGCGATAGTTCCGCTTCGTTTAAAAGCCGGTTGCTTAAAGAGACCCTCGGTGCAACCTGGATGGTGGGCAAATTCATGGCCTTGGCTTTCGTATTGGAAGCGTTAATCACGTTTTACGTGCCGGCCAGCTGGATATCCAATACCCTGGGTGCCCAATCCCCGCTGGCGATTTTTTCAGCCGCCTTGTTGGGTGTACCGGCCTATACCACCAGCTTAACGGCGCTGCCGATGATTAGCGGCCTGCTGAACCAGGGGATGAACCCGGCGGCGGCCATCGCCTTTTTGATTGCCGGACCCATCACGACCCTGCCGGCCATGGCGGCTGTCTGGCCGCTGGTGGTGCGCCGCGTATTTGGGCTGTATGTATCCTTCGCTCTGGTGGGCGCCGTGTTGACCGGAATTTGCTTTAGCCTGATATCTAATTTTTAACTGATCGAAAACTCCGATGAACGGTAGGTTGGTCTGCCAGAGGCGGAGAAACCCAAAAAATTCTGGCGGACGCACAACCTAACCTACGAAAGGCAATGCGGACCAGGATCGAACTAAATACAAACATACGTTCCGCCTTCGGCGGATCAATCTTCATTCGTCATTTCATAAGAGCGCTGCCTTTGGCCAAAAAAACGACCAGTCTGATCGATGATAGAAACATTATACATATGACAACGTAGGGTCGGCCACCGTGCCGACCTCATTTCGGCGGCATCCCGATTGCAGCGGGACCCTACGCTTCTGTAATTTGCTGCTTCATATAAAATGTTCGGTGGCTGGGAGGTAAGGCGTTATATCCTGACACCTGACACCTTGTTTTTTACGTTCATAAGAGTTTGCTGCTTTTAAGAGCGAAGCCCCGCAAATCAAAGCCCTCCATTTTTCGCTCTTCGCATCCCCTTCTTAACTGGTGCATCCCCTTTCACGAAATACATGGTTGCCAAGCGATAGATATTGTTAGCAAGTCAGGAATTGCTCAATTGATTTGTCAACAAAAGGTGCTTAGGTTCATAGATTAAGACTATATATTCAACAGAATGGTTGAGATTTGTTTCCAATGTTTAAAAAGAGTAAAGGAATGTTATCATGAAAAAAATCAATCAAGTGACGATTTCAACCGTTTTCATACTCCTTGTCACTGTCATTCTGAATCCGGCGTTTGCGGTCCAGCCGCCCGAGGCCGACTTAACCGGGGATTCGGTTGATAAATATTCAATCCCAGCAACGCCGAACAACAATGAAGCGTCAACATCCCAGGCCCTATTTGTAGTCGAAGAATCTGTATTTCATCGGTTTATCGAGCGTGGCAAAGCCAATCTGTCATCAATCAGGCAACAATTGAGCTTTGTATTTGCAAAATATTCCGAAGTGCCTGGAGAATTGGCCAAGTCGGTGTATCAACTGACGGAAGGCCGGGGCGCGGGATATTTGGCAAAAATGATTCTCCTGTTCCTGTTGTTGATTGCCATTGGGGTCGGAGCGGAAAAATTTTCAATATGACCATCCAAAAGCATAAGCAGCAGCTCCAAGGCACGATTCCCGATTCTTTTTTTCAACTGGTTGCCAGGCTTTCTGGTCGGACAGCGCTCGACCTGCTTGCTTTTGCTGTTTTCGCAGTCACCATTGTTGGGGTGTACCTTCTGTTTTACCCGACCAACAGTCCGCTGCACGAAGTGGCCGTGGCTTATCTGCCGCCGATTTTCATCATCCGCCTGATATTCATTGTATTGAGCGCGATGTACTCGCCCAAAACACCGCATCTGCGCATCGTTCCCCAAAATTGCAAGGCAGCCGGTACCTATATGATGGGTTTTATGGCCTTTATTATCATCAGTCTTTTCACCTCCAAAACTCTGATCCTGTTAAAGAGCAACGGTATGAGCGAAGGGGTTTTTCTGCTGCTGTACGCCCATTTGGGCTTGGTCCAGTTTTTCATTCTGCTGGCCATCCTTTGGATGGATCGCGATCGCATCGGCCGCCTGGTTGCCAGGGATCGAGACACCGGGAAATCCCAGTCCCCACCCTCCGGGATTAACCTGAAGCGCTTATGGTTTCCGCTGGCATGCCTGGGGCTGTTGGGATTCGAACTGCTGTGGCAGGTCAATTTGATTATGTACCGCAAAGATTTGGTGCTGCCGTTGCTTTTGACAATTTTGAGCATCCCTTTTGGGTTTTTGCTCTTCTCCATCGGCAATCGCCTGCTCCAGATAGCCGCCGGACAAACTGAACTCATGGATCCGCGTATCGTCAATCAGGATATTCTTCCCAAAGACATCGATATAGCCACCCTCTCGAAACTTGCCAATGTCGACCTCCCGCCGGAGCCGATCTCGGCAGCCTACGGCGACGGTGGGTCGGCGGTGGAAGCGTCGCTTTTCGTCCGCCACCAGCCTTTAATCAGGAAAATGATGGGCCTTCTCATCGGCTGCGCCCTGTTTTTCTGGGTACTCGATCTGTGGGGACTGGACCTGCCCCTGGGCCGTTCGGTCGTCGAATCAGCGGCCAGCATCTTTGCCACGCTTTTGTTGGCTTACGTGGTGTGGGAAATTTGCCGGACCATCATTGACCGCAAGCTGGAAGAGGATCGCGCTCAATCCGGGCTGGATTTGGAGGAAATGGAGGAAGGCGGCGAGGGCTCACGCAAGGGCACGCTGTTGACCCTATTGCGCAAGGTTATAGTGGCGCTGATTGGCGTCATCGTCGTGCTGATCACCCTGAACGCCGTGGGCATCAATATCGGACCGTTGCTGGCCGGTGCGGGTATTTTGGGTTTGGCCGTCGGTTTCGGGTCTCAAACCCTGGTTAAAGACATTCTATCAGGTGTTTTTTTTCTGATGGATGATGCCTTCCGGGTGGGAGACTATATTGAAACCGCCGGCACCAAGGGCATGGTGGAGCACATATCCCTGCGGTCATTACGGCTGCGGCATCCACGGGGTATGGTGTACACGATACCCTTCGGTGATATGGGGTCGGTCCAAAATTTCAGCCGGGACTACATTATCACCAAGCTCGATGTGCGGGTTCGTTATGATGCCGATATCGAAAAGATTAGAAAAATTATCAAAAAAATCAGTAAGGAATTGCAAAAAGATGAGGAAACCGGCTCCCTGCTGCTCAGCAAGATAAAATCACAGGGTGTCCGAGAGATGGATGATTCAGCGATGATATTGCGGATTAAATTTAAAACCAAACCGGGTGATCAATTTGTGGTTCGACGGGAGGTTTACCGCCGCGTCCAGGAACGCTTTAGACAAGATGGCATCGAGTTTGCCCATCGCAATGTCACCGTTTATCTGCCGCCGGAAGTCACCGGAGCCTCAAACGGCGACAACCAGGAAGAATTCGCTGATCCCGGGGCTACTCTGGATAAAAAGCTGCTCGAAGCCGGCGCCGGCGCTGCCGCTGCCGCCGTTTCCCAGGCTCTGGAAGCGGAGCAGAAATCAGGAAAGTGAAGAATCCGAGCCCGGAGGGACCGACTTTGATTTCGCCGGGACCATTTTTCTGCGACGAATAAATAGTTCGCTTATCTCGGCTTCTAATATTAGGCATCATAATCTGAGATCATCGTATTCTTTTTTATATTTGAAATAGCACTGGGCACAAAGGGATTCATACTCAACGCTGGCCTCGCCTTCGATAGCTACCTGGGCGCCCTCGAATACGAATCGGCCGTCGATCTTGCGGCCGTTGGCGATGGCCTTTTGGCCGCATTTGCAGATGGTTTTAAGCTCCTCGATGCTGTGGGCCATCAACAGCAGGCGGGCGCTGCCCTCGAAACCGTTTAGCAAAAAATCCGTGCGCAGGCCGTAGCAGATAACGGGAATATTCAGAAGGACCGCCACTTCGAAAAGCTGATCGACCTGGGAAGCCGTCAAGAACTGAGCCTCGTCCACCAGGGCACAATGAACCGGACCCCTTTCCTTTTGCCAGGTTGCAACAATTTTATATAAATCGTCTCCGGCCGCGGCCAGAACATCCACCCGGCGCTCGATATCAAGCCGCGACAGCACCCTGTCGCTGCCTTTAGTGTCGGTTGCCGGCTTGATGATCACCGTGTTCATATTCCGCTCTCGATAGTTGTAGTCAACCTGGATCAATGACGTGGACTTGCCGCAGTTCATGGCACCGTAACGGAAATAGAGCTTGGCCACGATGGACTCCTTTGGTTGTTAGTTGGTAAAGCCAGCTCTTAAATCGCCTGATCGATAAATGGCATCTGCTGCTGGTATGACAAAATGATGCCGGATACTGGATGCTCGATGCTGGATACTCGATGCTCGATACTGGATGTTCGATACTGGATAAAGAATCCATCAAACTCATGTGAAACTACATTTAATTTATCTCTCGCTAAGGCGCAAAGCTCGCAAAGGAAACGATTTAAGTTATTAACAATCTTAGCGCCTTTGCGTCTTTGCGAGGAAATTATCAGTTTCTATTGAGATCAGACCAGCAGTCCTTTAGCCTGAGGCCGCGCTCATATCGAACCCTATCATCGATCTATGTGTTCTATAATCTTCAAGATCTCTTCAACGCGATGGGCTTCAAAATCAGGACGAACCTTCCAGGTCGAGATATCTGACGCGTTATCGTAAAACGCCCCGATGCTGAGAATTTCAACCCGCGTGTTTTTTTCCCGCAACACGCCGTTGGCGGCCCGCACACAAAGCACGTCCGTCTCATGATCCCCGATATAGCATACTTTTCCTGAACCAAGGGCTGAGAGCTTTTCCAGACAGCTTAACAATCCATCCGGCTCGGGCTTCTGCTTTTTGATATCGATCTCTTCATAGCCGATTATCTCTTTGAACAATGGCCGCATATGCTTTTTCTCCAGATGCAGAGCGATACTGCTGCTGGAATTCTGAGATACAATAGCGTGGGGAAACTCTGCGAGATCCCTGATGACGGCATCTATTCCATCATAAAAAGCAACCTCGGTATCGTCACTGAGCTGATAGGCTGTCCACATGCGGCCGGCCTGATCAATCTGCGCTTCTCCTAAATCGAACTCCTGCCGGTACAGTTCGCGCCAATTGGCGGCCCGGCGATTGGCCAGTTCGTAATATTCCAATGACTGCAGAGCCGGAAATTCCGTTGCATCTGTTTTTGTAATGCTGGCAATAATTTTTTTGGTGACGTTCATATTCTTATGACGGGTATCCACCAGCGTCCCGTCATAATCCCAGATGATGGCGTTGATATTCGATTTCGACAATTTATACCCCGATCTGAATTCGGCAAAGGCGTAAAAATCAAAAAAGATGAATCACGAAAGCCCGAAATGACCAAAGCTCAAAAAGAGGTCTGTTAATTTTTCGTGTTTTCCGGTTTTCGTGATAAAGGAATTTAGTTTATAGATTAAATAATCCACAACCGATAAACCGATACACCGATCCCCGGAGGCGGTAAACAGGCTGAATAGAATAGTCAGTTTGCGGAAGGCCGCCCAATTTGTCAACATCAAAAGTTTTCAGCTGACCATCCGTCCCTTTTTCTTCTTGATCCGTTCTATAATTATGATTATACACTTTGATAATGCAAGCGGAACTTTGCTTCAAGCTTGCCTTTATTCAACCCAACAAAGGAGGTCTGCAATGGCGAGAAAGACACTTTTTATGTTCTGTATTTTGGTTATAGTGGTCGGATTGGCAGCGGGTGGCGCCTGGGCTGCAAAACTGAAAATCGGGTTGGTGTTTGATGTCGGCGGCAAGGGCGATCAATCCTTCAATGATTCGGCCTACCGGGGGCTGCAGTGGGCCTCGAAGTATGATATTTCCCACGTTGAGATCGAACCGGGTGCGGATGCCGACCGGGAAACCGGCGTCAGGATGCTTGCCAGCCAGGGTTTCGATCTTGTATTTGGTGTCGGCTTTCTCTTTACCGACGCGATCAAAGCCGTAGCCGATGATTTCCCGGATACGAAGTTTGCCATTATAGACGGTTTCATTCCGGATAAGCCCAACGTCTCATCGATGCTGTTTACCGAACATGAAGGCTCTTTTCTGGTGGGGGTAATTGCCGGGATGAAGGCCAGCGCCGACGGTAAAGATACGGTCGGATTTGTCGGCGGCATGGATGTGCCGCTGATCCACAAATTTGAAGCCGGTTACAAGGCCGGTGTGCAATATGCCTGTGCGGGGTGCAAGATGCTAAGTGATTATGCCGGCACCACCCCTTCGGCCTTTGCCGATCCGGTTAAAGGCAAAGAACTGGCATTGGCCCAGATAGACCGGGGCGCCCATGTCATCTACCATGCGTCCGGCTTGACCGGCGCAGGCGTCTACGAGGCCGGTAAAGAACGCAAAGTTTACGTTATCGGTGTCGATTCCAATCAAAACCATCTCGGCCATGTCAAAGAGACCGGCAAAAACTACGGCCTGACAAGCATGTTGAAACAGGTGGATGTGGCCGTGTATCTGACAGTCAAAAACCTCACCGAGGGCAAGTTTAACGCCGGCGTGCGGGTATTTGGCCTGGGCGATACGGTTCAGATAGAGGGTCGCACCTATCACGGCGTTTATTATGCTCTGGATGAATACAATAAAGATCTGGTATCTCCCTTGATGCTTCAAAAGGTTACCGAAGCGGAAAATAAGATCCTGTCCGGTGCGATCAAGGTGCCGGAGAAATAGGATTTAGGTTCAAGGTTCAGGGGTTCCGGGTTCAAGGTTTCAGGTTCAGGGTTCAGAGGCTGACGGACCGGCGTTCGGCTTTCGGTGTTCGGCATTCGGCACCAGGCGGATGGGATGAGCTATAAGGTGTAAGGTTTATGGTGTAGGGTAGAAGGCTGAATGCTGAAAGCTCAAGGCTCATAGCTGAAAGCAGTAGACTATAGGGAAAGGGCGTAAGGTTAAAGGAAGAAGGATAGATAGATGAAGGCTGGAAAGCCGGAAGGCTTGAGGGCCGGGATGCAGATGTTTTTGCGCACCGCCTAAAAGGAGAAGTGTGGTTTCAATTCCAAGCTGGGTGATTCCGAATTTGTCTCGCCTGAGCTTGTCGCAGGCCGCATTCCGATTTCCAACTTCAGAATCCTCTTACAAACCTTCAAACTAGGAGTCGGTGCCGTGGCGGATTTTGCCGTTGACATGCGTCGGATCACCAAGAAATTTCCTCTCGTTTTGGCCAACGACGATGTGAACTTCAAGGTGAAGCAAGGTGAAATCCACGCCCTGGTGGGCGAAAACGGCGCCGGCAAATCTACACTGGTCAATATACTGTATGGTCTGTTGCGGCCGGACCGGGGCACCCTGGTGATTGACGGCCGGGAGGTGCAGCTATCCGATCCGGGAGATGCCATCAAGCTGGGCATCGGCATGGTGCACCAGCATTTCATGCTGATTCCGCCCTTCACGGTGGCGGAGAATGTGGTCCTGGGCCAGGAGCCTGCCATCGGTGCCATGGTCGACATATCCCGCGCCAACGAGATCGTACGCGAACTATCGGAGCAGTACGGGCTGAAAGTCGACCCCACGTCTAAAGTCGAAACCCTCAGTGTTGGCATCGAGCAACGCATCGAAATCATAAAAGTCCTTTACCGAGGGGCCCAAATTCTGATTCTGGATGAACCCACTGCAGTGTTAACACCCCAGGAAGTCGACGAGCTATTCGAAATCCTGCGCTCACTCAAAGATCAGGGCAAAACCATAATATTTATTACCCATAAACTGCAGGAGGTCATGTCCATTGCCGACGCGGTGACGGTCATGCGCCGGGGCAAGGTCGTCGGCACCGTTGCAGTTAAGGACACCAGCCGCCAGGACATTGCCACCATGATGGTCGGCCGGCAGGTGCTTTTCCAGGTCGAACATACCCCGGCAGATCCCGGGGATATTGTTCTGTCGGTCGAAAACCTAAGTGCTCTGGACAACAAATCTCTGCCGGCCTTGCGCGATATATCCTTTGCGGTCCGGGAAAAAGAAATTCTCGGGATTGCCGGCGTCGAGGGCAATGGTCAATCCGAGCTGGTCGAGGTATTGACCGGCCTGCGCCGGGCCCAAAGCGGCCGGGTGCAGTTGAATGGCCGCGAGATAACCAACTTCAACCCGCGGGCGATCAGAGAAAAAGGCACTTGCCACATACCGGAAGATCGGCATCGGCGCGGATTGGTGCTGGATTTTTCGGTCGCCCAAAACACCGTACTGGGTATTCACTACCGCCGGCCATATGTACGCAACATGCTTCTGGATGTGATCAATTTCGGCCCGATCCGGCAAAAAGCACAGCGCCTGCTGCATGAGTTTGACATTCGTCCGCCGGACCAGGAAAATCCGGCCGGCAACCTGTCCGGCGGCAACCAGCAAAAGGTCGTCGTGGCACGCGAGTTCGACCAGAACCCCAAATTGCTGATTGCCGCTCAACCAACCCGTGGCGTGGATGTCGGATCCATCGAATTCATCCATCAAAGGCTCCTGCAGGCGCGCGATGCCGGCAAGGCCGTTTTGCTGGTCTCGGCGGATCTCGAAGAGATCTTTTCATTGTCGGACCGGATCGCGGTGATGTACGACGGCCAAATCGTCGGCATCCTGGATCCGGCCGAAGCCACCGAAGCGCGCATCGGAATGATGATGACCGGGGGAGGGGGTGGTTGATCGGCCTTTGTTTGGCACAATCGTAGTTGCTATCGATATCTGATGTAACGTACTGATACAGCACAATGCGCAAATGCCTAAAATGAACTAAAATGCCCAAAGTAAAGGTATCGCTTCGCTCTTTCTAATCATTAAATGGATAGTCCCGCCGAAAGCGGGATTAGCTCATTTTAGTTCATTTTCAAACTTTAGCTCATTTTCTATTAGGAGCGCTGATTTGAAAATCAGTCAACTTTTTCGCTACCAGACCATCCTGGGAATTCTGTCGCCGCTCGTGGCGGTGCTGCTGGCTTTTGTGGTCGGCGGGTTCGTTATTCTGGTGTTTATCAAAAGCTTTGTATTTACGCCGGCCGCCTTGGTGAAGCTGCAGGCTGCCGGTATCCCCGTCCAGGTGCCGGAAAGCCTTCAGCCACTGGAAAACAAAGAATTCCCCAACCAATCAGCCTTCGCGAAGAGCGTTAAATCGGCCATTGGAGAGCAAAATTATCAACAGTACGGTGGTTTGATTGCCGGGCAAACCCGGATCCGGGAGAATCCGCTGCAGGTCTACAACGCGATATTTACGGCCGCCCTCAGCAACCGGGACGGCTGGGGCAACGTCTTGTACCGGGCAACACCGCTGATATTTACCGGCCTGGCAGTGGCCCTGGCCTTTCAGTGCGGCCTGTTCAACATTGGCGGCGAGGGCCAGATGGTGATGGGCGGCTTTGCGATTACCTGGATCGGATTTACCTTCGTCCAGCTTCCATCTTTTATGCTGATTCCCCTTTGCATTATGGGCGGTGCGGCAGTGGGGGCCTTTTGGGCGGCTATACCAGGCTTCCTGAAAGCCAGGCGCGGCGTGCACGAAGTCGTCACGACCATCATGTTAAACTGGATTGCCGTTGCATTTGCCCAGTATTTGACCATGGCCTACAAGCCCGCCGACTCCTGGATCCCGCATACCCACAAAATTACCGAAAGTGCTCAGCTCGCGCGAATGGCCGAATACCTGAATGCGATCGGCATTGTTTTTCCGAAAAGCAATTTGCTGAACACGGCCGTCTTCCTGGCCATTCTAGCGGTTATTTTTGTGGCCTTTTTACTCAAGCGCACCAAACTCGGCTATGAAATCCGAGCGGTGGGCTTCAATCCGACGGCCGCCGAATGCGCCGGGATCAGTGTCGCCAAGAATACGGTGCTGGCCATGGCCCTCAGCGGCGCAATCGCCGGCCTGGCCGGGGTCAACCAGGTCATGGGGTATAAACATCGGTTTCGCTACGGTGTTTTTGAAGGCCTGGGATTTGACGGAATCGGTGTGGCCTTTATCGGGCGTAACAGCCCCTTCGGTGTTGTCCTGGCGGCGCTGCTGTTCGGCATCCTGGACCATGGTGGGTTGGCGATCGATGTTTCGACCCGGGTGCCCCGGGAGATCGTGTTGGTTTTGAAAGCCGCGATTTTGATTTTTGTCGTGGTCAGCGGCGAGATTACCAAACGCCTGATTAAAACGATACAAAAACGGCAGGAGCAATAAGCCATGATCGATACCATCCTGGCAATCCTGGCTTCGAGTATTCGACTGGCCATCCCCTATACACTCGCCGGACTGGGCGGCACCTATTCCGAACGGTCAGGGGTGGTTAATATCGGCCTGGAGGGCATGATGTTAACCGGTGCATTTACGGCCGTGGCCGTAACCAACGCCAGCGGCAATCCGTGGGTGGGCCTTCTAGCAGCGATTTTGGTCGGCATGCTGCTGGGGCTGGTGCATGCTGTTGTCTGCGTCACGTTTAAGGCGGATCAGATCGTCAGCGGACTGGCCCTGATCGTTTTTGCGGCCGGAATCACCGTGTTTTGTGCCTGGCTGCTTTATAATCGAACCCAGATCCAGGTCGAAGCCTACCTGAGGGTTCCCATTTTACATGATATCCCGGCGTTTAAAGAACTTTTCAATCAAATTCCGCCATTGGTCTTCCTGACGGCCATCATCATAGTTGTCTCGCATTTTATCATCTTCAAAACCGTTTTCGGCTTGCGCCTGCGCTCGGTGGGTGAACATCCCCAGGCGTCGGATACGCTGGGCATCAGCGTGGCCAAGATGCGCTATACGGGGGTGATTATCAGCGGGGCCCTGTCCGGGATGGCCGGTGCCTACCTGTCCCTGGAGCACGCCCACTATTTTGTCAAAGGCATCAGCGCCGGCCGGGGGTTCATCGGATTGGCTTCCATGATTTTCGGCAAGTGGACGCCCTTCGGCACGGCCGGGGCCGGAATGCTGTTCGGCTTTGGCGAAGCCATCAAACCGTATCTGCCGAAAGTGGTGCCGTCGCAATTTATCGACATGATCCCTTATGTGCTCACCATTATCGTTTTGGCCAGTGCCATCGGCCGTGCCACCCCGCCGGCTTCGATTGGGGTGCCGTACGTAAAGGATTAACAGTATTGGGATTGAAGATTGAAGATTGACGATTTGAGGTTCGCCTTCGGCGGATCTATTTTATTCTGCAGCCAACCGTCAAAACTGCTAAAATCAGATCAACTGATACCCTGTCCGACAAGCTAGTTTCTTGAATATCAAAAAGTTGGTATCAATTCCAATCTTTGTAAACGCTTGTTTGTTAGCGCTTTATAAAGACGCCTGCAAATATTTTGCATAATTTGCGCATTACTGATTTGGTAACTGTCTAAAAAACTGCTCCGTACCGTACGAGCCATTTTTCCCCAGCACCGTCTCGGGTGAAGCCTATAATGTGAATTGTCAGGCTTCAGGTCATAGCACCTCAACTTCCTGACACCCGAAACCTGTCTACGATCCCGTCTGAAGCGAAGCGGAAGCGGGACACCTGAAACCTATGGAGTGCGCCATCGCCGCTCCCCAGGGCCACTTTTTCTGAATGCGGACGCGCAAAAAGAATTGTACTGCTTATTGTTAGAAAGGAAACCCCAGGTTAAAGCCGATTCCCCGAAAACCGGCGTTGCCCCAGCGGTAATCGATACCGACCCGATCGACGTCGAACTTCCAGATTGAGACGGGCTCCTTGGCTCCGAATGTCAATCCGGCAGTATAAATCAAGTTGACCCTCTCAGTGTCGCCGCCATCCTCCAGAAAATCCACCCGGTTGAAGAAACGGCTGATGACGATAAAAAGGCCGACATCGATATCACGGTTGAGGAAAGAAAATCCCAGCGGGTGCTGAACATCCAGGCCGGCTTCGAGCATTGAAAACCCCCTGGATTCGTTCTTGCTGGAATCTCTATCTTCGGCCAGAATCACCGAATTGCCGATTCCGAAGTCAAACTTTTCCCAGGGAAAACTGACCAGGCTCCTGACGCCCCCACCGTAAATGTACCTCGAGTCACCGCCGGCGGTATCCTTGCCGACGCCAAATTGCCCGAATGGCTTTAAAGTCCAGTAGGCATTGACCGGTATCTGAATTTCGAGCCCGGGGACAAAGGCTGCCGCGCCAAAAGTAAAGTTAGTATCAGTTTCCTCTTCAGCGGCGAAAACCGCCGGCAACAGCAACTTATATCCAAGCCGATCGGCTGAGTTCGGCTTATCGTATTGGGCCGTCCTGAAGGTGTAGCTGAGGGGCACGCGCAGCACAGCAAAGCGTTTATCCGCACTGGAGACCTTATATACACCGCTTCCCACCCAGACCGCGAAGCTATAGTTCAGCAGCGCATCCGGATCATCATCTGCCGGAGCTGGTAATTTTCCGCCAACTGTAATGAACGCGACCGCCATAGCCACTGAGATTAATTTAACAATTTTCGAGCGATCTTTTTTCATTTCCGAATTGCGCTTTCCCGATTTACTTTGGCCCAGCCCCGTTTTCTCATCTCCAATCTCCAATACTTCAATTTCACCGTTGTCGAACTAATCATCTCACCCTCTCACTATCACAACATCTTAACTTCATTCTTTACCGTTTCTAGTCCCACCCGGAATAACCCAATGACACCGGCTTTACCATATCGGTCAAATAGGCAAAGTGCAGGTCGGTGATCTGGCGGATATGAAACAGGTCGTGAGCCAGCCAGTTGGCCAGAAGCAGCTCGGCGGACATGGGGCCCATTCTTGGGTGCAGGTGAGTTGCCTGCCAGTTTGGAGAATCCAAATTATCCAACCATAGAAGCGACTTGCGGCGTTCGTCGAAGAAGTTCTTCAAAGACTGCGCAAAGTCTCTTTCATTGTAGCGGCGATCAACCACCCATCCTTCGGGGTCAATGGGCGGCCAAGGCTCGGTGGGATCGGTAAGAACCAGTTCGAGACGTCTTCTGAAATCCTCCCGTTCTTCATCGTATAGATGATTGACAACTTCCAGTAAGGACCACCGGTCCGGTCCGGGCTTCCAGCAGGCCTGCTGATCAGATGCGTTTTGCAACAGATGCTTGAACACCTCGACATTTACCTGCAGTTTTTCTTTTAAATTTACATGATTCATAAATCATTCCCAGATTACAATTGATTGGTGCAGTAGCCTCAACGATTGCTGGATGCATTTTTCCCGTGCTTCGAAGAACTCGCTGTCAACGAAGTTAAATACCGTAAATCGATCGCCGCAAATCGAGTATCCTAGCCGAATGGGGATATGATTAATGGTTGGAAAACCACTTATCATTCAACCACACAGGATGCAATGGTCGAATACGGTCAATTTCCCGCACCTCACCTCTTGAGGGCTTTTGCCGCACCGGGATACCGGGGGAGGATGTACCGGCCTACCTGCCGACGGCCTTTTTCATGCTGTCAAAGTGCTCTTGGGCGGATTGGAAGATCACGAACTCGATGACCTGGCTGACTGTCACATCCCCGCCAAAAGCGGGCATGCTGCCTTTGCGATCGAGTTCTTCATCGCTTAGTCCGGCAATGAAAGCGACCAGGTCGGCGCCATTTTTCCGAAGGGCCGCAAGGGCCCGAGAATCTTTTTCTGAATTCTCGTTGATCTGGTCGAAGGTCAGCGGCGGAAGGTCTTTGCCCTCGACGATCATGCCGGCTAGCCCGAAAATACCGAAATGACCGGCACCGATATGGCGCGCCGTAACACCCGCGGTCCAATCCTCAGCATCACATTTCGCGTTCCAGTCTTCGCCGGTAAATGCGTCTACATAGGTGATAACATCATCTCTGAATGATTCGATTCGTTTTGATAGGTCTTTGGCTCTCTGACTCATTGGCTGCCTCCTTTTTAGGTTGGGAACTGTACCGTAGGGTTATATAGGAATAATTGCTTAGGGTGCGGAGCGTCGGACGCGACCGGGCACGGGGTTGCAAGGAAGTCGGATCCGAAAAGTGGTCTGGCCGACACGACGCTATAAATACAATCTATAGCAGCCATATCGATATGCAAGGGGAAGCTTATTTTTGAATAAATTTTGGAATTAATACTCTTTTGCTTGATTTACTGCTTGGTAACAACTATTCAAAAGGTCGGGCAAAATTTAGGAATTGGGGGATTGAGGGATTGGGGGGGGTGAGGAATTTAGGGATTCAGGAATTTAGACAGTTAACAACTCAGATTTGCGCATATTGTGCAAAACGTTTGTTGGCATCTTTGTAAAGCACTAACAAACATACATTTACAAAGATTTGAATTGAATTCAACTTTGTCACGACGGTAATTATGTTTGAGACATTTGAATTTTGGAATTTCGGATTGTTTCGTATTTCGAATTTCGTATTTCCCGTTTATCCGGGTTAGGGAGGTTAAAAGATAAAATAAATAAATTAAAAGAGATAGGATTCCTTCAATTCCTAAATTCCTAAATTCCCAATTCCTGAATCCCTAAATTCCTAAATTCCTAAATTCCCGAATCCCTTAATCCCGAATTTGATCCCATGTCCACTTTTCATGCAATACCGGGACGTACTGGATCAAAGCCATTTATTCCAACTAAAGTTCGGGGGACGACAAACATGAATCTCAGTATGATGTTGACCAAAACCGCCCGCAACCTGCCCGACAAGACCGCCCTCATACATGGGGCAAAACAGCTAACCTACGCTCAGCTCAATGCCCGGGCCAACCGCGTGGCCAACTTTCTTGGTCGACTCGGTATTCGGCCCGGCGACAATGTTGCCATCCTGCAGTACAACGTCCCTGAATTTTATGAGACATTATTTGCCTGCTTCAAACTTGGCTGCGGGGCTGTGCCCATCAACTTTCGTCTTCACCCCAAAGAATTCGCGTTTATCATCGATCATTCACAGGCCAAAGCGGTTATCCTCTCGGAAGAATTCAACGCCGCCATTATGGAAGTCCGTGACCGCATCCCCGGGGCCGGGCATCTGGTTACACTGGGAGAGGCCGACGAAGGCTTACTGGACTACGAAGAGTTGCTTAGCGACGCTTCCGATGAAATGACGGATGCCGATGTTGGCCCCGACGATCTGGCCTGGCTGTTTTACACCTCCGGCACGACCGGCATGCCCAAAAGGGCCATGCTGACCCATCGGAATCTGCTGGCGATGGCCATGAATTTCTACGCCGACATTTGCCCCGGCTTCGGCCCCGACGACGTCATATTGCACGCGGCTCCGTTGTCCCATGGCAGTGGACTCTATGGACTGGCCAACATCGCCAAAGGGGCCCTCAACGTTATTCTTGCGTCAAAGTCCTTCGATCCCGCGCTGGTGTTTGAAACCATCGAGAGGCACCGGGTAACCAACATGTTCGCAGCCCCGGCCATGGTCAAGATGATGGTTGATCATCCGGCCGCACAGCAATACGATCACAGTAGTCTGCGTTCCGTAATCTATGGCGGCGCTCCGATGCTGGTCGAAGATCTTAAAGAAGCCGTGCAGAAGCTTGGCCCGTGCCTGGTGCAGCTATACGGCCAGGGTGAATCGCCCATGACCATCACCTATTTACCCCATCGGGACCACGAATTTGATGGTTCGGCGGCCAAGGAAAAACGGCTGGCTTCGGCCGGAATCCCCCGCACCAACGTGGAAGTCAAAATTTTCGATCAGAAAGACATTGAACTTCCCCCCGGTAAAATCGGCAATATTGTCACCCGTTCCGATTTGGTGATGAAAGGGTATTGGCGCAATCCGGATGCAACCGAAGCCACAATCCGCAATAGTTGGCTCGATACCGGTGATATGGGCTACCTGGATGACAATGGGTATTTGTTCATCATGGACCGTTCCAAAGATATGATCATCAGCGGTGGTGAAAATATCTATCCGCGGGAAATCGAAGAAGTCCTCATCAAGCATCCGGCGGTGCGGGAGGTTTCCGTCATCGGCGTGCCGGACGCCAAATGGGGTGAGGCCATTAAGGCCGTCGTTGCGCCGGTACCGGGCCGCAGTGCCACGGAACAGGAGTTGATTGCCTTTTGCAAAGAAAATATCGCCAGCTACAAAAAACCGAAATCCATTGATTTCGTAGACGAACTGCCCAAAAATAACTACGGCAAGATCCTGAAGCGCGAACTCAGGGCGGGCTACTGGGAAGGCCAAGAGCGCAAAGTTTGATATTGCGGTTTTAGGGATAGAGGGATTCGGGGGTTGAGGGATTGAGGGATTTAGGAATTCAGGGATTGAGGGATTCGGGGATTGAGGAATTGAGGGATTGAGGAATTTAGGGATTCAGGGATTGAGGAATTTAGGAATTGAAGAAATACTATTTCTTTCAGATTATGGATTTCATGCTTCAATCCTCCTAATATACCGCCGGCGATTTTAATTGCCCTCTGCTCAGTTTGTTCTCGGTATCAGCCCTTTATTGATCTTTTCCGCCAAAATTTGATTTAGTAATTCAGGATCAGAGTTCAACGCCTCGAGTCCGCCGCCGGGAAAGGTCAGGGCCCATTGATACAGGGTTTCCAGTTTTTCCCGGCTGCCCGGCAAAAGCGTCTTATCTTTCCTGACGGCGTCCAAATTTTCGATGATGAGTTGTGCCATTTGAGAATAATAAGTTTCGATAGCCTCGTCTAAAGTTTGACTCGCCTCCAAGGCTTCCTGGTAGGAAAATATGGCGTTTAGCTTGACTATCCGTGTCCGGGGGTAAAACGAGCACATGAAATTCCAATCTTCTCCCCCAACCTCCTTTTCTGCGCAGGTTCGAAAATCCGATCTCAGAATAACGGCTGGAATGTCCAGAAATTTGGCAATCATGAACTCAACCACTACCCCGGCATCCAGTTCAGTGCCGTCGAAGTTAAACAGTCCCATATCGCATTCGATCACTTTGGCGATATCCTGGTTGCGGATCTCAACAGCGGTGGTCTGATGTTGTTCCAGATTCTGGGGCAGGCAGCAGCGGTACTTGCGGTCCGAGCGTTTTTCGATATACTCCGCCAGAAGCGCGTTCCCGGTTAAATCCTTGTGGTTGAATAAACTTCCGGCAAAGTAGACGGTGAATGAGTTATCCATGGTTGCTCTAGCATCCTTTCAATGAGGTTTGCTTCCTGCAAGTTGCAGTTTGTTGATCTTTGGGCCGCAAGCTGGGAGGCTGGGAAGCTTAAAGGCCACAACGCTGAAAAGCTGGGATGCCAGAAGGCTGTTAAGCTCGGAGGTCACAAGATAATTAAATCATATTTGCCTCCCAGCTTCCAAGCCTCCCGGCCTCCAAGCTCTATCTATTCATAACAATAAGCGTTAATCGGCAAAACCCTTAACCTTTGAACGTTGAACGCTGAACTTGGAACCTGTCACTCCGCCTCATAATACTCTAAGCCTACATCCGGTGCTATCGTTCGAAGAAGCTGTTCACAAATTGAACACTGGCTGATGGATGTAAATTTTTCTACCAGCACCGCCCGGGTGATTTTGTAATCCGATTCCAAATTTTCCATCGTCATTTGAATAACCGCCGTATGCAGTGGTGAGAGGCTCGGGTTGAAGGCCACGTTTTCAACATATGGGCCGCTATAAATTTTCCCTTTGTCTGTTTGTACAGCACAACCGGCATGATTTTGGGAATAAGGTGCATAGGATTGAGCCGCCGCAGTCAGGGCTTTTTGCACCAATACGTCATCTGAAGGTGAATGGAGTGCAAGGTTAGCCGGGCGAGCGGAGGCTGCCATCGAGCCGGCTGCTTGTCCAAGTTCACGGGGACCGAAGGCCTCCGGTAGAAAATCGTCCAGGCGGTGCCGGCTGGTTTTCCCGCTGGGTTGATTATGCAAAATGATTTTCAGGTCGTCACTGCCATCGAGTTCGTAAAGAAACTGCCGGCAGTGCCCGCAGGGAGCTGCAGTAACCGCAATTGCCTCGATTTTGTCCGCCCCCTGCAGCCAGGCATTTACGACCGCCGACTGCTCGGCATGGATGGTTTGCGTCAAAGCCTGGGCCGGGAATTCGATATTGGCCCCAAGGAATAACGCGAAGTCATCGGCATGGTTCAAAAGTTGTGCTTTTGCCACGGCACCGACCTGAAAGCCTGAAATGGGTGTTCTGCTATAAAGCCTGGCCAACGGAAGCAGCCGCTTCATAAGTGTCTCGACAGAAATATTTAAACTTTCCATTACAGCCCGGCAATGCTCGGGTGCCAGCCTACCACGGTTTTGCGGCATAGTTTCCAGTCTTTCGTGCACCGAAGACGGGAAAGTATCCAAAAATTGCTCAAACTGGGGATTTGGTATCATTTTATCTTTTTTAAATCGGTATGATTTTGGATTAGCCAAACGCTTTCTTAAATAAAGCTGGCACAAATCCAAAACCTCAAATTCCAAATCTCAAATAAATCTCAAATTCTAAAATCCAAATTCCAAACAACACCCTAAATTCATTGAATGAAAACAATTTGGATTGACAATTTAGGTATCAGTCGATTTTATTTCAAATAATGCAAAGCCGTAAATCGAAATGAATGTCAATGCTCACAGCTGATCATGGCTTGTTTTGGTCATTGGAGTTTGTGATTTGAGCATTTTTTGTAGTTTGTTATTTGTTGCTTGGAATTTTTTACCTTTAAGACTCAGATAGTTATTATTAAAGACATTATGTTAAATTATGTATCAGAATTCTTCAATTCCCTCCCCGGTAACTCTGGCATAAATAAGCTTGGGCGGATCGACCTCGTCTGAGTCGAAGGCGTAGGCTGCCAAAAACTTATTCCGTGCCACCTCGATCTTGGTTTCATCTCCGTCTGTGTAAAAAACAGCCAGGGGATCTCCGGGATTTACAGGATCGCCGATCTTTTTCTTTAGATAAATACCGACGGCGTGGTCGATGTCATCGTTTTTGGTTTTGCGCCCGGCCCCTAAAACCTTGGCCGCCATGCCGACCTCCAGGGCATTTATGGAGGAGACATAACCGGATGATGGAGATTTGACTTCGATCATTTGGGCGGGCTGCGGGAGCAGATTCGGGTTGTCCAGCACGGCCGAATCACCCCCCTGGGCTTTTATCAAATCTGCCAGCCGGTTCAGGCCCCGCTCGTTGGCGAGGTTTTGGGCGATGATGGATTCGGCTTCTTTTCGGCCGTCGACCACATCGGAGATCAGCAGCATGTCGCTGCCCAGTTCCGTGACCAGCTCGACCAGATCGGCCGGGCCTTGGCCACGCAGTGTGTCGATGGACTCCTGGACTTCGATGGCATTGCCGACGGCACAGCCCAGCGGCTGATCCATGCCGGTGATCAGCGCCACCACTTTGCGGCCGGCGCCCTCTCCGATGTTGACCATTGTTTTGGCAACTTCGAGGGCCTCGGTGTATGAGGGTGTAAAGGCCCCGCAGCCGGTTTTGACGTCCAGCACGATGCCGTCGGAGCCGGCTGCCAGCTTCTTGCTCATAATCGATGAGGCGATCAGCGGGATGGAATCCACGGTGGCCGTCACGTTGCGCAAGGCATAAATCAATTTGTCAGCCGGTGCCAGGCTGGCTGTCTGGGCGATCAGGCTCACGTGCAGGTCGTTGACAATATCGACAAATTTATCCTGGGTCAATTCAACTTGAAAGCCGGGAATGGATTCCAGCTTATCAACCGTACCGCCGGTGTGTCCGAGTTCACGGCCGGTCATTTTGGCGACGATTCCGCCGCTGGCGGCTACCAGCGGCGCCAGGACGAGGGTTGTCTTATCGCCGACGCCGCCGGTGGAATGCTTGTCCACTTTGGAGCCGTGGATGGCTGACAGATCGACTTGATCGCCGGATTGGGCCATGGCCATCGTCAAATCAACACATTCGCGGGGGCTCATGCCTTTAAAGTAGACGGCCATTAAAAATGCCGTCAGCTGATAGTCGGGAATCCGGCCGTCTACGAATCCATCGATAAGGACATCAATCTCGGCTGCCGACAACTCAAAACCATCCCGTTTCTTTTTGATCAACTCATAAACGTTCATCGAGAATGTCCTTTTTGAAGCTTTGGCCATTTGCCAGGGGCCTGGCATCGAGAAAATCGGCAATGGTCTGGCCGCAGTCAGCAAACGTTTCTCTGGTGCCGAGACTTACGCTTTTATTTAAACCGTCGCCGTACACGAGCAGCGGGACGTATTCGCGGGTATGGTCCGTATGATGTTCAAAGGTTGGATCGCACCCGTGATCGGCGGTAATGATCAGGATGTCGTCACCGGACATCGCATCGAACACCTGCGGCAGGCGCCGGTCAAAATTCTCCAGGGCGGAGGCGTAGCCTTCGACGTCGCGCCGGTGTCCGAAAACCATATCGAAATCAACCAGTTTGGTGAAAACCAGCCCGCTTTGATCCTGATATTTGTGCATGGTTGCAATCGTTTTGTCAACTCCGTCCATATTGTTGTGGGTGTGAATCTCATCGCTTAAACCGCGGTGGCTGAAAATATCGCCGATTTTCCCCACCCCGGCCACAAAGCGCCTGCGGTCCAACAGGTGATCCAGCAATGTCGCTTCCGGCGGTGGCACGGAGAAGTCCTTGCGAAGGGCGTTGCTGCGTTCAAGATTATTGACCGTGCCTTTGAAAGGCCTGGCAATGACCCTTCCCACGGCATGCTCTCCGGTCAGCAAATTTCTGGCAACGCGGCTGTATTCATACAAAGTCTCCAGGGGCACCACCTGCTCGTGGGCGGCAATCTGAAACACGGAGTCGGCCGATGTGTAAACGATCGGGTAACCGGTTGAAAGGTGTTCACGGCCCAGTTGGTTGATGATTGCAGTTCCGGAAGCCGGGTAGTTGCCGAGTGTCCTCGTACCGATGCGCCTTTCAAATTCCGCGATGAGGTCTATCGGAAAGCCGTCCGGGTAAGTTGGAAAGGATCGGTCAGCGACAATTCCGGCGATTTCCCAATGTCCGCTGGTCGTGTCCTTGCCGACCGACCGCTCGGCCATTTTGCCGTAACAACCGGTCGGCACCAAGGTTCCGGCTCCGATATCCGCCAGTAAACCAAGGCCCAGCTGCACCAGGTTTGGGATTTTTAATCTGCCCCGGGCCTGGTAAAGATTGCCGAGTGTGTCGGCGCCTTCATCATTGTGCGCCCTGGCGTCCGGCAGTGCGCCGATGCCGACACTGTCCAAAATGATCAAAATCACCCTTCTCATGCCAGGCATATTATCTGATTTTAAGCGGATTGAAAAATGGTTTTATGTATGAAAAAGGTTCTGGGTTCAGGGGTTCAAGGTTCAAGGTTCCAAGCCCCAAGCCCCAAGCCTGAAGCGATTCCACTTGGAACTCCCCCTTTCCTAAAGGGGGTTGGGGGGATTTTTGTCCTTCTGCAGTCCGCTTTTAATGAAATTTCATACTATAAGCTCGGGGTGAACTTCTTCGCCCGTCCGGCCGCGTAAGGCAGTAAGGAGTAAGCAAGGCCGTCAGCCCTAACCGCGGCCAGGTCAATCTTACCTTGACATGGTACCAGCAATTTGACAGAAGATGAAAGGTTGGGGGGGCGGGAAAGCCTGAATATAAAAACTGGTTAACTCCTGAGAAAGCATTAAGCTTTCAAGCCTTAGAGCTTCCAAGCCTCCCAGCCTAATTAATCATTGGAGGAAAAAATATGGCTTCGGAGAATACCGTTAGGTTGACCGCCGCAGAAATGGCTCGCTATATCGATCACACGCTCCTAAAGCCGGAGGCAACCCCGGCGGCATTCGATAAACTTTGTGAGGAAGCCGTCCGCTATGGCTTTAAAACCGTGTGCGTCAACTCAGGCCAGGTGGCCTATGTGGCTGAAAAGCTCATGGGAACAGAGGTTGCCGTGTGTTCCGTGGTCGGCTTTCCGCTGGGCGCCATGCTCAGCCGCATCAAGGCTTTTGAAGCCCGCAAGGCGGTCGAATTTGGCGCTCGGGAGTTGGACATGGTATTAAATGTCGGGGCCCTGAAGGCCGGAGATTTAAATACGGTCGGTAATGAGATTCTGGCCGTTCGCACCGAAGCTAGATATCCGATAGTGCTGAAAGTAATCATCGAAACCTGCTTGTTGACCGACGATGAAAAAGTGAACGCCTGTGAAATTGCCCAAAAGGCCGGTGCCGATTTCGTTAAAACGAGCACGGGATTTTCCACGGGAGGCGCCACCCTGGAAGATGTGGCCCTGATGCGTAAAACCGTCGATCCTGCCATCGGGGTCAAGGCCAGCGGCGGCATCAAGGACTACGAGACCGCTGCGGCCATGATTGCTGCCGGCGCCACCAGGATTGGTGCCGGCGCCGGTGTGGCGATCGTCGAGGGAGCACCAGACTAGCGGCGTGCGATCTGAGTGGACATGGGATGATTCTCAACGCAACTAAGTTAGATACTATTTTAATAGTTATTTGTTATCAGTTATTAGTTATTGGTAGTTATTGGTTAGAAAGGAATCAAATCGATTTTTAGATATTACTGATGATAGGAATTTAAAGCTCGAATCCAACCCGGATAAACCGGAATTAGCCACAAGGCACTAAGACACAAAGAAAAATGATTTTTGATAAAAAACTTCGTGCCTTGGTGTCTTGGTGGCGGAAATGTCGTAGCCGAAGGCGACATGTGGGGTCGTAGCTCGACGTGTTGGGTAGCAGCTGAAAGCGAAGTCCAAAGAGCGACGTGTGGGGTCGTAGCTCGCAGAGCGAAGCCCCAAGCCCCAAGCCTGAAGCGAAACCATTCCGCCTTCGGCGGTTCAATCTTCAATCTTCAATCTTCATTCGTCATTTCACACGGGGGAGGGTAGAATGGACTATGTCAATTTAGGTCGTACGGGTCTTAAAGTGTCACGCATATGCCTTGGCATGATGACCTATGGAACTTCGCAGTGGCGGCCGTGGATTCTCGAAGAAGCCGAATCCCGTCCCATTATCAAACGTGCGGTAGAGCTGGGGATCAACTTTTTCGATACCGCGAACATGTATTCGGCCGGCGTATCGGAAGAGCTCACCGGCAAATTCCTGCGGGAGTTCACCCGCCGGGACGAGGTGGTGATCGCCACCAAGGTGTTCTTTCCGGTGGACCTGGCCTTCCAGCCCGGCGTTACCGATCTGTCGTCCAAGTGGACGAACGCTATGGGACTGTCGCGCAAGCACATTTTCGCGGCGGTGGATGCTTCTCTCAAGCGACTGGGCATCGACTATATCGATCTGTATCAAATTCATCGCTGGGACTATGAAACACCCATCGAAGAAACCATGGAAGCATTGCACGATCTGATCAAAGCAGGCAAAGTCCGCTACCTCGGCGCTTCCAGTATGTGGGCCTGGTAGTTTGCCAAGGCCCAGTATACGGCCGAATCAAACAGGTGGACGCAGTTCGTATCGATGCAGAACCACTATAACCTGCTGTACCGCGAGGAGGAGCGCGAGATGAATCCCCTTTGCCGGGAAATGGGTGTGGCCCTGATTCCCTGGAGCCCGCTGGCCCGGGGGTTTCTGGTCGGCAACCGCACCCGCGACGATATTGAAGCCGGCCAAACCCCGCGCTCCAAGAGCGACGAACTGGCCCGCAACCCTTACTATCGGGACGAAGATTTCGCCGTGGTGGACCGCCTCAGTGAAATTGCTTCTCAGCGCGGTGAGAGCAACGCCAAGCTGGGCTATGCCTGGCTGCTGCATCAGCCGGGACTGGCGGCTCCCATCGTCGGCGCCAGCAAGATCGCCCATATCGAGGAGGCGGTCGAAGCCACCACCGTTCAGCTCAGCGACGATGAGATTGAGCTTCTGAACGAACCCTACCAGCCGCATCCGGTGCTCGGGCATCGGTGATCAGCAGCTGCAGTTGCGGGTCTGATTGTGCCATAGCCACCAAATAAGCCGATAAATGCGGTTTCCCCGCATACGCTTCGCTTCAGACGGGATCGTAGACAGGTGTCAGCGCTTCCTAATGCCGCGAGCGCCCGGTCGGATCAAAAAAGAAACTTTTTAAATGTTCATGTTAGGATAACCACGAAATACACGAAACACACTAAAAACCCCAAAATTATTCTTTTTTATTTTCGTGTCTTTCGTGTATTTCGTGGTTCATGCATATTTAAACGTCTAGCCTCATATAACCAACTGAAATTATAAAACTCTGAAATCTACTTGTTGCGCCGTTTGCGGTCACATCCAATATTCATGATCGAAATAACGCTCGATCGTTTCATCCATTCAACTTCCTCAAGTTTTCCGCCTATTGGACGATTATTACAATAACCCGTAAAGATTGGATTTAAAGAACGAGGATAATTTGGCTTTCGGCCTTGGGCCGATCGACTTCAATGTGAGGAAAAAGAGATGAAAAAATTGATGAGTGTTTTTTCGGTTATGGCAGTTTTAGTGATGGTTGCCGGCTGTGCCTCCGTTTCCAAAGAGGATTGCCTGGTCACCGACTGGTATGAACTCGGCCGCGCGGACGGTCGCATGGGCAAAAATCGCACCGCACTGCAGGGACGCGCCAAAGCCTGCCTGGAGCATGGCATCAGCGCAGATCGCCAGGCATATTATGCCGGGCATGGCCAGGGTTTGAAATCTTACTGCACAGAGCAAAACGGCTTTGATCTGGGTCAGAAAGGCCTGCCATTCAATACGGTCTGCCCGCTCCAGCTCGATGCGGGTTTTCGAGCCGGATACGACAAAGGTATCAGGTATTACTGCTCGGAGTCCAAAGGTTATGAGCTGGGGTACCAGGGCAAAGCCTACCGCTATGTCTGTCCGCCCGAACTTGAGCCGGAATTTCGTGCCGGCTACGAAAAAGGCCGGGAGCTTTACCAGTATGAAGCCGAACTAGCCTCCCTGCACCGGCAGCTGAAAAACATCGAGCGCAAAACAAGAGAAAAAGAAAAACAATTGTATGCGGCGAATCTGACTGACGCCCAGCGCAGCCAAATCCGCGCGGAACTCAGAGACCTGGATCTGCGCTACCGGGATGTCAGCCGTGAATTGAAATATCTGGAAGTTCATACGCCGGAATAAAGATCTGGGCCCAGAGGATAAGGCTTTGGTGATGGTGAAAGTGGCAGCTATTACCAGTATGGATTTCGACTTATATATTATGGATGAACCACGAACCACACGAAAGACACGAAAATAAAAAAGATCGGGTCTATCTACCATTTAAAGGATTAATTTAAGGCGATGTCTTCGAGTCCCCATGATTTGGTTCTGCGTAGCCGGATTCCGGAAAGCCTCATAATGAGGATAATCATCATATCGATAGTGGGG
>Ga0209367_1000301_pt1 | contig 44670 bp, 26 predicted proteins | sample WorMetLIZISLAND2_FD_187412 | JGI IMG/M metagenome (GOLD analysis project Ga0209367, IMG submission 187412) | Marine gutless worms symbiont microbial communities from Max Planck institute for Marine Microbiology, Germany - Olavius geniculatus... ... | reverse complement strand
CGTGTCGCCCGCGGGTCCTGATGGGCCGGTCGCCCCAGTGCCTCCAGGGGCCCCGGCTCCACCCGTCCCTCCAGGCACCCCGGTCCTGCCCTTCTCACCACGGAGACCAGTGTAGCCTGTGTCACCTGGCACACCTGTAGCGCCGACAGCTCCAGTCCTGCCTGACGGGCCTGTGTGACCCATGCCTCCCGATACACCGGTAGCACCGATGGCTCCAACGACGCCAGTCACTCCGCTCGCGCCTGTATACAACAGAGACAAGTACAACATCGCCGGTCTTGTTTCAGCACGATGTGTTTTTAATAATGTTTATTTCGCATGCCATTCTGTGTGATGAGCGTTGTATCGTTTAACATAATACAATGTACTTTCCGGCCACTGATACGATAATAATAATAATATTATTATAGTCACTTGTAAGGCGCTCAATGTCATCGAGCTGAATCTCAGTCGCCGTCAGTCGCTAAATGGGTAGTGATGGGCTATAAACTGAGCAGGTAGGTTTTGAAAAAACGTTTGAAGGTTGAATGGGAAGTACAATGTCTAACTGACAGAGGAAAGTGTTGTTCCAAATGTTAGGAGCTTTATAGGAAAAGGCTCTTTTGCCAAGTCTGTGCTGATGCGAGGCCTGTCAAGAAGATACTGATCAGCAGAGCGTACGAGTAGTGTTCGTACAGATGTATACTGATCCAAGTATATGGGTTGGTGGTTGATGGAAAGCGTTTTATAGGTAATACTAGCCAGTTTGAAGGTGATGCATGAGTGAATGAGTAACCAGTAGAGTTCTTGTAAAAGGTTGTTAGATAACCGATGACAGAAAATGTACTTACTAGCAGCCTTACAACATTTATCTTAATTTTCGTTTACTGTTAAAATGACAGTCCTGGCAACTATTAGCAATGATTTATAGATGCAAACAAAACTTAGTATATTTCCAAAAGCTAATCGTCACTGCATAATTTTGAGAACAACTTCTGGTACTGATTTTTGTAATAAAATCACAAAAAAAATGTAAAATGTAAATACAAATAATGAAACGGAACACTAAAAAATGTCTGAAAAAAAAACAAAAAACAAACTAAATAGAAACAACAATAAAATGAAATACACTGTTACTTATGTTGCAAACGACGACCAAACAAATTCCGTTAAACTATCATAAAACATACACGAAACTGTCTAAAGCATTATCTTCTTTGAGAAAATTAAGCAAAAGAAAAAACAGCAGAATACATCTTAACAAAAACGTTAGCCAAAGAGAAAATTGTAGCCCTAGTTGTACTCAAGGTATTAGCCGTAGGCAAAAAAACGAAGTCTAATCTAGCTCACCTGTAGCACCACTTGGCCCCGAGGCTCCCGTGTTTCCGGCTGGTCCAAGTTGTCCATCAGGTCCTGTAGGACCAGACTGACCTCTGGGTCCCGCGGTTCCCGTCTCACCCTGGAGACCTGTTGCTCCAGACGCTCCCACCACACCCATGGAGCCAGCGGGTCCCGTGCTGCCAACTGGACCCACGACACCTGGACAACATACGGCAACATTCTTCAACTCAAACCTACGTACATACATACATACGCCATGGCAGGGGGAACAAAGGGGAAAGGGCAATTGTCCACCCTGTCAGAAAAACGCTGGAAAATCTTCTCGTCCGAAAATATTCGTCCAAAAATGCTAAATCTGACGAGAAAACACCCATTTTGGAAAAATTAAAAAAAAATAAAATGTTGAACACATATATCTCATTTGACGGAAATCTGCAATTGTCTGTCGAAATTCTGTGGAATTCTGCAATAAACGTCGGCAAATTGCAACTTTCTTCCCCGTCCACTTTTTTATAACCCACGACACCGATGCTAGCCTATGGTTTTTCTATACACTGTGTCTCAAAAAAACAGTCAAAATTGTTTTTGTCATACCTTTGTCAAATTTTCACTAAATTTGATAATTTTGGCAAGACGATAGCCAAGGCAATGAAATTAGGCGAGGTGCACTCATTTACCATCTCACCTAATTTATGTCAACGCACTACCGTGTGAAACAGATGTTCCCAAATCCCAATTGTTGCATAACGCTTAGATATTTTCTAAGTAAACGCTGTAACGACTTAATTGAGCACAAAATTAATCTTAATGTAAATTATTTAGCAGAATTATAAGTTTGTATAACAACTCGCTTGTAAATCATCAGAATTTATGTCCAAATTGGCCCCTGCATACAAAGACAATGGCTTAGCTGCAGCGCCACTGGCTGATAATGGAATCAAAGACTGACTGATCAAACGGCATTCACTTATCAATTAGACGCGTTTTAAGCTCATCAGTCAGCTATTTTGTTGTCTGCTGTTTTTACCATAAAATATTTAATAACACAAAATTATTAATTTACGTGGCACCCTCTGTCGAATTGACGATGCAAAAGTAAGCAATCTGATACAAATAACCACCCGTAATGTAACAATTTGGTGCATTTGTGTTTCACATTATAGTGCGTTGACATAAATTATGTGAGGTGGTAAATGAGTGCACCTTACATAATTCTATCGTCTTGGCCATCGTTGTGCCCAAAAATTATTAAAGTTGGTAAAAATTTGACGAAGTTATGACAGAAACTATTTTAACCGTTTTTTTCTAAGACACAGTATAAAAACACTGCGCCTATATCAAACGCCGCTTTAGCGTCGCCATGTCACAGAAAAGAAAAAAAGAGGAATAAAGGAAGAAACGGATATTGCAAAAATATCTAAGCCCCAAAATTTCTGAACGCAGCGGCTTTGTCCGTGACCGTCTGACGTTACTACTACGCGTGTATGAGTCGATCCGAATATAAGAATGAGTCCATTTTTGATCTCAAATGACTGGTCAGTCAAAGGTAATTTCTGAGGAATTTAGGCCCTCCACGTGCAAACGTGTATGCATACTGCTGCTAAGTTGTTAGATACCTGTGCCACCAGTAGCGCCAGGAAGACCCTGTTCGCCATCCACTCCACTGGCGCCCGTATTTCCCGCAGGTCCGGCCATTCCGGTTGCTCCGGTGTTTCCAGTTCCACCCGGAAGACCCGACACTCCAGCCGGACCAAAGGCACCGGTGAAACCCGGCATTCCGGTAGCACCCGTGTTACCACTGGCCCCTACAGCACCGGCCGGACCCGTGGCGCCCTCACTGCCTGTAAATCCAGGACTGCCTGTGTATCCGGTATCACCGGATAATCCAGCCGGTCCAGTCGGTCCAGCCATTCCAGTTGCACCAGCCGGTCCTGTGCCACCTGCTACTCCTCGACTTCCTACAATACCAGTTTACTCATTTATGTCTATTCATTCACTACTTTTTGTTGCCAATTTCTGCTACACAACATATCAGTAATAAAAAGATCATAATTAGCAAGAAAGTAACAAAGTATTATTATTTGCAGTTATATTTATAACTGTATTAGCAGCAGTTGTGTATCTAAACATTTGTAGCAGTAGCAATGGCATATAACAACAGATTTAACTAACTTGACATGGCGTATCAATTATTCACAAACTTTGCTGGTTATAGTTACTTGAATCACCTTTCTTTTAACATACTATCTTAGCTTTTAAAAAATGATAGCAATAAAGTGTCTAATGTACAATACTGAAAAGTATGTTTGGATAAATTTAGGTGAAATGAAGGTATACAACGAAAGAAATTGTCTAATTATTTTTTTACTACAAATCAAAGCACAGTAGCACAAAAGTGATAAAAAATGAACGTGTAAGAGTATATGACATCACAGTCCATCTTAAGCTCTGCCCCTTCTAGCTCTAACCATCCCAACTCTTGAGTTCTAAAATAAATTGTCTTGAAATTAAGAAACACAACACAAAATACATAATAAGCACGTATATGTGGCAGAACATAATGGTGCAAAAACAGAACATTGTGGCTGTACTAGCCTGCAACTCCGACGACACCCTGCACACCAGTAGCTCCAGTCGCTCCAGCTGGACCAGTATCTCCTTTGATTCCTTTAGCCCCAGTTTCTCCAGTGTTTCCCATTGCTCCAATAGGTCCTTTCCCGCCTGCAAACCCAGTAGCTCCAATGCCGCCTGTGGGACCTATTTCACCCGAAGGGCCAGTGTCACCCGCAGGCCCGGCAGGCCCTGTACCACCAGCTGGACCAGTCTGTCCAGTTCCACCACTCAAACCTGGCGCCCCGGTCGCACCGGGCGCCCCCACCGCTCCGGTAAAACCAACCTGGCCCTGAGGTCCGGTGGATCCAATGGGTCCGACGTTGCCAATCACCCCGGTGTACCCAGCGCTGCCTGGGGGACCGGTGTCACCTGTGTCACCGGCGTCACCCCTCACACCAGTGAAGCCTTGGACACCGGCCGCGCCTGTTGGACCAGTTGCGCCCGTGTCGCCCTGAATACCTTCAATGCCTGCACCACCACACGACACATCATAGCATGCCGTATGCCGTACAGTCCGTGACCATATCACAGGGTCTTTAACAGTCAGCTTTATAGGCATCACAGTGAAAGATATAGATATATGGGACAACAGCACTTAACATTCATTACACGCTAACTGATTGTGTCCGACAGGAGAGAGAAGTTCATTTTAAAAAATTCTGCATGAAAACTGGTACATGCAGAAAAACCAAAAAAAAATCCAAATGGTGAAAACAACAAAAAAACAAAGTCTTGGTTGGCTGACTCCAAAAAACAGCACACATACTACACTGTCTCAAAAAACATACCAAACATTTTTGATTGTAACTTGAAGAAAAGTTATTGGACTTGACTAATTTATGGTAAAAATATTTCTGAGACAACTGGCCATCAAATCATGACGTAGTTTCCCACCTCACCCATCGTAAGTTTTTGCTCTACCTGGGGAAATCAGAACCAACGAAATATTGCAAACACATTTTGTTTACATTTTTGAAACTTTGTCTGACACTTTATCCAACTGTTTCGTTTTTCAGCGGCCTGTAATAAAATTGATCGAAATGTTGGCCAATTGTGCAATCACAAACATGGAGACGATTTCTACATTCATTGACAGCAGTATCAATAATGTTATGCTTCAAACTAATCCTGACTTTACCAGTCACTTCTTAAATTCATAAACATTTCTTAATATCATATGGTAGACATACTGCTGCATGAAGTCAAATCTTGTAATCGACTAGCTCTTGGGAACCACAGATCAGAATACACGGAATTTATCGACGTTTTTTATCATTTCAACGCGTATTTTGCTTGGTCTGATTTCCCCAGGTAGTGCAAAAGCAGACATTGGATGAGGTAGAAACTTAAACAGTCATTTAATAGCCAGTTGTGTCAAAAATATGTGTGCCAAAAATTACTGAAATCTAACAATCTCGCTTCAAGTTACAGTCAATAATGTTGGGGTTGTTTTTCACTTTTTCTGTATATTTCAACGCATATTTCACTTGGTTTTCTTTCCCAATTTAGCGCAGAAGCAGACATTAGGTGAGATGAGAAACTGAACGGCCATTTAATGGCAAGTTGTGTCAGGAATATATATTTCACACCAAAAATTATAAGAATCTGATAATTTTTGTTCAAGTTAAAATTGAAAATGTCCGGGATGTTTTTTTGAGACACAGTGTATAACTTGAAAGCATGGACAGTACAAAGTGCATTCTGATATATACTGACGAGTGACTGTGATAATAAGTACTGTAAAACTTGTAATACAAAGTCCGGCTTCTAGCAGAACAAGTGCTTTAAGAAACCTTCACTAGTAATAGAGACCTAGTTTCTATTAGAAACCCCATTGGTGTCAAAATTTAACACATTGTCAACCTGCTACATTGGACATCGCAAACTCATGTTTACACAAATTTATTTTATTCAAATTTATTTACGTCGTACGCCACAACTTACTTCTGCTCTGTCTAAACCGTTGATATAGAAGAAATAACATCATTCACTGCCTCTACCTGGTAAGTTGGTGCCAGGTTGACAAAGAGCTTATATTAAGGCCGAATTCACAAAAAAATCAAAACAATCTTGAGATAACTTTCAAAGCTATTGTCATCTTAAGACAATTATCTAATTCTAATTCAAAAAACACTTATGACAAAAACACTTATGACATATCTTAAGACAATTTTAAGACAAAATCTTGCAATTTTGTCACAGATTTTGACATGTGTTCCTCTAATACAAACTCTGTGAATTCGCTTAAAACATATCATGAGACGATTTTAGGACATGCCAACTTTTGTCTTACGATGGTCTTTTGAGACATAATATAATATCTTAAACGAAATATTACGACATCGTCTGTGAATCAGGCCTTATTTGAGACTCGCCTTGTATTGCAAGTTTTACGCTATACAAACCTCTAGCACCGGCTGGACCAGCTGGGCCAGTTTCCCCAGGTGGGCCGGAAGGTCCAGCCGCGCCATCAGGTCCTCGTTCCCCAGCAGACCCACTCAATCCGGTGTCACCCACAGGTCCAGCGCTGCCTGTAGCCCCAGTGAAACCAACCGGCCCAGTGCCGCCTTGAACAAACAACAACGAACAAACAATTGGTTCATTAAGCTGCGTACAAAGCAAAAGAAATGAAATAAAATGAAATCAAGTAAACTGAACTAAAATGAACTTAAATAAAAGCCGGAGCGCAAGGCTTTAATTTCGTTTAATTTCAGTTTAGTTCAGTTAATTTCATTTTATTTCTGTCGCTCTGTACCTACCTTTAGGCTACATAAACTGTTTGAATGACTGTGAATGTCGACACATCACCGCACAGAAAAAGGAAAAAAATAGAACTAAAAAAAGTTTAATTCAAACGAATATCATATATACACTGTGTCTCAAAAAAACGTCCCACTTTGTGATTGTCCATATCTTCGTCAAATATTGACCGATTTTCAAAATTTTTTACTTGCACATTTTGTGGACAAGTAGCAGTAGTGTTATTATTAAACATCCCACCACACCTTAACTGCGTTTCTACACTACCATGTGAAACTCTTATTGTCAAAAATGTCTAAAATGCTAGTAATACATATGCAAAAATTATTTTCTAAAAACAATTTTTCAACAATTTTTATATTAATATCTAATAATGTTTAGTTTTTGATACATTCCTTGTGTTTCTAAACAAAAGCAGATGATATTATTGTAAAAAAAATTTTTTATGCAGTGACAATACATTGGTAATGTAACGCGCATTTAGCAATGGGGACAAGGCTTTAAATAAGAACTTTTTTGAGTTCAAAAATGCAGTTTGCGAAGAATACTGGCAAAATTTCTTAAGATAAACAGAAACAGGGAAGGACTGGGACACATTACTAAAAAGATTTGGATAACAGGAACCACTGAACAAAGGCATGAGAGCGGCAGATTGAAGCATGCACGTACTGAAGAGAACGCGACCACTGTGGATGAACTGGTAGCCTTACTAAACCACGAAGGCCAGAAACAAACACTCTGTATAACACGCCAGATATCCACAAAGACTGGTCTAATACAGCATAGCATTGTACAGATCATTTGTCGCGATTTTGGTCTGAAGTGTTTTTCATCTTCCAACATGCCTGTTGCTTAGTATTGCTAGTTTTTTCTTGCATTTATATTTCACAAGGTAGTGTAGCGATGCAGTTATGGTGTGGTGGGATATTCAATAACTGCTTTATTGCAAATTGTCCAAAGAGTGTGCGAGTGAAAAAATTTCGAAAATTGGCTAATATTTGTCAAAGATATGGACAGTTACAAAGTGGGACATTTTTTTGAGACACAATGTAGGTGGTAACCATCCAAACAACAAGTTGCTAACTACCGTGTGCCCAGGCGAAGTCAGCTTCATGCCCTCAGCGGATGGGATATAAGTAGTAGCTTACGAACTATGGGGTGAAAGCCTAGGGTGGCTGATTGGTGTTGTGGTATGTCCACCGGCTGCAAACAGCGGATGCAGTTGTTTGATGGCGCAGGCAATGGATGGACGCATGATGTTCATGCAACTCAGCCGTCACTTTCAAATTGCAAAGTGTCTGTGGTCGCGAGTATGACTCGGGTAAGCAACGTTATATAATATATTGAGTATCACACAAAACTTTACTTTACCTTAACAGTAAAGGATAATGGAATTGTGGCAACAAGTCACAATATTTAATGTTCACTACAACCATCAAACAAGTTGCCGCAAATTAATCCGTACCTGAGAATCCTTGCGGTCCGGAGGGTCCTATAGTTCCGGTGAACCCCATGACTCCCATAGCACCGGTATCACCCGTGTCTCCGGGCCGGCCGGCTGATCCGGTTGCACCGGGCAGTCCGGTGAACCCGGTTGCACCAGGACGTCCGGACTCCCCAGTGGAACCAGTACCACCTGCTGGGCCACGTGTCCCAGTGTCACCAGTGCTTCCTGTAGCACCGGCGGATCCAGCGGGACCCACACTACCACTGACACCCACTGGGCCTTGTGGTCCTCTTTCACCAGCTCTACCAGTCCATCCTGTGGCACCGGTGAACCCAGTGCCACCAGTTGAGCCTCTCATACCAGTGGCACCTTGTGGGCCAGGAGCACCCGTGCCACCCGGACCACCCCGCGTGCCCACGACACCTGCACAAACATCACACCACACACATATAAGAAAATGCTTTGCTGTTAATATGGTGAAATTGTGGGCATAATGTTCAAGTATCGCTCTTTAAGAGGTTGGATGCTCATACTGTTACCATAACAGCAGTATGTAATCACTATCAATCTATCATTTTCTTTTGTCTGTCTGTCTTTGGCTGTTCAATACCAATCTCTGCTAAGTTATTTGCTAACAATTATGCATTTAACTAAAAGATACTGGTAATAATTTGTAGCATTTCTGTCTAGCAGAAATCATGCAACATCAAACTGCAACAACAACATTTCAGCTGCTGCTAATCAAACCAAAAACGTGCTGTAATCTGTTAGCAAACTAATCGCATAGCACCTAAATATATTTTTTTGTGTTTTTACGGTGTTTAATTTTTCAAATCTTCAACTGACATGCCAAATTTCCACATAATAAATGGCCAGCTACCAGGTTCAGATTGAGACTGTTCAGTCATCTCCTCTCACGGACAAACAGAACTGCTGCAGCATAAATTATGAATAAAGCAACGAACGTGGTTTCTTAATTTCGTCTGTTTACTACTGATTTTTATGTAGTAACGCAACAAGAACTTTTATGTCTGTGATGATAGAACAGATAGTGCAAAGATGAACCTATGTCTCCAGAAGGCCCAGCAGATCCAGTCGGTCCAACGGCACCAGTGTATCCAGTGTCTCCCAACACTCCCGGACTTCCGCTAGAACCAGTGAAACCAGTCGCTCCTGCTGGACCAATCACGCCTTTAAGTCCTTCAAGTCCTTGCTGTCCAGCAGGACCTGTTGCTCCGGACGCACCCATTGCACCAGTTACACCAGTTGAACCAGTCTGACCTGTAATCATCACAGAACGATGTAATGTACTGCTGCTCCAGTCACATGTTACATTAACGATAACAGCATTCACATTCGGTTCTAGTCTGTATCTGTGGCACTGACACACTGGATGCTATGTTTGTTTATGCAGCTCTGAGAACTAATCGGTAAAAGCACTGCAGTCGGGTTCTATTATTTATAGTTATTGAGTATTTTCTGTTATCTATACGATCTTCTTGTTACACAAAAATTTTGTAGTTCTATTTGACTCTCATATTAAAAGTTGACATAATAACGTAGCTGCTAGTGTGCTGCAAGTGCCATAAAAAGACACAGAAACAGTGTGGGTGTTTTTTGGTCCACAGTATAGACTGAACGATAAAGCATCATTCTGCTGTATACTCAGTATAAAACGAACACCATCACGAAAACATTCTACATAAACAGCAAGCATGAATACCGGTGAATCCGGTTAATCCTGTAGCGCCAACTGCTCCAGCAACACCCTGCGGACCGGTAAGTCCTTTCGGACCCTGAACACCGATAGCACCGGTACCTCCACTCTCTCCAGTCGCACCCGGACCACCCACGGGTCCCTCTGCACCAGTCCACCCGGTGTCTCCGGCTGATCCGGCTACACCCGTGTCACCTCGATTGCCAGAGTCTCCAGTAGCGCCCGTGAATCCGATGGGTCCAGTGAATCCAATCGGACCACTAGGACCGGCCACACCAGTAGCCCCAGGGTCTCCACGGCTGCCTGTAGCGCCCACTGCTCCAGTCCGACCTTGTGCTCCAGTTGGTCCGGTGAATCCCACCGGACCGGCTACACCCTGGAGTCCGATAGCACCGGTTTTACCGCGTGGACCCACTGGACCCGTGCTTCCGGTGATGCCAGTGTATCCCGTGGCGCCGGAGCCTCCAGTTGCACCAATTGGGCCCGTAAATCCCACTTCACCTTGAGGACCTACGGGGCCGGTCGCTCCGACGGGACCAGTCGGTCCAACGGCACCTGCAGGAACAGACAGATGACAACAATAAAATAATACCACCAGCCACACCAATATTGCTATTTGTTCACTGTAATGTGTATTTGTGTATACAACCAGTGTATTTGTTCACTGTAATGTGGCAGAGAAAACAAGAAACATTTATATGCGGCAAAGTTCAAATGCCCACTGCACGTCAATGTAAAACCCACTACACTGCATTTGGAAGGTGCCTACATATGCGACTAAAACCTGCATGTGACTACCCAAAACTGTCGAAAATTGCTCGAGTAGTTTTGGACAATTACATGCAACTCGCACGTACCAGTTTCAAAAGCTGCCTACGTGTAAAACACACACTCATAAATGCAGCATGTAAGCAGCATCTTAAGTCAGCCTACGCCGGTGTCATCGGCACTCGCGTGGCCATAAGCGAACATTTATGCAACCCGTGCATTACTTGATGTTTTTGACGTTCGTCCAACAACCTCGACCTTTGAATTATGAGCTGAAACCTGTCAAACCGATTACTCCTCCGGTCCTCCCCTGGAGAACATTCGCACAATTGTTGGTATTTGCACGCTGTTTTGTTCTTAAATCACAGCGTATGGACTGCGCCGTCGAAACGACGGATCGCTTGTCATCGATGAGTTTGCTGATGGGCGTGGAGTCTACAGTGTAGAGACAGACAAACGGACGACCACATGATAAGCCGGTCTGATTAAACAAAAACCAGAACTAACACTACAATACGACCATAACAAACAGCACTGTGATACAGTGTTACCTTTAACGCCGTCCACTCCAGGACTGCCGGTAAAACCAGTTCCTCCAGTCGCTCCCTGCTGTCCCCTAGGTCCAGCCAATCCTGCCTCGCCAGTAGCCCCAGTGTTTCCAACCAGTCCGGCAGGTCCTTGCATTCCAGTCAAACCCGTGGATCCTTTATCCCCAGCTAGACCCTTCGGCCCGGATGAACCAGTGGGTCCGGTAAATCCGATCTGTCCGGTAGCACCGACAGCGCCCGGGATCCCAGGCTCTCCGGTAATGCCGACAGCTCCAGCCAGACCTGTGTCTCCGGTTCCACCAAACTCCCCGGTGTAGCCTGTGTCACCTACGCGGCCAGCCTGACCCGGGGCCCCAGTCCTGCCAGGTCGACCCGTATTTCCCGTCCAACCGACCGTACCCGTCGCACCAGTTGCGCCGACCGCGCCCGTACGACCGGCCCGCCCAATGCTGCCTACAGGTCCAGTGTCACCACGAGGACCGGTAGGTCCAGTGAAACCTGTGAAGCCCAAAGACCCGGTTTCTCCAACCATACCTTGAATACCTGCTGGACCTGTTGCACCGGTACCTCCAACTGGCCCAGTGTCACCTGTAACAATTATCATCATTCATCATCAGGATTCATAAAAGTGTCAGCAGAAACTTTAAAAAAATAATACTGTAATATAGTATAACACAAAAACGTACCATCGTCGATCAGTATTGTAGCAAAAGTGAATTTTTGTAGGGCGGTCGATTGTAATTAGGTTTACAGTGTTTCTTTGTCAAGGCCTAAAATTGACACATATTGTTTTACGTATACACCTTATAAAGCCATAGGCAATCATCATTTCATTCTTTTCGGCCTAATCCGGAATATATGAAGTTTATTGTTCATCTGTAGTCAATGATGACCAGGGGTCAATATGTGTTTTGCGGAGATGTTAGTCAAGATGTGCTTGATGAACATTTTTGTTTGCTATATATTGTAACGGACATTTGTCGACGTCGCTCATCATCGTCGTTATGAGCAGCGACGCTAAAATTAAAACACACACACACGGCCAGTTATAGGGTGTTTACACGATCCAGCAAACGTCCAGCATTAGCACTTGTATTTTGAATACATTTGCTGGAAGTTTGCTGGACGTTTGCTGCTCATGTAAACACCCCATTAGTTAGTTGACGTCTTGCGGTTAGCAGGTTCACATGATATAGCTTCTGACCTGTATGGTCCGGGCTCTTTGCGTGCCGTTAGGAGTTAAAATAAGGTTTTGTTAACCTGCTATTCTTTCACAGGCCTGGAAGTTGTTTTTACGTTTAGTGTTTAGTTATTCGTTATTATGTTTCTGTTAACACGTGTTGGTTTTATTTGCACTGTTTTTGCGGTTATTAAAAGTTATTAATTTTTGCTTACTTGAGTTCATGGTATTTTATGGCCACGGGTGGTGGAGAGCAGTCAAGTCGCGATGACTATAAGGAGGAATGTGGGCGTCAGACTATTAGTCCGCCGGACCCAGAGATAAACCTTGAGATCGATGACTAGCTGAAGCACAGTGACACGACCCGCTGGTCGCGATGTCGGCAGTGCTTACCAGTCTGAAACACCGCCAGCATCTCCTCAGTATCGAGATGTAAATCGCGACAAGATGGAGCATTGTCAGTAGCGGACGTCAACGCCACGGTGTCAATTGTCGTAAGATAATAATAATGATAACTTAGACATTTTCTAATGCGCCGTAAAGTGGCGAAAAAAATCAATTATGCGGCACGACGTGTCTGGCCTATACAAGTAATCAGCTAAACAAAATGTATAGCGCCCTTTTTTAAAAAGGTGACTTTCAAAAAACTTACTGTATCAGCCAAAAATACAAGTTGTTGCTTTACTAGGCAAACAGACATGTGCCAGTATTATAAAAAGTAAAATCAGCACTGGCCTGGATCGCCCACGTCACCCGGTCGACCAGGCTCTCCAGTCGACCCTCGTCTGCCAGTAGCTCCAAACTCTCCGCCTGTGCCTGGCTGACCTGGCTCACCCGTGTAGCCACGCGGACCTCGCTCTCCTGTGATCCCAATTTCACCCGTTGCCCCAGCGCCGCCTTTCAGTCCTTGATCACCGATCGCTCCCGTCGGTCCAGTTCCCCCACTGGCCCCCATGGCACCCGTGCGTCCACGTGCCCCAGTAGGACCCGTGTATCCAACAGTACCAGATGATCCAATAGGGCCCTGGACGCCAGTACGTCCCTTGCGACCGACCTGGCCTTTTGCACCCCTCTCACCTGTGAAACCGGTAAAGCCAGTGAAGCCCTGGTCACCTGGACTACCTGACGGCCCAGTCACACCTGTCACAGCAAAACATTACAAAACACTTACAGCAAATCCCAAATAGCAACATTTGAACATCTGTACCTATTGATAAATATTATTAGAACACAAATACAAGCATATCAAAAATCTATTTTGTGCATAATTTTTATCATGGTTATTGAATTCTCTGGCAAAACGCCTTATAAATACTTAATAACGATGTAAGGCAAGTTAAATGCAAAAACTACTACTGATTTGAAATAAACCTCGATTATCAGAATAAATTATGCATTTCTGTATATTGCATGTATGAATATTATTGCAGTAAGTTTCACCAACACTGTGAATTAATCATAACATCTAAATCGTACGTAACGTAAAATCCTTCAAAAGCTATAAAGCACATTGTAATGCGATGATCTCCATTTCTTTAGCCCTCAGACTCACACCAGTTTACACTGCGAGACCACGAAAGCAAGGCTAGTGCATCGCGCTATGTGCCTGCTTTTGCATGTACTCATCGTGCCTACCCAGAGGGACGGCCAGGCTGGGTTCACGTGGACATACATCAGTTAGGGCAATTGCAAATGTAACGATGCTAGTTGAAAGAAGCAAAATCTGCATACAACACATACCGACAGCGCCCTCCGCTCCAGTGAAACCGGTAGCCCCACGCATTCCAGTAAATCCAGTGTCACCAGTCGATCCTGTAGCACCCATGCCTCCAGTGTCGCCTGTCTCTCCTTCAAGCCCCGGGCTGCCTGTAGCCCCAGGCAGACCCACGACACCCAGAGGTCCCGTCGCACCTGTGGCACCAGAAGAACCAACTGGCCCTGGTAAACCAGCTGTTCCTTCCACGCCAGTCCGACCCTGCTGGCCAGTGTACCCCGTATCACCAGTCGTTCCAGTGCCACCGGGTGTGCCCACAGCACCTGTTCTACCGTCAGGCCCAGTGGCACCCATAGGCCCCGTACCACCGCGAGGTCCTGGGTCGCCGGCAGCACCTGCCTGACCTTTGAACCCAATGTTCCCAGTCCAGCCCTGCTCTCCAGCTGAACCAGTAAAACCTGTATACCACAAACAGCACTCGAGTTATTATCATCACGATATTGCAACATTCAGCAACGCATTACATTCGATTGTGCCAAGGCACGCGTACCAGAGCGTTATATTTTTGGGCGTTATATTGCAAATCGACGGCTGCAACCTCTCGTCCCAGTTCAGCTAATTAGTATCACTATTAGTACACTGTGTCCCAATAAAAAGTGGATCCCAGAACAAATAGCTATAACACGTCAAAAACTTAATCGCTTTGTCTGAAATTTTAGACATAATAAGTTAATAACTGTATATCAAGTCAAGAAGAATGACATTTATAAAAAACAACAATGTCAGTTTTATTAAGATTTAAAGTGCATCGTTAAAAATATGAAGTTTACAACACAGCAGCTTCAATCTTGTGTGCTGACGTTTTAAAAATTCTTGACTTTTGAATCTAACAAATTTTAGTAAGTGTCAGGGCATTTACTCGACTTAATACAAGCTTCTGGGCTGAATCAACGTTCTGGACCATGCACACCTTGCACATTTTACCACTGCTGGTTTTCAATCCACAGTACTGATTTGATGAAACTTTCTCAGCAACTTATTCAAAGATCATGGAAACCATTTTCTGTTCAAAAATTTAGTGATAATTTTTTTAAACTTTAGTCTCTATAACCTTTTCTTGATGCAAAACTTAAATTATAACATACACTTGTTTGCTAAAACTTTTGTTTATTATTATTAAGACAATGACATGCCAATGACATCAACAGCAGGCATCCGTGAAGAACTGTTTGTAATGGTATCTGAAAAACTAACTTCGGAATTTGATTTCTTAACTATGGTTGATATTTTTGGTGAAATGTTGTGCACTTCTTACAAATTAACTGCAAAATCCTGGACAATAACTTACACTGATGGTGGTTTTAATTCAACACAGTTATTAATGAAATTCTAAGGGTCCACTTTTTATTGGGACACAGTGCACTATTATTATTAATATTATTTTGTACAATAGTACTAGTAATAGTATTTAACATTGTCATAAAGATGTCCCATAACATGTCAATTTTTGTCACGTCCAACACGACAGATACACTCAAGTCTGTTTTAACAGTCAGCATGTTACAAATGAATAAAATGAGCACACTTGACGCTCTTGTTCCCACCTTCAAGAGAAAGACTGGTTTACAAATTTAGCTTTAACCTAAATGGTTAAAAATCTCTATATTTTCTATAACTTCCAACTTATATACAGTTTTTATTGTAAACAGCACACTATATATTACTGTTATGATAATATGATACTCTGCACAAACTTTATAGCCTTATTATATTTATAATAATAACAAAAATGGTAAAACAAAACTTCATTAAAAAGCACGTTCAAGCAAGACACATACCAGTGGCGCCAGCTGGTCCTGTTGGACCGGTAAATCCTGTGTCACCAGGCAGACCAGTGTTGCCAGTAAATCCCATTGTTCCAGTACCACCAGCAGATCCAGTGAAACCAGTCGTTCCGGCGGGGCCCGTCGAACCCACCATACCTTTCTGTCCCGCTGGACCCGTACTTCCCGTCGCACCCTGCGGCCCCGTACCACCCTGTTTGCCCTGAGGCCCGGATGCGCCCGTGTATCCCGTGTCACCAAAACGTCCTACGATGCCGGTTGCTCCGGTGCGTCCGGTCAGTCCAGTTGCGCCAGGGGCACCGGCGGGACCCTGGAGTCCTGAGCCGCCCAGCACTCCGGTTGGACCTAGCCGACCTCGTGTACCTGTTGCCCCTGTGCCACCTGTAGCACCCCGTGGTCCTAACATACCTGTTGCTCCCGTCTCACCAACATCACCTAAACCGACACATAAATCTATCAATAAATCAATAATTAAAACATATTTGTATAGTGTCATATGTTGCGAACGAATCATGCAGAGGCGCATAATGACAGAGACTAAACCATGATTAAAAAATAAAGTCTTTATCTTTTAATCATAGACTAAACTAAGTGTTCACGTTTACAATTAGCAGATGTCAAACAGCTAGGTTTTTAAATAACGCTCGAAAGTGCTGAGAAGTTCGGCTGATCTTCAGTTATATATGACAGTCTTGAGTTTACTTACTTACTTATTGTCATTACAATGGACTGGTCTTATCAGTATTTTTGCCTGTCTGAATGTCTGTCTGTCGGTTTTTCACATCGCAATTTCGCTTGAGTCTTATCTTGTATTGTGTGGTTTTGTATCGTTTGACTGTATTTGCCGTTGGCCAATAAAGGTGCTCATTAAACGTTCATCAGTCACTACGGCAAACATCAAGGTACGAGTAAACATTTCAATTTATATCTTAGTGTTTACTTACCCACTTACTTAGGACAGTGCTTTCATCTTGTTGGTAGGGCGACGAGAAGAAAATTCATTCTGTCTATAGAAATTACTGCTGCAGCAATGCCCAATGCCCAAATGCTTACTTCTGGGGACTTGCCTACGGACCAAAATACAGACATATTTTAGGTGCTAATTTATGTATTGTATCATACTGTAATAACGAAAACTAGACGGTTTTTGCAGGACGCATGTTGTATATTTGTCAAGTTCTGTCAACCAAAGAATTTTTCACTATCTGGATATTACTCTTTATTTCTGTTCAACGAGCCGATTTTTCGTACTCATCTCAGGCCAGGTATCACAATTTACGTTAAAAAGTTCATAAGATAACGATAATGATAATTGCAGCAATTTACTTATCATACATCGATTATCATGATTCCATAAGTAGGCCTACCATGCTAGTAGCACTACTTGTCAAAAATATTTGTTAAAGAAAATGAGTTAGTCGCAATAACGTTGTGTTGAGAACAGTATACACTACAGGTATGGAGTGACTGAAAATGACATTGCAAAATGACTCTCAGAAACTGTTTTCAAAGTGTTAACATTTTTGGAACATTTGCATTTTGAATACGAAAAGCAATTTTGGTTAATTGTTTGCAGATGCAGTTTGTTTAGCAAAATCCTGTATTTTTTAGCGTCTTTATTGCATGTTGTATTTTCATGCTGACTGCCGGCACGGTAGAAGCACATGTAAGGTCACTGACCAGTGAATCCTTGCGGTCCAGCAGCTCCAGTAGCTCCGGGGCTTCCTTGTTGGCCTGTCTCTCCAATACTTCCAGCCACTCCCTGCACACCGGTATCACCCGTAGGGCCCGTGTCTCCAGTCACTCCAATTGTTCCAGTGACTCCCGGCAGTCCCGTGGCGCCAATGGGGCCAGTGCTACCCTGCTCTCCATCAGGTCCTGGTCTTCCAGGCGCTCCTGTGTCTCCCTTGACGCCAGTACGTCCGACTGGTCCGGTGAATCCTGTAGCACCTTGCGCACCACGTCGCCCAGAGCTTCCAGCTACACCGCTGCGTCCTGGTGCGCCAACCGGCCCTGTATCCCCCGTGATGCCGGAAGTCCCAGTAGCACCAGGGAACCCCGTGTCTCCAGTAGTTCCTTGCGGTCCTGTAGCGCCAGGCTCTCCTTGAACACCGGTGTCACCGTCTCGTCCACGCTGGCCGGTATACCCGGTTTCACCAATAGCACCCTGAGCACCAGTGTCACCCGTAGGACCAGTTTCACCCATCGGGCCGGTTATTCCAACCACCCCCTTCACTCCAGGCTCACCTGTCGCTCCAATCGCACCTTGGATACCGGAAGACCCAGCCGGTCCCGTAAATCCCACTGGTCCAGCTGGTCCGGTAACCCCGGCTTCACCGGTGTTTCCAGTACCACCTGGTAATCCTGGGGCACCTGCCACGCCGGACCTACCTCTCAGACCTGGGCTACCCGTCCCGCCTGTACGACCTATTGGCCCAGTGTTGCCGACAGCGCCCGTAACACCGCGGATACCAGTAGCCCCCACGGCACCGGTGCGGCCAGTTGCACCCATCGCACCTGTGGGTCCGACCGGTCCTCTGGTACCGCGAGGTCCAGCTTCACCGGTAAATCCTTTCACACCAGGTGCTCCTGTCAGCACATTTTAACGTCAGCATCACAACACCTCAACCAAAAAAGTAAGTAACTAACTAACATGGAAAGAGTTAACTGACAAGAAAAGTAAAAATGTGTCCTAAGTGAAATAGCGTCATTTCACGGGCACTGTACACTACAAACTACGAGATAAGACAAAAGCTGCAGAAAATAAAATAAAAGTTGCATGAAGAATGGGTTCTGAGACAGGACCAGAAGACAACCATGCAAGGTGCAAAAATGATGCGTTCATGCAAACTGTTTCAAAGCACAGCTGTCGCTAAGATAGTCGACCTTCAAGATCATCCAAGGTCCATGATTTTCATCTCATTTGAAAAGGTGTATTCCACTTCATATTAGTGATTAATAATAACCTTGCTCTTATCTCGCACCGTTTTCGAAATGTGGTCAGTTTTTTATTGAATTTCCTATCCCCTCGTCCATTCAACCCCAATTTGAAAAGGTTTTCCTTGCACTAGATCGTTGAAATTTTGCATGCCCAAGTTTACAGCACATGAGTAATTAATCGTGTAAACAGTTTTTTTTCTTACGATCTAACGCTTAGCCACAATACATCGGTTCCGGACGATGGACAGACGGACAGACAGACGGACGACAACCATGCCAATAGCTCAACCGTTGTTTAAGTACGGTCGGCTAAAAACTATGTTACCCAACCCAAGGTTACCAAATGCTGCACTTTTTTATCCATACGTTATATCATCTCACAGCGAAAAGTTGTGTATATTACGACTGTCATTTCTGCCTTCCAGCGAACGATAAAATAATAGGAAAATAAAAAGTATAAAAACGCCGAAAACTACTATTCCGGGCAGCCTAATAATTTTTTTAAAAATATTGCTGGTAAAATGTGAACATTAACTGTCTAAACAAGTGAATTTGTAATTTTATTGACTTACAACAGAAATCGGCAGCTGCTGCTAGGCAATTCACTCGCCACTGATTAGGTTAAATTAACAGTAAAATGCTATGATAACAGCACAGTAAACACTGACCTAGCTATGATTATTTCTATTATTAAAATTGATTAAAATTATTATAATTAATTAAAATGTATGGAGCCACTGGAGTGAGTAAGTTTATAGTTAAATCAAAGCCACTGACAAAGCGATATCATATTAGAATACACAATGCAGACAGCTAAGTTCTAAGCGTTTGTCACAATCTTGACCTGTACAGAAAATGTCTTCAGCTCTTATCACAACGTGGCTAATGAAAGTGACATTACTAATAACTGGCTAACCATTACCTAGTATATACCCGCAAATCACGTCAGCTATCATGTTTTTCTTTTGTCACGTGAAGTGGTAATCAGCATTACAGTAGGCCTATTATTAATACGCTGTGTACCAAAACAACTGGTACAACAAGCTCGATCGACTACTTTGTCAATTCTCAACGGATTTTCAACATTCTTTTACTGGCAGACTCTCTGGAAAATGTGTGATGATAGTTTTATCGCAAATTTTCCAGAAAGTCTGGTAGTAAATGAATTTTGAAAATCTGTTGAGAATAGACATAGTTATCGATCAAGCTTGGAAGTATCGGATTTTTTTTCTGCAAAAACGGTGCATATCATATCTATAGATTCAGTCAGACAGTAACGAAAATACGCACCAGTATTGCCGGCAGAGCCTGCAGCGCCCGTATCACCAGTGGCACCCTGCAGACCAATGGCTCCGCTAGCACCTTTTGCACCAGTAGGTCCCGTGCTGCCAGTCGAACCGTCAGCTCCTGGAGGCCCAGTAAATCCAGTTGCTCCTGTATCGCCACTACTACCCGCCGGTCCAGTCTGTCCAGGCAAGCCCTTAGGACCTGTATCTCCAGTATCTCCATCACTTCCTGGAGGCCCCGTGGCACCCATCATTCCAGACACACCTTCGTCTCCAGTCGCTCCAGTGAATCCTGTCGGGCCGGTAGCACCAACACTGCCTGGAGAGCCAGTGTCGCCGCTATCCCCGGCAGCTCCAGCCGGACCACTAGAACCCACAGGTCCCGGCAGACCAGCGGATCCTGTCGCTCCGGTCGATCCGGTAGCTCCGGTTTCTCCAGTGGATCCAGCTGTCCCGGCGTCACCCTTACGACCTGTCACTCCAACTGGTCCGGCGTCGCCACGGTCGCCTGGAGGTCCGGTAAATCCAGCAGCTCCAGATGGACCCGGCAATCCCGACGGTCCGGTATTGCCAGTCACACCTGGCGGGCCCGGCATGCCGAACTCACCTGTCGAACCATTTACTCCCATCGGTCCAGGTACGCCGGTGGCACCAGTGTCACCTGCCTGGCCTGTTTCACCTGTAACACCCCTTGACCCCGGCTGACCTGTTGCACCGGCTGCACCAGTTTGACCTTTAGTACCTCGGGGCCCAGTATTACCTATCGGTCCGGTCACACCTGTAGCACCCAGGGCTCCAGTCTGCCCTTTTATTCCAGGCATTCCAGTGTCACCGGGAAACCCCCGAGGACCGGTTCCACCCGCGCTACCAGGCGGACCCGTGTCTCCTTTACTACCACTCGGTCCTGTGACCCCAGGGCCGCCAGCCGCACCCGGTTGTCCTTTGCTGCCCGGTGGTCCGGTATTTCCTTTAACACCGGTAGCTCCGACTGGCCCGCTGAGACCTGTTGCCCCAGGCTCACCAGTTGGGCCAATGCTACCGGGTGGTCCGGTGGCTCCTTGAACGCCCGTGTCTCCTAGTACACCTGTAGGTCCAGTGTCGCCAGGGTCACCGGGCACACCCTGTGAGCCTGTATCGCCCGCTGCACCAGGCATTCCAGCCACACCATCAGGACCGGTCGCCCCAGGCAATCCAGTCCTTCCTTTCGGTCCTCTGCCTCCCTGGGCTCCAGTGCGTCCTCCCGGCCCGGTGTATCCAATCGCACCAGTTATTCCACGCTCACCGGCTTCACCTGCTACCCCAGTCCTGCCGGTCGGACCGCGTGGTCCAGTGGGTCCGGCAGCTCCGCGATCACCACTAGCACCGGTGGGGCCACTTTCACCTGTATCGCCCGTAGCACCGGTAGCCCCTGAGCTACCAGTAAAACCAGGTGCTCCAGTAGCACCCGGCTGTCCTTCACGCCCTGCTACTCCAGTGGGTCCAGTTGCTCCAGACTCGCCAGTAAACCCTGTGCTTCCGGGAGCACCGGTATATCCTATAGCACCAGTATCGCCACGCGGCCCTGTAGCCCCAGATGAACCGGTTGATCCTGTTCCACCCGGCATGCCTTGCATGCCCTGCACTCCAGTGTTGCCTACGAGCAGATTAACAATCAGCAACATAATTAACCAGCAGGTCATCATTAGTGATCACCAGCATACATTAGAAACACGGTCACTGCACGCTATTCAGCCTAGCAACGGCTTGGTTTCCGTTCAGCATCGACCACCATATACATCAAGCCACGTCCGTCTACCAAGTTCGGAAAACATGCATTTTCTTTAGCGGGCCTTAACGTCTGGAACAGCCTGCCTAATGAAACGCTAATACTTAAAAAAACTAAATACTTATTCATGTTCTTAGCTAGTTTTGTTCTTAATTTACTGTTTTGTGTGTAACGTTTTACTGCGCGAGGGCTTGTTTTTATCTGTAATCTGCACATTAAAAGCATGTCATGATGACGGTGATGATGATGATAAAGAAACAGCACATTCGCACACAATTTTGCAGCTGTCAACCAGCATGTAAAATTACACTGCCATTGAGCTACGCTAGAAACATGGGTGTGTTGTCTATTTTTTGAAAATTATTGCATTTGTCCTGGTCCACAATGGAGAATCTTTGGGATTGCAGGATGAGGTTATTGCGCATTTAATGTTAAATTAATTCACTCTATTACAAATCATTATTGAAAACGACAACTAAACTGGTAACATAACACGTGAAACTAAAAACTTTTGAGACAAGGAACAAAAGTGCACATTAAAACGTGCAACGTCAGACAAAAAATTAACAACTGTATACAAATTTTTAGTCAGTGTTGCTTGGTTTTATCTTACTCTAAGAGTAGCTGTAAGCCCAGCTATACTGCTTTAGTTAAACTGCTATAGCCTACTTGTTCGCTTTACACATGAAATACTTAAAATTAAATTTTAATATCGCAGCTTAAAGCTAAAACTATTACAGATAAAATACAGAGATTCGGAATCATTTAACAAAATACAACTTTCAGTACCCTATATTAGATAAAATCGTTTATATGATATAATAAAAATATTTTTGTACTCTAGTTTACACGATAGTATTGCCAGTATTTGTTAAAATTCTGAGCAAATAAAATCGTAGTCTATATTAATTAATTGATCAATTAATCTTTATTACGCCAAATGGCAGCACAAATACATTGAAACACACATACAATAAAATTTTTTTTAAATGACAAAGCCTAAAATTACACAAAAAGTACAATAAAATGCTAAGTAAAAACCGCTAGAGCTATAAACTAAGCAGATAAGTAAAATAATACCAGGGAGTCCTTTTTAGCATTTATGTACTTAGGCCTACTACTTTCATATAGAGTCAAGGTAATGCAGTACTAAAGCAGTTGCGTCCAGCAAAGAAAATCAAGCCAATAGACTGTAGATTTACAGACCTGATACGCCAGTTCGTCCAGTTGGCCCACCTGTCCCTTTTATTCCTTCATTGCCAGGAGGCCCCACTAGACCAGTTGCGCCTGAACGTCCTTTCTGACCCTGCGGACCGGTAAACCCGACTGGACCTCGCTCGCCGGTCGCTCCAGGGTCACCTGTTCTGCCTGTCACGCCAGTTGCACCAGTATCACCTTGCGAGCCACGTCCACCCCTGCCGGGAGGACCCCTTACACCTGTCACACCTGTACCGCCTGTGAATCCTTGCTGGCCGATAGCACCTGTCCAGCCGGGCACACCGATCACACCAGGCGGGCCGAGCGGTCCGGTCACTCCGGTAGCACCGGTCATGCCCGTAGATCCCGTAGCTCCTGATCTACCAGTAATTCCAGTGCCTCCGGTATCACCCATCGCTCCAGTCGGTCCAGTAGCGCCGGTAGCACCGGACCTACCGCTCACACCAATAGGCCCCGTCTCTCCTGTTGCTCCAATCTCTCCTGGGTAACCGGTGCCAGAAACTCCGGTGCCAGGCGGACCCCGCGGCCCAGTGGGTCCGGTCGCCCCAACAGGTCCAACTTGACCGGCAGAACCTGTTTCTCCAATCGCCCCAGTGCTGCCGGTGTTTCCGAGAGGTCCGGCTTCGCCGCTGAAACCAGTAGCGCCGGTATCTCCGAGAGAACCAGGGTCGCCTGCAGCACCAGTTGCTCCAGTGAATCCAGAGGCTCCGACCTGGCCGGGATCTCCTGTGGATCCGGGCACTCCTCCTGTTCCTTCTTGTCCAGTGGGACCTGCAGGCCCCGTGTCGCCCTGTTCTCCGACAGGACCGCTGTTGCCGCCGGGACCCCGAGGACCTGTAGGACCCTGCGGACCCGTCCCACCGGTGGCTCCAGATGCACCGGTGTCGCCTAGAGGACCTGCGGCTCCGGTACCACCCGCCTGGCCACTAGCACCGACAGGGCCTGGTGCACCGCCCTGGCCAGTGAATCCAGTAAAACCATGCGAGCCGGTCGTACCCACTTCACCAGCCGGACCTGTCGCACCTGTTGCTCCTTTCACACCAGTCCCTGGCGGACCAGTCGCGCCCACAGCGCCCGTGAAACCTACAAACACGCACAGTTTTAAATTTCTTTTATATTATGTCAAAATGTAAAGTACTAAAGAGTTAAAAGCAAAGGTCAAAAACAAAGTCTGCAGACTGCAGTAGCTAGTAGTAAATAAGTAAGTAAGTGAGTAAAATGTAAATTTATATATCGAATATTGTTAAATTAACCTTTAATGCGCTTTTAGTAATCACTAAATGCTTCGCTGATGACAAAAGTTGCGTTGTAACGCCGCATCAGACCAGATATGCGATGACAAAGAAAAACTTTTTTCGAGGATTTCCAGATAGCCTGCCATAATTAAACGGCCACCCACACCCAGACAAGTCGATGAACCGAGACGAGGGGTCTTACCAACTTCCACACATCTATGACTACTTACTGCCCGCCGCAGCTACACCTGGCGGACAGTCGTTCCGACGAAGGCAGCAGCGGTTGCCGAAACGTCAACAAGAACAATAATAAAAAGTTGTAATTTGATGAATTTATTGTAACTTTTTAAGCCACCCACAGTGTTCAACAAGCTTTAGTCTATTGCCGTCAGTCGCAGACGCGGCGACTAAAAATTATTTTGTCATGTACCCATGAGCAACATTAAATTTTTATTCCACTTTTGGTTATAATACAACTACCACACTGCAAGTTAGGTTGTTTGAAGTCAAATCAGCGAAAGAAAATGTCACTCACATTAATTATTTTCGTTGAAATTTACACCGAATAGGCCTAATGTAATCTAAGTTAAATGCTACAGGCAGTTTGTTCATGTACTCAATGTGATGCACCGAGATGTTTCCATCGAGAAAGATTTATTGCAAAACGAGCAATTCACTCGGTTCATAAATTGATTAAACGAAGCGCCAAGATGAATAATGAATATTACGGTCAGCACGAGGATCTGCTACCCGAGTGCTATTCGTACAAGACGCCAGCACAGCGGTAGACGTAGGTCTACGTAGACGTAGGCCGTGCGACAGACAGAACGGCACGCCGCCACACGCTCCTGCCAATTTGCGTGTGAACGTTAGTTTAATTCAGACTGCTAATACGTCCGGCTCTTAAAACGGCGTGAACTCATCATAATAGGCCTATAACCAGTCGATTACGCTGTTTAGGTGTTATTCGTCGACTAGCCCAGCATGTGATCATCACTGAGATAGCCTAGAACGAACTCCATCACTCTAGCTCAGTGCACCATCAATGAATGGCGTCGCCGGCTGCAGTGCGTCCAACAAGAAGAACACAATTGATATATTTTTATTGCTAATTCAACCGTAAAGATGTAGTTGCGTGTCACAGCTTATCCTGCTTAAAACTGTCCAATCTTATTATTTTTGTTATTATTGAGTTCACCGTGTGGCAGTCCTACAGGCCGCATTACTCGTCCTGACCGTCTGTCGGTCTGTCTGTACCACATGAGCTAAACCATAACAGGCGAACGCTTTTCTGGTCTTTTTCTACTCAAACGGTGTCAAGTCATAGTAACCAGACGTCGAAAACATCCAGATTAAAACTATGTGTATCTCACAGTGTAGTGTTGCGACAAGTCAGAAATGCTGCAAGTCCGTGAGATCTTGAGTCATCATTTTATTGCTAATTTACTGCCAGTGAACGATCGTTGAATAATCTGAGAAAGTTACGGCAAAAACATTGGCTTTTTCGGGCCACTCTGTAGTGTTGTGATCATACCTGAGGCTCCGGTGCTGCCGGTTGCTCCGGTAGAACCAGTGAGTCCTATAGCACCAGTAGATCCCACCAGGTTCGACACGTCTGTACACAGACACAATGGCAGAATGTATTGTCAGTCATGAGACAGAGTGAAACCATCAACGACATCTATTGTCATCGATCATCATAACCAGCATCCGTTTATCACTATATGTAGCTGGTTAATTTTTTTGAAGTTTTTACTTAGGCTTGGTTCTAAGACAGGCTTGTTTAGGCCTACACAAATAGGCCTATGTTTACAACAAAACGGGTAGAAAAGTTTACAATAACAAATGAATAAAACAATAGCACTAATCAGAACCAGTCTTTAGGTCTTTAGTTTATAATAACGCCCACTAAAACATGTAGGCCTAAGCCAGGCCAAATTTTAAAGTGGCGTTGAAAAAAAGAAATGCTGCGTTTGCTAGACGGCAGTTTGCTGAAGAACTGTCTGATTTCAAAACGAATGCGGGAGAAAATGGCGGGCTGCAAATGACCGAAAGTACAAAAACCAGAGAAGAAACAACCAGCAGAAGCCTAGAAAGGTTGCTGCATGATTGGAAATGTCAAGAACGCAACAAAAATCAACTGACACGAAACTGGCAGACATCAGAGTGTAGGAAACGCCGCAATTGCCATTGTAACCAACGCACTGTTTGTGAAATGGCCAGGGCCTACTGTTTTGTGTACCGTACAGAACATCTTTATATAGAGTCATCGGCAATGGCACCGGCTAGACCATACGAAGTTTCCTATTTGAAGTCGATGGTCAACCACAGCGGTAAACCCCATAGTCGTTTGTAAAATAATTGCCTGAGCATACCAAGTGACCGACAACTGGTGGACGTCGGTTATAGAAAAGCAGACGGTCCTGATATAAAAATTTCTTATTAGAAATAAATATCAAAATACACTTACTAATATCGAGGCGCACAGCAATGGAATAGACGGCTGGCAACAAATTTTGTCGGTCACTGTTAATGATGGCTCCGACAGCTGGAGCGCTTAGTCCAACGGGTCCAAAGTCGTAGTAATACGTATGTTTGTTTTCGGCGTACAAAAACACAAAGTCGTCGTTATCTTCTATAAAAGTCCAGCCGATTCGGTCTCCAAACCTGGCAGTGAACGTGTTATTTGCTTCTTCCAGGTTGTACTGCAACATGCACAGCCATCAACAGTTACTGACGATCGACAGCGTTAACACGTTAGACATTACAGGAGCAAACACATCTGCAACGGCATTTTTGTAGCAAACCTGAGAATGTGCAGTAAAGCTAACAATGCAGTGTTTATAGCGCTGGAAATCAGGATTATTGCACTGGAGAGGCCATGATATAGATGTAAAGGACACTTGAAAGGTAAGGTGTTGGGAGGAATGTCCCCTTCCTACCAGGGGAGGCGTCTGAAGTGTCTGTGCCTTCTCTTAATTTTTTTCGATTTTGTTGCTTGAAAAAGAAATGTTTTAGTGCACATTTTGAGTAACTGAGCTTAAAGTCGAACACAAATTGATAAATAATTCATGTGCGGTCTCCTAAAAGGGCACATGCCCCAGTGCCTCTATGGTTACACCACTAACTACTGCATGGATGCTACTAGCAAGCTTTCTCCGTCTCTGGCCTGATGACGTACCGCAGAGACGTTCGCGTCGTCAAGTTTACACCGCCTCGGTCTTTGGACGATTACGTAAGACATTTTTCTTCTCCGAGTACAGTGGGTATTAATATATGCAGCGCACTGGTGCGTCGTTGTGGCGCTAATGCGCTATAAACTTACGTTTTGCTTACTTAGTTATCAACGACTGGCAGACAAACAGAAGGACATCCAGACACAGCTTAATACATAGCGTCAGCATAGCAAGTTGTGCGAACGCCCTAAAAACTAGGCCTATCTCCCTAAAGCGACTTAGGCTAAGTGTCCAGGTGTCCAAAGCACTAACGCGTTCATCAACGTAAACTAAGCTGGTTAAAAAGGCTCATTGGCTCCAAAAAACACCACCTCAGTGCATGCATGTCAGCAGCAGTCTTCCCCAAAAAGAAAGGATTATTATTACATTTTATATCAGTCATTTCTCACTGTTGCAGTAGGGCCTACTTGAGGCGACAAATGCATTTAAATTTATGTAAGTAAACGCTGTACACACTAAACCAACCACAGCAGATAACGGAACCTAAAAATTTTGGTCATTAAGGCCACAGTTTAAGAGATAACGGAAATCAATTCATTAGCGTATACTCACAGTATACAGTCCTGCCGTTGTATTAGTCACTTGAATCCTTTGCTGCCACACAAGTTGAAATCTTAAAACTGTAATGTCTATAGGCCGCCAAATCTGCAGGCGGTAGAATATCTCTCTGTCAGGTGTCCTTGTGCCAAATGAATATAGGTAAATAGCTAAAACTCGGCTGTCCGGCAACAGAAAATTATAGTCGATGTAAGACTTCGATCTGCCATAACCTTCCCTCGGGGTAGCCCTCCGTGTGACGTTGTTGCCGTATATATTGTTCTCTCCTGGCATACGAATAATCAAGCTCCGGTCTGTGAAAACACATCGCACAACACTGAGAAGCTCGCCTTCTGCTTAGTCAAAGATCAATTATTACTGCCAAATCAAAATATAAAAAAGAAAGCAGTGGCGTTGTTGAAATAATGAAACATTTTTGTTACGCGTTATAGCTAGCAGCCGGGTTAAAACGTAACATTACTTGATAAAAATTTTAAAACGTACATGCAATTAAACCAGAGTGACAATTTTTAAACAATAGCTACAATAAAAAGGATTTGCAAAGCGGGTTGTCCGCGTTTTTAGCAGTTCATATAGAAGGTATGATGCGGACAGTTTAAAGAATGAAAAAGCACGTCTTCAAATGTGCAGGATGTTTCAGCTGTTAAACAAACGTTCAGTCAACTGTACGCCTACATGCTTTGCTTTCCACATGCAAATTTAAATTAACTTTGAATTCTAGTAAAAATGAGGCTTTAATACACACCTTGTTCAAAATGTGGTAGCAAAACTGTCAGCACACACAAACACACAAAACACATGCAATTAAAATTCAAGATACACATTATGTCTCAAAAACAAAATTCATAAAACAAAAAACGCAATCGTTCTTTATGAATAACCAGTCAAATGTTGTTACTTTTATTTATCTTGTATTCGCATTCTTTGTCTGCAATAAGAGAACAACCGCGCGTTGGCTACGAATTTCGTTGCAATGGAGACCGGCTATTAGCAGTCGTCCTTTTTGTGCCTACATTAACCATATAGCAGAAACATATTAATAAATGTACAGATAGCGTAATATTCACTCGTATCCTTAATATCTGTCAGCGAACAACAATAAAAAAACTTAAGACAGAGATCACAACAACAGTTAGGCCTACATAATTATTGATAAACTAGTTTTTAGTCTGTGCCCGATCCCTTCAAAAAATTTCGTCAAGATCCATTTCTGACTTTTAGAGATTCTTTACACAGAATTGCATACACAGTCGGACCTAACTGCTGTTACGGTAACGAGAAAGAAGAAAGAACGTACAGTAAGTGTACTCGAGTGTTCTGTGTTATGTAGCTACACGAAATAGCAGACACAATAGACTCAACCCACTAAAGCCTACTTATCGGGAGCTTTGGGTCTAAGTATGTTATACTTCTTAAAATTTTGGAAGTTGGAATTAAGCCTATAAGCTGAAAAAATATTTGTTTTTTTCTTGCGTTTCGTGGAATACGATAGACAAAAAACGTAATAAAGGACTAAAAAGACTTTTAAAGCCACAGTATTTTAGCTCCAACGCCGACAACGACATATAATAAACAAATAATTTTTATGTAATCGCATCATTTGATCATACCTGGCAATTCTTGAGAGCAGACATGAACGACACAGACTGCTACCAAATGTAGCAACAGCAGCAACCTCATTGTCTTCTCGTACGATCTTCCACAATCACGTCAAACAGCTCTGCAATATCAACATTTTTCATCAGCAGATTAGCATCAATAACTCAGAAAATTGCTGAATTTTCTAACAGAACAACTCGGCGGTATAAGTGATAATTATTGTGTAAACAGACAAAACACTCGATCGCTGTAACGAAGTATCGATTAAACGCCAAGAACGATAACTCTCTGCAGTAGGCCTACCTATTTACTCAGCACGGTTGTACTTGTACAATTTCAGAAACTTTGCTACATTTAGAAAATAAACACTTGCAAATGTTCATTTTACGCGAAGCCATGGCCTCATAAGCAAATGTTTGTGAATACGCTTGTACAAGCCTAAGGTAAGCTACCAACAGCTTATATCCAAACGCGTGAAAAAATGTTAAAAAAGAACGAGAAACAAGAAACCCAGCTGTCGCTAGAGTGGACCGACGGTATGCCGGTGTCCGAAAGGCAGCAAATCTGAACGCCTTTTAGTGATTAATATCAACCTTAGCCCTATCTCTCACCGTTTAGCCACAGCACATCCGTTGCAGGCGGACAGAGAGACAACAGACAACTCGTAGCAGCTTAACGGTCAGTCCAAAAATGGTTGACAGAGTTGTTTAAGGTGAACTATAAACCCTCTATTAATATTTTTTTCTCTTTTTTTCACTCGTCGATAAGCGAACTGTTTGAAAGACACGCTTAAGCAGACAGTGAGTGGTGTTTGTTGCGAAGACAGCAGCTATCACGTAGACCCCACACATGTCGTTGTCAGCCAAGGGCGTGGGGGTAACCGAATTACAAGCCGCTCACAGAAAGACGCGTCGCAGTACAATATTCTTTTAATACAGCCGTAGTCAGACCGTTGACAGTGGTTTTATAAGTGGTCTGATTCAAACGAATGAACGAATGAATAAATTCAAAACAATTTTGTACTGCAGTATCATTGTACTTATAGTTCGTTGCTATAAATACACGGCATATCCACGACGACGGCCGTACAGATTTAACCACTAACCGCTTTTCAAAGAGGATAGCAGCAAACCGTGGCAATTCATGCAACCAATTTTACACCGAAATTTTAAATTTCACAAATAACGAATTTGATCCGTTCACGAAATTTAATCATCATTATCATCATCATCATCATCGTGACTAACTTAGCATAAACTTGGCTTTAACACAGGTTAAAAACTAATGTTTTCGTTTAAACAATCGCATTGCTTTTGGTTCGGTTCTGGTCATACTAACGACAAGCGTAATGTCACAAACATCATCATCAGCAGCATCGTCACATACTTGTAGTGCGCAGATATACAGTTAAAACAGGCCATCGCGCAGTATAAAGGTCAAAGACAAAACAGTAGCAGATCCAATCCGCCAAACAGCGTTCGATCCGCATTCTGCAATGTCGTGGCTTTTAATTATGCGGTTAATTTCTGCTCTGAAGTGCGTGAACATTGTTGCGGGCAATAAAAGACTGTTAGCACTGCTGTGGCACGCAGAACACCACGCTATACGAAGACACCGTCTATACGATAGGCCTATACTATAGGACGATATGAGTATGGCACATGCAAGTCGACGTAGCATGGAAGCCGTAGCCGATGCTAATTGCTGATACTGTCCGAGTCGCAATGCCCTACAGACATTTACTTGTATCAAACTGTGCAGTCTGCGCATGCCGCACGCACTTCTGCTGATATTGTTAACGAAGCTTGGCATAATTTTAACATCTTTTGCAAATACAAAATTCTCGCGCTCATGTTCAATTCACTACCATCATCATTGGCGAAAACAAAAACAGTGCAGTGAGACAGTACTAAAGCGACAGAAGCAACCGGGCAAAACTGCACTTGTAACAGTTGCCCAAAATAATATCATTATAATTATAACACACAAGAACATTTTGCAAGAGACAGCGTGAAACACAAAGAAATCACTGCATTGCAGAAAAAAAATTAGGCCTAACGAGTTTTACACAACGTTCGAACTTTTGAAAAAAACATTTATTAGGCATTTATAAGACATAACCAATGTTACCAAAAATTGTCTCCATAGTGTTTCATAAATATTTTTTATAATTACTATAAATTTTCAAGCCAAAATGTTTACACCAGCAAGCTATTATCGACACAAAATAATACTGCGTGTGACTGACTGATTTATCAATAATGCGTAAACAAATAAAAAATAACACACAAGAGAAATACAAAAATTTAAAATACAAAACAAGTGCTAAATCCGAACATAGCTAAACTAAGCTAAACTACGACGATATGGCGGTTATGTTACTCGCGAGACAAAAACAAGTTAGCAGCCTTTGGCCGATTCAGCCGCAATACGGCAACGTAAAGGGCCAAAAAATCAATTATTCTACTTCACTTTTTCTTAGCGCCCCCGCTTGGAGTAAAATTTATCAATAAATTACTGTAGATAAACCTTACACCGCAAAGACTAAGTGGTCTTCAGTTTTTTTTTACAATATTAGCGCACGACAGACAGACGGGCGACATATAGACATCCGGTCGTATACCAATAGTATTTATTTTACGCCGTTACCTGGAGTTAACTGTACAGTAAGCCTATATCATAAGTGCTATCAAATAAATGGAGTTTTGCTGTATTGAATGTGTTCGCTAATTTTAAACCACTGCAAACATTGTTGAGATTGACAATAGAACCGTTGTGACGTACGACATAACTCATGTACGACATTAACCGCAAAAGGATCTGTCTGTAGATTACTGGAAAAAAGAGAAGAAAAGTAAGAAGATCCTAAGTAGTAGCCAGTGAGCTGCAAATCCAGTAAGCTGCCTTGTAGTAGCTAGTGACCTTCCTTTTAAATATTCCATTTAAGGGTCAGCGTCGCCGCGTCGGTTAGGGTTAGCATTAGAGATAAAGCCAGTAGTTAGGATTAGTGCCAGTGTTGTTTAAACACAACACTTAAATTGAGTAGGTAGCTCCTGGCTACTACTACTTGAAGAGTCTTCCGAAGACGTAAGCCCTATTAGCAGAGAAAGACTGGTGGAAAGTCTGAAATACCTCGTATAAAAATAAGCGAGTAATAGCTCAGTAGCATTTGCGGTTCTGCAAATTTAAAGTTCACGAACAAGTGGTAATATATCAGAAATGGTACAAGTTGTACGCGTCATTTACAGTAGCTCATTTAGCAGAAAATCGCGTTTTATTTACTGGATAACACCACTAACGAAATCCTAAGGCTCATTTTAGCTACTGCGAATTCTTTTTTTTAAGAATTTGACCGTTCACCAAAGTAGCAGAAATTAGCAGAGATAAAAGTAACCTGTCCAATTAACAGCGCATCTCCAGGACGTTAATCCAACGACTTTGCACTTCTACTATATTTTATTGTTTTTCGTTGTTCTTGTGATTATATTTAGTCACTCACCAGAATGCTGAAGACCCGTACTACATTGCATTTGCATTCAACATCAAGACATATGCACTCAAATCTTTGCAGTCGTCGAATATTATTTTCTTTACAAAGAAACGACGGCAACAGTGCTACGGCAGACCAGAATATCGTGCTTGCAAGAGACACGAGCGCACATACCCACGCAGCCGACATGCACAGCGAATTCGGTTGTAGGAGTATATAAAAGTCATGATCAAGCAAACGCACGACTCAGCGTCGGTCAATCATTGCAACTGTCATATATCGTCGCGTCGTGACCACACAGTCCGTAGGCCTGCACTAGAGCTCTGCACGGGCCGGGCGGCCGGGCGGCTCGGCCCGGCCCGGCGTTGAAAATTTCTTCTAGAAAACGGGCCGGGCCGGGCCGAGTAGTTACCGGGCCGGGCCGGGCCGGTTTGCATAGGCCCGTGAAAATTACAATTTGTCAGATTCGCAGATAATGGCGTCATGGACATCTGGACTCTGGCCCATTAGTCTAGGTCGGCACTCGTCAGGGGAGGTAGAATGACGCTCTCTATTCCACGGCGGGCTGTTTGGTGGGCTCCTACACCTCTCCTTCTTCTGATAGCGGCGCGGCGCGGCGGGGGATCACTTTGGAGTGGCAGTAGCAAAGCAGAAGACCGACTTTTTCCTGGCTCAGCAGGTGCCGTCACTGCAGCGACAAGTTTAAACAGGACAATGACGAGTTTTGTCATGATTGTTCTCGTAATGTCGTTTAATAATCGATTGCTTTGCTTGTGCAAAACGTGTCTTTGTTTTTTTGTCTACGGGCCGGGCCGGGCCGGGCCGGGCCGAAATACAAGTAGTTAACGGGCCGGGCCGAAACGACGTCGGGCCGGGCCGGGCCGGGCTGAGAAATTTCGGCCCGTGCAGAGCTCTAGCCTGCACCGTGCTTACCTGGCGTGCGACGCGCGTCCAGAACTCCGCTATATCCTTCCTTCCGTGAGTCCGCGCGGCGTCCCGTGCATCCGTACTCGCGCCGTAAATTACTGTCGTCGTAACAGCACCATACAATGCGCTAGGCCTACCAGACTTACAGACAGAACCGCAGACTCGCTGTCGGCATATAGTGCAGCCAGCCTCGTACGTGACAGTCGGTCACGGTCCGTTGCACAGCATCAACCGTGGCGGACAGAGACCTCGACGGCCTGGCCTGCCCCGGCCCGGCCCGGCCCGATCTATGCTACGGTCGCACGCAGACACCGGAAAGTCGAGTTTTTTACTTCCATTAATATCTATGCAGTCGAGCGTGTAACCGATGACCTACAACTGGCCGCCTCCAGTGTCTCGCTGTAGAGTTTAACCCCGCTAGTTGTGGCTATTGGCCATCCCGCCCAGGTGACTGCCCACAGCGCCGTTTTTATCAAAGAACTGCTGACCTAATTACAATATAGCTTGCGTGTGCTATATTGCTCACGTAGCTCCGGGACTATATATAGCCTAGGCTTTACAATCTATCGTTCGCAATGCTATACAAATAGCAGAGGGCTTTAAAGGTAAAATTATGCCTCTGGAAGCCAGCTGAAAAAAAACAGCGAATTTTTTGTGACCAATAAGACGCCACAAATTACATGTATCGAGACATAATTTTTCCCTAATAATATTCGTTATTATTGATTGAATTGCGAATTAACTAATGACAACTATAAAGGCAGTCAGAGACCACAACACTCCTCCAATAGCGGTGCTTCCACCTGGTGAATGCAAAAAAAACAATACATTTTTTGTATGCGCCAGGTGATAGCACTGTTTGCCACCAAAATCTGTAAAGCACGTAATGTGACTAAATGGTACGTCATAGGGGGTCAGCGATAGTGCCGTTGGATAGGGCGATGACGATTTTTAGGCTGTCATTAATAACCATTAGTAACCATTAGAAACCTTCAGCGGTTTGGCCGCAGTTTTGAATACAAAGTTGCTGCCTGCAGCCATCACCCACATGCGCCGAATTACCGTATACGTATCGTATTCTAGCGTTGATTGTAACGTTTCATATAGCAGCGTCACCATAGCGTGTATAAAACTGCAGTCACTCTAGAAAATCGCTTTTTTTCAGCGATTGGAAGTCGGACGTTGGCCTTCTTTATAAGAGATACAGTCAGCTCACTTTAGCGACAGCTGGGCTTTTTGTTTTCATTATGCTGCAGCTAACCTGCATGGACACATTGGTTCCTGTTTATCACTGTTGATGACTTAGCTAATATACGGTTTAACCTAGCATAGACAAATGGAGCAAAATGCACGACCACAATTCCAACTTAAGCCATGTGTGTTGTGTCTATGGCTTGCTTACGTTGCAGGTAGCAAGGTAGCAGCCATTCTGATACAAAATATCCAATCTATAAATGATAGCCGACCGCAGCGCTTGCTCAGCATCTAGTATATCGAATGACATCGGCGAGGCATTGGAGCAGAGAAGTCGTTTCTTGAAATAGAGACCACGAATGCGCGCATCCGCACCACGAGACCAAAAAAAACAACACGCAAACTCTTGCACATATTTTCGCCAAATATTGACGGATCTTCACGATTTTTACTGGATGCTAATCGGACAATTTTGCAACAAAGCAGTCGTTACAGATCTCACTACTAACATCTAAAAAATGTCGCTACACTATGTGAAATATTAGTTTTTATGAAATACGCCGGCTGAAAAAAAAACAACAAAACCCAGCTGACGCAAATGGGAACGCAGGACAGTTGTATGAAGGCCTACTGCGAATAAAATGAAAGCTTACCCATCCCAGCAATTAACACTGGACACCATAATTTTCATTCATTCATTTACATAGGCCTACCCCAGAGAGCACAACCGGTCTCGCCAGGCTGCTGCAGTAAGCGGCCGAAAGCGCGCATTTTGAAGGGGTATCTAAGTTTGACGCTCCCGTACAGATAATTCCTCGGACTCAAGGACCGAAATTTAAACTACTAAAAACTACGTTTAATGCTAAAAAATTCATATGCAAGTTGTCCCGGTCTATCTCTTGCTATTTCAACGCAATTTGCTCTTAAATTGTGTGTCGCAGCCCTTAATCGCCAAAAAATCCATAAAACCCCCTATTTTGACGTTTAAGGTCATTCAAGGTCTTTTTTGCTTTTTGCGTCAATCTAAAGCCAGTGTACGACTTTCTATTAATGATTAATAGTAATCCAGTCCCTATCTCGCACTGTTTCTGAGATATAGCAACTTATTGGCTAAAAGTCGCAAATTTTTCCTACTCCCTCTTATTTGACGCCCTCGCTCAGTGTGACCCTTTTCGAATTTATGGAAAAGCTTTACGGTTCCTGAAACTAGAGTCTTCCAGGCAGCGACGGTGAAGATTTTTTGATCCTAGCTTGCACCGTTTTCGACTGATCCACCCGTGTGACGGACGGACAGACGAACAGACAGAGAGACAGACAGAATTGCGATGGCTAAGACGCGCTACAGCGTTAGCTGCTTTTGCGCGTAAAAACGGCAGCGGCAGACCAAGCGCGTACGCACTGAAGAGACTGTAACCGCGATATATGCTCGTAACAAGCCATCACGACCAGCTACGATTTGTCGTTCAACACTTCGCGTAGCACAATCTACTGTTGAACGGACGTTTTTCAACACGTGCTTGGTCTCATGTGTTGAGTGTATTGAGCGATGTTAGCTAAACAACTGACTGAACAACCACCATGCGACACAGAGCTGCTTAAAACTTATGCCGAATTATGTTACCTTCATTTGGATTTGGCTTCATAGCAGAAATACTTATTTCCGCAGCGACAAATTGCATTAGTTTCCACAGCTTGATATTACGCCATGTAATGATATCTAATGATCAAGCTGTCTGCTAACTAGCTTTATATCAAAAATAACAAGAAGCCCAGCTGTCGCTACGATAGCCGACCGTAATTGTTGTCAGTGACCTTCGAGGTTATCCAAGGTTGATAATTTTCGTTTCATAAGAAAAGGAGTATGGGACTTCCAATTAGTGACTTGGCCGTATCTCTCATCGTTTTCGAAATACAGCCAGTTTTCCATTGAAAAACGAACATTATTTCTACCCCCTTCATTCAACTCCGAATTCAGAAATGTTCCTCTTGCACTAGATAGCTGAAATGCTGCATGCATATGTTTAAGGCACAGGGTAATTATTGGTGTAAAAAGTTTTTTCCCAAGAGTTACCGTTTAGCCACAATACATCCTTTACAGACGGACAAACGACAGACGGACGACAACCGTACCATAAGCTCGACCGTTACTTAAGTACGGTCGGATAAAAATTGGTCTATATTTGGTGAAGATATATATAACATTTTTTCATGACTCATGGTGTTCAAAAATAAGCCTATGCAAATGAGCTAGCAGATTCGAAATGTTCTCGACCTGACTGCTACTTCTGACAATCTTTTATTCACCAACATTGGTAGCACAACAAAAAAAGAAAGAAAAATAGATGAAAATTAGGAACTACATAAATAATAGTAATCAATAACGATTAGATACAATACATAAATAATAATAATTAATAATAATTAGTAGAAGGAATTGTCCGGGCAAGTACACACAAATCAGACAATTGAACATTACAAATTAACGTTAAGCTTGCGCGATTACTTCTCTGTGCGCTTACAGAGAAGCTCACTCGGTAACTCAAAGCTAAATTACGCGTTCGTTGATGCGATAATGAATTAGGTTGCGAATCGGAAGAAAAACATCAAGCAATGACAGGCAGCGATACAGTAAGCAATCGTTAGCCAGTCAGTCATCAAAGCCGGTCGGTGATCTGGTTTCTCGGCATTGAGAGCTGATAAGTTCAACAACTGCGAGCGAGAGGAAAGCAAGCAGGCTGTACGCTATAGCTGCAGCAACTGCGGATGCCAGAGCCTCAGCATTAACCAGTGATTTGCCTGCTGCTGCTGCTGTCTTGTTTGACTCCGCTTTGGCGCCGCCTCCGCACACACTGCTGCTACCTGGAACGCCACGGGGCCGCCGCTTTCCGCAAAGCAGTATGAGCTGGATCTTCTACTCACTACGACGAAAAGTATACACATTGGCTCGGAATTGTTGACCATTTGCGCTCCGCAACTAACAACCGTGCACTAAGAAGAAATTGACAAATCTCGACAACGATGCTGTCCAATTTGTGTAGCACTAATCTACTGTTTTCATGTCACTGTAGGCCTAACTAGTAAAACACATGCAACGCACGTTCGTTATCAGATAGTTGGACTTAACAATATCACTGTATAAAGTGTAGAACGTTGCTACGTGACGAAAACGGCTGAGTGTAACGACTAGCCATAACGGCGATAACAGTTGTACTAGGGAAAGTTATTGCTCGACTTTAATTTCGTACCATTTTGTGCACACCAATCTTCCAATATTTATGACTTGAGATGTCAAAAATTGGCCATCTTCGAACAGCTGTTTTTCTAAGTTAACTGCATCCTGGATTTACATAGTCTTGGTTTTAGGTTCAGCAAATCTAACTATGTGGTAAGTGCGAGACAAAAAATAATCGACAGTCTTTTAAAGGTCGTTTAAAAGGGAGAGGAAAGTGCAAAGTTTTCCAATTTCATCCAATTCTGGGCGAGTGGATCTGATACAGGAATGAGCCGTGAACACGACGGAGTGTTTGGCTGTTCCCGCGTTTAGACGAACTCCCAGCTGTAAAGAAGCACGTAGGTGTGAGTGAGACTAAGCACTTGCGCTGCTCAGCCGTCCGCAGCCAGTTCCTAGCACTGCGCTGCGTTATTTTGGACTCAGCAGCCGGCCGACGATAGCTGCGCTCGCACAACAAACATCATGTCTGCGCGCCGAAGCTGAAGAAAACAATTATCGGGATATTCAGCAGTTTATATTCGACCTTGAAGGCCGATATTATTTCGCTGCTCCGTCTGTTTCGTTTTGCGTAAAATTCTATAATAATCAAAATGAGTCGCGCGGAGGCCTCGGGTGACATGGTCATCATTCGTGGAAAGGTAAAGTTTCTGTGTATACTTCTCTTACTGTAATGCAGTAGAAAGTTCTGCTGTAACAATTGGCGACTTGTTATTCGTTCGTTTATTTGTTTCGTTATTTATTTATTTATGGAGTCAGATGGCGGATGATTATTCACTTGTAGGCTAAGGAACCTCCACGAGTTTTTTTCCTCTGCTTTCTTCTTCGGCTGTGCATCGTGACTCAAAAATAACGCCAAAGTTGTATTACTTTTTTATATATTGTCCTACTTTAAAAAAATTTTTTAGGAGAATTTGGCAGAAACAAAAAGTTGTCAAAAAACCACTTACACTCAAAACTCATCGTTAAAGTGTTTAGTAAGATACCGAAGTACTAATGTCAAAAAACTAGCTCAAGTAATTGATCAGCGACTGTATCTTTTGCTTGTTACTATACTCGTAGCCTACTGTCAATTTTCTTCGCACGATAAACAAAACGCTGGTTTTAGGCTTACTTATCGCTAATTTCGCATTACACAAATGGTTATCCTGTAGTAGCTAATATAGTGACTACTGGGTGATATAAATTGCGAACGAAGTTGAATTAAAGCCGTACTTTTATGAAAATCAAAATGTTTTATACATCACGTTCATGTACCACAACAGTATCACGTAAACAAGAAAAATGTTTTTTTGCAGTACACAAATTAGCAAAAAAAGTCATTCAATTAAAACTAACTGATGAAAATGCTCGGACACAACACAGTGAACCTGTTCGTGAGACTTAGCAGCGTCGTATTGTTAATGCTAAAACTATTGATAACACTCTTCCCGACGTTGCAAAAAAACGACAAATTGGTCATAAACATCACATACGGCAGAAAGAAATTTTTATCTGTACAGATTAGACATATAAACAGAAGGTACGTGATGCAAAAAAAAACTGCAACATTTTAACTGATTCAAAACGTTTGACGTTGAATGCGACCTAGAACTAATAGGAATCTGAATGAATGAGGAGCATTGAGTTGCTGTTGCTTCAGCGACTGGGTTGGCCCAGCTACAGCAGCTGCGTGTGTGCTTCCAATGCACTACAAAGGCATGCTAGTTAACATTCCTTCGTAGCACCACTGGGTGTGCAGTAGATGCCGAGAAACGCTGTTGTATAAGCGCGGGTACATCTCCCCAGAACCGGTTGGCCACGGCTTACAACGAAAGTTAAATGATCGTAAAAGGACGAAGCATGCCACCTGTCTGCTTTTGTCACTTATGACTGCTGTCGGCCCAGCCATGTAGTCAAGTTACTGATGAATCTGTCGCGTCACCGTGCTTGCTTGCTTGGGTTTATTTCGTGGCAGAAGAGTGCGTGCCCACCAACGGTGAAAACTCTAATTACAAGTTGAAGCGTGTTACTGCAGTGTGGGAAACAATGTACAGTGTAGACTACAATGTCGCCTGTGATGATGATAATGATTGTAATAATGATAATGATAAATAACACAGCTAATAGTCGTATATCATAGAGAGATGTATGTCACTGTTGAATGTTTGCATACAGATCAATGCGCGTTACGACGCTAACGCGGAAGCTGAAGTAATTTCGTGGTTTCGTCAACTGTGCAACACGCACATTGAGCCTGGAATGCACCATGTCGAGAAAGCGCTCAAGTCTGGAGTTGAACTTCTCAGGTTACATAGTCAGTTTGCCAGTGCTAACCTTTTCAATGAAAGCAGCGTTTCAAATAACTTATTAGTCAATCAGTTTTCGACATATACCATAATTACAGTTTATTTGATCTGACTGCAGCAAACTGAAAAATATGTCGGCCCAGTGCCGTCGTACTGTGCGGCCGTCCGCCTTATTTTTGCTGCCATACCTTTGACCTTATGAACTAAAAATTGGCACACCGTTAACCCAGATTTCGAGCCGTAATTCATACAAATTTTAGTTTCTCTGTCTTTACGCTTTCGAGTTGAGCACGTACGGAACAGACAGCTTGAAACAAACAAACGAAAAGACGGACGGACAAGACTTGTATTGCGGCATATTATGTGTTTTGACTAACTTATTAGGATGATAAATTTATTAAGTACATTGTCGTATTTATTACGCGCGATAGCAGAATGCTTCGCGCGTCTTAGCCATCGTCTAAGCGTCCGTCCGTCTGTCTGTCCGTCCGTCACACTGCGGTATTGTGTCAAAACGACGGAAGCTAAGATCACAAGATTTACATTGAGGGCTGCCACAAGAACTCTAGTTTATAGTGACAAAATTTCGTGCCCGTGGGTGCGGGGATTTCCCTAGAATGAGAACGTCAAAAAGTGGACCACCAAAAAGACGTTATTTTGCCGTTATTGGCTTGTATAGTGTAAAAACGGTTGCAGATTGACACAGACATGCTGCTTATTATAACAAGCAGTTGTGACAAGCTTTTTATTAGTGTTAACGTCCATGACTTCGAATGACCTTGAACCCCCAAAATAAGCGTTTTTAGTGAATTTTTGCGATTTTCGGCTGCGACACACATTTTAAGTGTGAACTGCGTCGAAATGGCTGGAGATGGACCTGGACAACCTGCGCATGACATTTTTTTTTAGCACAGAACGTACATTTTAAGAATCTAAGTTTTAATCTTTTAAATTCAAGGAGTCTTCCGTACGAAAGCCTCAAATTTAAGTACTTTTTAAAGATGCATTAATATCTTATTGCTGTAGGCCTACACTGATTGCCAAAGCGACAGGACCGCTGTTATCGCACGTCACGTGAGCTTTGCTTAAATAACTTGTTTTGACTGACGTTTTGCTATAAGGGGTTTATTTTAACAGGTGGTTTTACTGTCTTTAGACTACAAAAAAGAACGAGAGAGTACAAATATTTTTGAACGGTGTCCGTTGATAAAAAAAACTGCAACAGTTGGTTTATACCTGAGAATATGCAAAGCTAAAATGTGACGCAATACAATTATATTTGAAAATTTGTCACTATGGCTATTTGTTATGTAGTTACTATTATTTTGTATAATATGCATTGCAGACTAGCTCGTGTCATACAACAGTCAACTCCGAATTGTCCGCATGAAGCAGCGCGGATGGACCTGACACCAAACAAACAGCAAGTGCCTTTCAAACATGTCAGTCCGATTTTCATATTCTTCTACTTGCAACCGTCGGCATAGGCTAATATGTTTTTTAATTAATGATTATATCTGTAGACAGAGTTCTCAGTGGCGCCTGTTATATACGAGGCACGACCAAAAATGCACTTGTCACTGTTCTTCAGTTTTGAGGGATGGTCGTTTTAGATTCCGTTTTGTAAATCGACAACATAAGTTGCTGCTTTATGATTACAGTCTTGTTACGTTTTTCTGCATTATTTTAAAATTATTTTTGTCTATGCGTAAAAAGTAAATTTGCTATTATTTTTTGAAATACTGTATTACGTTATGTACACCGTGGGCCATAAAAACGTGGCACTTTGCTTTTGTTCACATCTTCGCCAATTATTGACCGACTTTCAAAATTTTTTCACTGGCACACACTGTAGACAATTTGCGATAATGTGATTATCATATTTTTTACCAAATGGTTAATGCGTTTTTATACTACCTTGTGAAATATAAATGTAAGCAATAACTATCGATAATAACAAAAATGTAAGTAAATTAAAACACTTTAGGCCAACATTGCAATGAATAATTCGTATGACACTAGACTGTGTTATACCCACACAGTCTAGTGTCATACAGACCATTCACTGCAGTGTTGGTCTGAAGTGTTTTTTTTCCATTTTACTAAAATGTGTGTTTGTTATTATCGTTATCAATGCATATTTCGTTGATATTTCATAAGGTAGTGTAGAGACGCATTTACTTTGTGGTGGGATATGTAATAAGCACCTTATTGCAAATTGTCTGCAGAGTGTGCCAGTAAAAAATTTTGAGAATTGGTCAATAATTAGTGAAGATATAAACAAAAGCAAAGTGCCACATTCTTTCTGGCCCACCCTATATATCTCTACAACAGCGTGTCACGTTCAGCAGCTTCGGCTGCATGTCATGTCAGTTAATACGTTGATAAACGTACTCGCAGTATTTATGGCGTTATGAGCATTTTTATTTGCCTACGGCAAAGACACAATAATACAATGCAAAGTTACACAGTACAAGATAAGATAAAATACAATATAAAACGGTATTTTTTAAAAGTAAAAATCGTCAGACAATTCAGTTTAAATTAGAAATGCATCGATATATATTTTTTTAAACTGCTTCACTGGTAAAAATAAACATCATGCAACTGTCGTACATACAAACTGCTGGTAGACAGTTACGCACAAAATAGTTTGTGACATACAACTGTTGTGTTCGTACGTTTAGATGGAGAACATCGAGATATTTGTAAACTTCTGTGAAGCGTACGGAGTGCCACGGACAAGCGTTTTCCAGACAGTCGACCTGTTCGAGGGTCGCAATATGGCGCAAGTGTTGTCGTGTATTCTGCAGCTCGGCAGCGAGGTTCGTTTGCATACGGCGTCATTTTTCAGGCATTTCTCAGATTTCTGCTCCGACGTACTGTCAATGTCTATTGCAGGACACTTTTCACATTGACGACTAACCTGAAGTTTGCAGATAAACCGATGGCATTGAAAGCTTATGTAGCTCTGTGTTATATGTCTGCGAAACATAAGTTTTAGCAAGGGATACTAAGATGAGAAAATGCTACAGAAAGCTTCACCGAATCAGTAAGACACAGAAAAAAAACGAATAAACAACTCTATGAAAAAAATTGGCGAATAACACAATCTGTTGCAAACGGTGACTGAAAGGAAGTTACGTCTTTTTTGGACATATAATTATGCCCGATGTTTAATGACGAGAACATAGAGGATATTGTGAAGTAGTGCGGAGCAAATCTGCAGTAACTGAGCCAATCAGAACAGGACCGAAGCAACTGGCAGCAGATGATGAAGCTGCTGCTGTAGAAATTTCGTTCGGCGTCTAAATTTGAATTTAAACTTGTGGTCTAGCAACAGCGTTTAACATAGCAGACGCGCGAAAAAATGAAGTGATTGTGTTGTTCTTCTGTGTTTTCTGATTAAAAACTTATCATTTTCTGACATATTTTTGGATACTTTGCTTTGTGTTGCGAGCAAAAGTTATGTATTTAGTTTAATTTCAAACAAATGAAACAAATAAGGCAAATCGTCTCTGATTAACTGGTAGCAACACTTTGGCGCTGTATAAATGAGTTCTGATCGATCGATAAATGGCTGATTAACTGATTGGCCGGCTGACTCTTAACCGCCTCGCTGTCATCTGGACTGATCGATGTGTCGGTGTGATGTGATGATGCAGTGTCAGCGCAACGGGTTCAACGGACCGACGATCGGTCCCCGACCCGTGGAACGAAACGTTCGCGGCTTCAGCATCGAGCAGCTTCGTAAAGGCCACACGATCATCGGTCTACAGGCGGGCACTAACCGC
>Ga0209367_1000300_pt1 | contig 44676 bp, 28 predicted proteins | sample WorMetLIZISLAND2_FD_187412 | JGI IMG/M metagenome (GOLD analysis project Ga0209367, IMG submission 187412) | Marine gutless worms symbiont microbial communities from Max Planck institute for Marine Microbiology, Germany - Olavius geniculatus... ... | reverse complement strand
GTCATGTTACGCCGAGCGTCCAGACAGTTTACGCCCTCGTGGACATGATTATGTGTTGCCTGTTTGTAGTAAAAAATTGCATAAACAGTCTTTTTTAGTTAGATCACTTTTTGACTGTGTCTAATTTTTTTATGCTATGTTACCTTGTCTAAATTACATTTCTCTTCCGTTTTGCTATTGTATTATGTGCGTTTGTCACATATTTTATTAAATACTGTGTTACTGTATGTTACTGTGTTACTGTGTTAAAAGAGGGTCTGAGGAACGTTGTAAGCTCCCCTAACGAGGTCCGGGGCAATGACCCGGCCGCAAACGCATTTTGATGCATTTAAGGTATGTTTTTAAGGCATGTTCGCAAAACGCAACTCGTGGCAAAAAAAATTTCCAACATTTGGAAAGGGTTTCAATCAACAATTCGCCAAGAAAAAATTTCCCGGTTTGCTATTTCTTATTTTTCCTAATTTTTTTTCCAACCAAGAAGCATCGTGCTTCGATATGTCAACGAATCAGACGCCCCTGTACGCTTGCGTTAATAATGCGGGGGCGCACCATGGGCGTTGGTGTGGTGACGTTTGCGAGGCGTTCTATCTCTGCTATTCGTTTCTCCAGTTCATCGAGCTCCAGCAGCCAGATCGTCGGAACCAGACACAGCAGATAAAAGAACACGCTCGGACAGAACCTAAACACCAACCAGAATACACCCAGCTTAATTGGAAACAAAGTTTACAAGTTTTAATTTTCCGTGAAGCGTTTACGGCGCAAAACAAACCAGGTCGCTGCAAGAGACGCGTACAAGCGGCCTGGGGAAGTTGGAAAAAGCGGCGTCGTCGGTTAAAAAAAGTAGCTGAGACAGGCTGTAGCAATTTTCTGATAAACAGCTAAAATTCTCGACAGTAGGAACCATGTTTAGGCTACGCGTGAAATAAATATAAGCTTTAGCGACAAAAATTCTGTACCAAGTTTGCAGAAATAGGCCTATTGCTGACTGACGCAACGTCAGAAAACTTCCAATGTTTTTTTTCTGAAAGTTGAAACGTGAACTAACCATTTCCACTCTTGTCCGCGTTTTTTGTAGATGGTGATGGACGTTTCCATCAGCAGGCCCATCAACGCCGTTGTCAGATACCAGTAGTTGGGGTCCTGCGTGACGACGTAGAGCCGGTAGATGGAGAAAAGACCGTGTGCTGTGAACATCATCCGAACGAAAACGGCGCGAGAGATGGTGAAACATTCGCCGCCCATGAGTGCACGCTCTGCACTATGGATTCCAACTACGACGACGACATCAGTCTTGAGGTCTTCCTAATTATAGTCGCTCATCAGCCGTTCTCTCCAACTTTCTTCAAACCTACGTCCTGTCAAAGTCAAACACACTTAAAAGATACATCCGCTATAGTGTTCCTTCGACTCGTTGTCCGGCTCGCCGGTCTTATTCATTGTTATCAGCAGTTATTTTTGAGCAAATAAATAAATAAAAGACTGATTGGCTGAAGTAATTAAAAGTAATTCAGTCTGTCTGTCACATTTGTGCACAGTGTAGAAACGACTAAATGCATGACAATGTGAGAGTCAGACCCTCCACACCCCCAGTGAATACACGAGGCTCACCGTACACTTTTTACGCGCGACAGCAGATATATGCTAAACGCGTCTTAGCTATCGTAGAGGCGTCCGTCCGTCCGTTTGTTCGACTGTTCGTCTGTCACTGTGAGATGGAAAATTATGTATGCTTTTGATAGCTAACACTGTTATGATGCTGTATGCCCGATTTTGTCAAAATAATACTTATTATAAAGAACAGAGACTGGAGCGAACTTTAGTTAGCCGTTGCAAATTGGATAATTTTTGAGATGTATAGTGACTGTATGACCGACCAACACTCCTTTTCCAGATATCGCATGGGCTGCATGCATTTACGAACATAGCCGCAATATTTTGACCTATTCGTCCGAACGTTAAGTGCACATAGGCCCAGGCGTCGCTACACAATGACTGTCCCTCGAGTTCATTAATTAGCAAAAATAATAAACAGCATGCACTGACCTTCATTTCTTGTCCAATTCGGTCTCACCATGCAACGGTGGCTGGCGTGTTATCACAATCATCTTCACAAAAAATACGCTGATGCGCATGGCGTGGACATACAGTGTTAATTGGTCGGCGTGAGCAGGCAATTGCACAACCAAGTCATGCGCTCAGGATATGGATGGTCCGACTACGGCAAGTTCTGTCGGTACAGCCAGCCAGCCTTTCTGCCAGTCGTCGCACCGGCGCCGTGCATACCAACGAGCAGCAATCCAGGTAGATACTGTAAAGCTTGCAGTTTCCAACCATACGGAACAATCTGCAGCGCTACGAAAGCATGCTGGAAACGTGCAGAAATCGCCGATCCGATCCAAATTGCCAGGGAATTACAGTAGGCCTACTGCATAACGCTGATGACCGGTAAGTCGCACCAACCACAACACAGGCGCCATAGAGGCTAGCAGTTAAGCCTTGGTAACAATTTTAGTTAAGAACGCTGGTTATATAGGATAGACACTACTATTAACGATAACCACAGACACTCGCTTCTGACAGTTGCAGCCTGAAGAAATATCTTACTAATTAATACACGGCAACAAAAGGTCGATTTATTATTCGCTTTCAACAGTTATTTTCTACTACGCTTATTTTTACATTTGTCACAAATTTCGCTTTCATTTTACTCTATAGACGAAATTCACGTCGTTCCTTTCAGTACTAAAAGTACTCACACAGGACTTACAAACTGTGGTACGCGTTTTCGCTTGTAACCTGTCTGCACTTGAAAATGAAAAGATTTTTAGACGCCTACTTGGTGGTGCGCGCGCAGACAAACACGTCACTTATATTGGCTACATTGCATCGTATGTGATTTCGCTTTTGATTAACTTAGTTTGGTTTTAGAAATATTCTTCAGTTTTTAATTTCGTTACGGTTATCATCTCCCCACTTTTCACTTAGAGATGAGACCATTGAGCAGGTAGAGTGGTAGACAGTTTCAATTACCTCGGCAGCCTCATGACAACAGATGAAAGAAGTGAGAATTAAGGAAATCAGAAGGAGAATAGGTATGACAGAGCACGTTTGAGAAAATGGGCACCATCTTCCGAAATAGGAAGTTACCATTGGAAACGAGACTAAGAATCTTGAACAGTTATGTACTGCAGCGAGACGTGGACAATAAGTACAGCTAGGAGACAAGGCTCGTTTGGAAGCAGCCGAAATGTGGTTCCTACGACGGATGCCGCGCATACTTTGGACAGATCATGAGACCAACAACAACGTTCTCAACCGAACCGGTACTGAGAGACATCTGTTAAAAACAATCAGAAAGAGACAAGCAGCTAGAGTTCTTCGGGCACGTCATCAGGAAGTCAAAATTGGAAAAACTAGTCATGACCGGCAAGTTCGACGGCAAGAAAGGGCTAGGTAGAATGCTGGGCACACTTTGAGCATAAATGCTGATAATTTACCAAGTGAGAATTAAGGAAATCAGAAGGAGATGTTTATAATTCTCCTAAATAATTCACATTTGTTTTTGTGCTGAATTAAGTCGTTACAACGTTTACTTGAGACAACAACTCAGCGTTATGCAACAATTTTGAGCATCTATGTTTTACAAGGTAATGCACTGACAGAAATTAAGTGAGGTGGAAAATGAGTACATCATAATGTTATCGTTTTCGCCATATTTATGTCCAAAATTGTCAAAGTCAGTTATAATTTGACAAAGTTATGACAAAAACAATTTTGACTATTTTTTTCTGAGACACGGTGCATAAGTGATCATCCTACAACGGTTCTGAGCACATCTTTAAGTACAATATTAACGTCTCGTCTCGCACAAGACCTATAGCAATTTGACTACAAGCACCGACCGTAAGTACGGCTGAAAACTAATCTTTTTAGCCAGGCTTACGCAACAAAGTGACCTCTGAGAAATTTATTTTTTGAAGAATGTACAAACGAGAAACGGAACTGAACCAACAAGTGGACGACGTGCTGTGAACATCATGATAGGCCAACGCATTCAGCAGAACCAGTGAGAGACATTTCGTGCATTTTAATTTAACATCGCTATAGTACAAGAAGCCCAGCCGTCGCTAGGATGACCGACCGTACTGCCGGGCAATTTTCTATCGCTGTTTGGTAGAGAAAGGGAGGGTCGTCAATGGAGGGATTAGATCGGGCATTAGCAACTAGCCTCTAAATAGTAACCATTCTCCTGATACAGTTTGGCTGTAATGCGCCATGCAAATTTTAGCTAGGACTAGGTACGATTATTTTGGGAGAATACGTGTCCGTGTGGGTCGGCGATGTTACGGTTGGATAGGGCGTTAGTAAATAACACAGAGATGTTGGTAATAATCAAAGTTCTGTGTGTGCGAATAATTTTGTTTTTTTTTTGAGTAGGCCTACAGACCACAATTGTGGCCAAACAGCTTCAGTAGGTATGTGCTTACGAAAATAAGTGACAAAATATAATGTTTAAAACCTGCACATTTTTTCAGTATCAATTCAAACAGTAACTCCAGAGATCAAGTGACTGTAATTTGTTGTAATGAAGCAAACACAATAAACATAACTCTCTCATACGTGCACAGTTGCATATTTAAGAAAAAAACGCTATGTACATATTCTGTTTACGTCAGACCTGGCCTGCTCCCTTCATCAAACGATGGTTTTTTCCTTTTTGCTAACTTTTCATTTTCAAAAAAGAGGCAGATGCAAAACTTTTCAATCTGCCTGACTGCATTCATATTCTACCAAATATTCCACAAAGTTCATTATGGCACTAACGCACATCTCCAATTCGTTAGTTATAGGCCAACCTGTGGATAAGTTGGCCTGCTGAGCACTGAATAAATGCCGGAATGGCACTTACTTCATAAGTAAGTGAGTGAGTAGGGTTTAACGTCCCATCCAACACAGTATAGGTCATTTCAGGGATGGCCTTTTTAAGCAGAATGCACACAAACACAATAATGGAATGGTAAGTTTAAACTTTACAATAAACAGAAAGTTTAACCTTTACAGAAACACAAAACACAAAAATGAGGTTAACCTAAAATTGTAAGAACTCCATTATATGCGTGCATATGTAATTAACATAATGGTACTTCTAATAATATTCCCTGTTATCCTCCAGACAGTCATCAATGTGATAATGCTGTCCATTGGAGGACAGGGGGCGCACTTACTTCATAAATTCAACTTAATGGCACAGTCACTGCAGATATGGAAAGTTGTCGCAATGTAAATTGACAAAATTAAAACTATCAATGCATTCTCATGACACTATTGGTAAGAAACGCGGTGTCATCAGTGCTGCTGGTAAAACGTAATACTTGCCAAAATATACAAAGGCGGTGCATTAAGCAGAAATCCACAATCTCTTGATGAAGCGATGAAGCCCTTGCAGACTGATAATGAACACCAAGTAGAAAAGTTTTTCAAATTCCTTTATTCTGGAAAAATTGCAATATTATAATGGCAGTTTCACCCAATTGTCATAAAGTTGCAAGTATGTAGGGAAAGACTGGGCCAACAAAAAAAAAACAAGAAGCCCAGCTGTCGCTAGGATAGCCGACTGTACTGCCTGGCAACATGCAATTTAGTTTTAGGAAAGTGGAGATCAGGAACCCTATTTAGCAAAAACAGTGTCTGTAGGGGATCAGCAATGGTGCCATTGTATAGGCTGTCAATAGTAACCATGCCACTTACTGAAACAGTTTGGCCGCAATTCACAATGCAAGTATTTGGGCACGGAGTCAGTAGCCCCACTGGGTAGAATCAGGCATTATATAGGGTGCAAATTAGTACCCTATTTTTTTTTCTTCAGACAGTTTTTCGATAAACATAAAGTTTAGCCAAAATACATACATTACATACAGATGACAGATGGAGAAACAGAGAAATGACACATTATGCAATAAGCACAACCAATAGTACAATGACCCAAAATCTGAAAAAAGCACTGTATTATAATAATGTACTCATTCTTCAGTAGTTGAAGCTGTCAGTGTGGCAACAAGAAGAATATCTAGCATCCACGCCATAAAGTAATGCTATCTCCAAAACAACTGTGTGCCATGGCTGTATCAAATCCTCAATACAGTTAGCATGTACTGCATTCACATTACACAGTTTGTTTCACAAAACTTGAACCTGTACAATACCATAAATGACATGCTGATGGAGTGGAGCCATCGTATGCAGATGCCGTAACACAAACAATATCAACTATTAACACGACGTTACCATGGCATCATACACAACACGCGGTCCATCACTTCTACACAGTCAGCAAAGTACTAACGCTGCTATCATCGCTGCTCCATCTTTGGCTTCGGCGGCCGAAATACACCTTTCGACTTCTTGCCTTCCTTCTTCCAATCTCGCCAACTGTTCACGCGCTCAGCTCGGCTGGCCTGTAACAGCCACAAATATAGAAATATAAACATAATCTCGAGGGCAGAATGGCCAAAAAAACTGCATCTACAGTTGACCATGGTAAAGCGTCCAAACTACAGACTTCAAAGTCTTCCAAAATGCTACTAAAATATCCATTTCAAAACCTAATAAAATATAACAAACAAATCTGGGTGTTACTTATTAACAAACTTTACAAAAATATTAAAAGAAAAAGTCGAAAAAATGCATTGCGTAGAAAGTTGTTTACAGTTTTCTTGAAGTGTCATCAACAACAGATAAAATGTTTTGCTATTCTATTCTCGATGTACAGAATATAAACATAATGCACAGAAAATTATAGTCTGGTGCACAAACAGTGGAGCGAACATGCAGTGTAGATCATTAAATCGAACAGTTTCAAAAACGACCGACCTCAGTCCTTAATCAAAAATTGTGAAGGGTGGTTGCGATGAACACTTGAACACAGCATTCAACATGACCACTCTTCACTGCAGTAATCGACACTAATTGCTTTAAAGGTCCATGGCCATGATCAGACTCACTTGTAAAATTTATGTAGATCTCAATTAGACATTTCACCTTGCATATATATTATGCGAATTTAAGCTTTATTTTATAAATGTATAAAATTAATGTCAACAAAAGATGGCGTTACATTACATTATGCTAAAAATCCTAATCTTAGCAAGTGACCGGAAGTGACATCACAGGTTGGACACAGTCAGTGTTTACTGATTTATTTTAATATTTTTAATAACAAAAAATGCTGTGTTGCATGACAATTGCATCAGTACATAGGTAGAAAATGTGATCTTATAATGCTTTTATTATTTACGCGTATGAAACAAGCATGCCTCATAAAATTCATCACGTTTCCCAAGTTCTCAAATGAATGCAATGAACTCTCATTTTCACGTGGGCCACAAGACCTCAGATTTTTGTGTATGGCATCAGAAAAGTCAAATTATTTCTAGTTTTCCCATATAATATTCCACTTCTTGTTCAAGCCATCAAAATGAGTAATATATGATGTTAATTGACATGAGGTTTATCATAAACTTCAACTGACGGAAAAACTCAACAACTTAGTGCCATTAACTAGAAAACAAGCTGTTAGCTTAGGTGACTGTCACGCTCTATGCATGTTGTGATGGTTATTGCGACTTACCGTGTAGCCACAATACTGCACAATTGGCACATCATAGTGCATTCGAGTTCATCCAAGGTCAATGATTTTAATGTCATTTGAAAGCCAATATTCGACTTCCTGTCTATTAGCAATCAATATCAACCTAGGCCCTATCTTGCACCGTTTAGCCACAATACACCCGATACAGAAGATGACAGACGACGATGGATGACAACCGTGTAAGACGCCTACAGCATTGCTGTAGCATGTCAATAATATCTGTCAGACAGGCGGACGCACGGGCAAGATCCGTAATGCGGCCTGTTAGGACGGCCGTATGAATAGACCAAATTAGAGGCTAGCTATGTGTAGTTCTACACGTCTGCAGACAAGTGAGCCAACATATGATGTTTTCTACTGCAATTAAAACTCACTGGAAACCAACTGCATTTTCAAGGTTTAGCAACACGTGACTGTTGTATTCAGCTTCATCGCCATTAGACGTCACGTTAGTAAGTGTGTCAACCACAGAACTAAAATGAATAATAAGACCCAAACTCTACTCCTTTTAGAGACTTGTCATATGGCATGTTACATGGTTTGCGTAAGCGACTTTTCGGCGTAATGGAATTTTGGCTTTAGTGATGGTTGATGAGCAATGTAAATAAGCAAGCCATCGTCGACACATGCAATGACCAACGTTGTTGACATAATATGACGTTGACGAGTATAGTTGTATTAGGAATGATAAACTTGGACACGACACGCAATTGTTGGTAGGTTGCCAGACTGCTGCTGCTGCCAGTTCAGAGCAAGGGTCGATCGATTGGTCGTTGGAGCTATAAACAGAGCGAACAGACAGAATCTGCAGTGCCTGAGCACTGCTGTCAAAGCGCCAGAAAACGACAGTCAAAAAGATGCAAAAAATCTGTACAAAGCAAAGCATCAACATTCAACATTGTGACAGGCAGCAGTTGAAAAAATGACCTCGTAGTTTTTGTCCCATTCTTTCTGCAGCTTTTTCTTTACTTCCTCCTCTTCTTCCTCTTGAGCCTTCCGCTTCCTGCATGAGCACAACTCTGATAACAATGACAATGACTACAACCCTGCATAAGCAGACGACAGAGGCAAAGGTCACCGTGGCACTAAATTCCATCAAATGATCCACAATCTATCATATTAACAGTACCTCCAAAAAAACTGTCCAAATATTACTCTTGTTTGATTATTCGTGCTTCTATCAAGAACAACTTATGTACCAATTTTTGCTGTCTCATCGATAATTAATTTTCACAAGAGTGATATAGACCTTCAAGATGTGAACCAACACAAATATAGAACTGAGTACTATTACAATTGCAGTTAAATGCAGTAACAATACTATCTGTCATAAACAATAATTATTACTAACAGAGCACATCAAAACATTCAAAAAAAGTCGGCCAAATTAAACTTCAAAGCTTAAACTGTAAGCACAATACAATATATCAATGGCAAACTAAAATTTCACGCGTAACCATCACATATCATCATACTTTTCATGTGCTTCCTTTGTTTCTCTTTCTTGTCGTAGTCTTTCCAGATCCGCGAAGAGTTTACACGTTTGAACGTACACCGCATGCCTGTACTGCAACGGTGACAAAGAACAAACCAATACAACTGTTGGCACTGATTATAATTCAGTCATCAGTTAACATTCCATAACTAAACACTTAATTGACTTGGTGGTGTACCATTAGGCTGTCAAACTTATGACTGAAAGGTTGTGCATCTGAATCCCGATTGGGTAACTATTCAGTGGTTAGTTCCTGGATGGGTGACTGTCAGTGGACACGCAAACCATCTAGGCATGTAACCAACATCAAGGTCAACTCAGTCTTTCATCCCTCAGGGGTAAGTAAATCAAGGACCAGCCTGTCTGACTGGAGTTAAGGCAGGGTGTGTTCACCTGTGTTGGGTGGCAGGTAACTGTTATTCTAACTGACAGAGACGTTTGGAGAAGATAGGTCCGTAATGCTAAATCTGTGCTTATTATGATTTGTGTAATATGCAAAGGAAACACTCCAGTAAACCATTACCATATCTGTTTCATCTTCTGGTACCATGGTTGGTTTTCCTTCCTTCTTTAACCTCTTCTTTTTCGTTCTCACCTACAACAATAAACCACGTAGCAGAACAGATAAACTTTGTGACACATAATATCAAAACATGCCATCATACTTCAGTCCATATCTTAGCTAAATAGTTACAGATTTTAAAAATTCTTTCGCTGGAACATTCCATGGAAAATATGAGACAAAAATTGTAAAGATCCCACTACACATATTTCACAAGGTAATGCAGCAACACATCAAAGTAGACTGGCAGCTAATAATCAGTTACCAGTACTGAAAACAATGACAAAAAACAGAATAAACGTTGCAATGTGCTGTATATACTCACAGCCTCATCAACTCGACTCTTGGCTTCCTCGACAATCTCTTGGCATCTCTTGTAACCTTCCTCGTTCTCAAGAGTCTTGAATGCTTTACTGACAGCTAACGGACCACACACATGTGCACAACACACATCGTGTCATTTCTTCACATGTAAACAAAACTCGTTTTTTGCTTAACTAGACAGAATGTCTCAAATTACTGCCTACTCCAGGTTCAGCTAAAAACAAAAGCAAAATATTGGAAGTTTTGGGGCAGAACATGCTGTCATCCAACTAACAGTGTCAAAGCACTACACAATGAGAGCATTCCTAACTGGGGGCCAGAACTGCTTAAATTATACAATAACCTACAACACATACTGCCAACATACACACATAACACATATACAACAGAAAGAATTTAAAGTATGATCAAAAACAACTGATTTAATATTGCCATGAAAATCACTGGCATGGTGTATTACAGCTGTAATACATCAGCTTAAAAATTAAATACTATTTTAAACAAAAAATGAATCAAATTCTGACTTCGAATGCAAACAGTCAAACACTACATACCATCGAAAGCCTTCTGTGCCCGCTCTGTGTCCTCGAGATTTTTATCAGGATGCACAAGAATTGACAACTAACACAACAGACAGTAAACAAGCATTAACAGCACATTTATAGATGCACAATGACCTATAGCAATGGACAAAGTCAGCCCAATAAAAGCAATAACGTCGCTGACACTACAGAATCTATTACTAAAACAACTGGTTTACTGACATTGTTCCTAAGGTGGAAAACTGGCAAAAATGCAAGAAACACTATTTAGCTGTCATTCTTAAGAACATATATTCTCAATAAACATTACAGTATTACAGCACATTGATCAAGATGCAAACATTACGAACCCAGCGTAAATTTATCCACAAAGCAACTACGTTGAACTACCACACAAATATCACCTAGGCATGTCAATGCTGATGAACAGGAGACATTTAAACTCCAAAGACAACCAACTTGTACAATTCTGACATTAATAATAGCGACTATCATCGAGAAAAAAGTTCAAAGAACATGCAAACTGAAAACACTGCAGCTAGAAAATCAGCTTCATATCTGGAACAACAGTCCATATTTACAAAAATAAAAGGCAGCACATCTAAGTAAAAGCTCCACTAAAACATGGTTTAGTTGTGTGCAAAACTGGCAACAAACAGTCAAGTCAAGCTGTTCTCAAAAACTGACTGTGCATACTACAGTGTACTGCATTTGCAACAAGAAATTAGCAAATGTGACAGACAATTCATCAAATTAACTCACTCGTCGAAACTTCTGCTTCACTTCATTCAGAGGCGTTTCAGGGTCCACCTGCAATACCTATCACAAAAAACAACATACTGATCTGTAAATTATGCAGTTATGTGCCAATGCCAAATGCCAAGTACAACAGTGGCAATGCTACCCTTGCTTTTAGTTTGACCAAACAACACAGAGAACCCATATTGCATTGGCTTTTGATGCTATACAAAGTTTGTAAACTAATAAAATATTGAACAAGTGTGTCTCTAAGGCAGTGTTTGTCAACCTTTTTGCTGCAGCGGAACCCTTCATAAGTGTCAAAATCACTCACGTATCCCCATGGCATGCAATGATCCATGAGTTTAATAGCGTATGCAAAGTGGAATTTTCAGGGTGTCTGGGGACCAATGTCCCCAGCAGAGTCGAGAGGCAGAAAATCTGTGGTAGTCTGGGGCAAAACCCTCAAACGCTGACGATAAAGCAGCAGGCAAAAAACCTGTTTAATTTGACCGTACTAGATAATATTATTTAACATTTTTATTTCACCCGTATTTCCCGTAACCAAAAATACTTTATGAGGCGGTCGCCCCAAAAATTATCACTGGATCTTTTACGTTTTCACACCCATGGACAGCTAAGGGCGTCTGGACCCCCCAGCCAGTTGCGCTAATGGGCGAAGCTTTTATATTTTTTTTTTCAAGCAGAATGTTTAAGGAAATGAAGGTTTTTCAATAAATGGACACACGTTTCCTTAACACTGAAACTAATAAGTTAGTGTTCAGTGTTCAATGCAAATATTCTAACATTGTTGACAACAAGAAAAATATTTAACACTGTATGCAAAAGTAGATGGCTGGAAGCACTAATTTGGAACTGAGCATATTCGGTGCATAGTACTTCAATCTATGGCTTAATCTGACGTAATTTCGCATGCTAGATTATTTTTATTTTTTTCTACTGACAAGCCGTGGAACCCTTGGCAGATGCTTGTGGAACCCCAGGGTTCCGTGGAACCCCGGTTGAAAATCACTGCTCTAAGGCAACTAAGTCATAAATATGAGTTACCACCTTAGCAAAAACTCTAAGTCGTACCTGGTAAATGTGAAAAAGAAATTATTTTAACTAGTGTTAACTTTGTAACAGTGTTATTTTCTTAATAAAAACTAACTTGTAAATGCATTAACATGTTAATTGCAGCATACTAACTTGATATTTCTACAATAAAAAACTGTTAGACTTGAACTGTTGCAGTTGTATGATCTGGACAGTCCATGTTCGACATCAGTACCAAAGAACTAAAGGATTCTGGTCCAGAAATGCACACGACAAGTAAAGTCAATATAATCCTGCACTAACAACAGATGTATAATATTGTCAAATGTAGAATCAAAAGTACACTTGCATCAAATGGATTTAAGTTGAAGTACGTTGCTCCTGGTCTTGTTAGTCGATCAATCTGCTGCTTGGGAGTTAATACTGAATCTTGTTTCTCGATTTCTTTCACCTTTATAACAGATAAATGTATGCCATGTAAACAACAGCATACTGCACAAGACAACAAGAGCAGCCTATTCATACAGACATTTGTAGGCCTAATTCAGGCATTTGGTGCACCGAATATGCAAGAAGTTCAGATGCCACTATGTTTATTTATCTGACATACCAGTGTTAATCCTAACCCTAACCTTAGAGACAGTAGAACAGTTATTGGAAGTATATGTTAGGTACCTCTGACAGAAAGATAAGCAAAGACATGAGGCGTGTCCGGTAACTTAGCCGCTGTGAGCGACTGGCAGCTGCTGCACTAGCCGCTACGACTTTTCGTCAAACAACAATCTACGTTAGCAGCTAATGCAGATGAACGTGACATCAATTTGTCCACTAAAAATGGCTGCTGCTGCTGCTTGTAAGAGGCGAGTTTCAAGTAGAAATAGCAATTAAGAAAAAGATTTTACATTAATGTTGTTTTACACTGTTCAATTTAGATAAGTGATTTTTCAACTTTCATCTAAAAACTGATACGTTCAGAAGCCCGGACGTTAGCCTGAACTGTAACATTGCGTAAAATTTTTACGCTACAATGTGCTCGTAGCGGCTTACTGTAGCCGAGTGTCCAGTAGCTTAGCAGCTGCCAGCCGCTCGCAGCAGCTAAATTACCGGATGCGCGCCTATGATGTTAATGTTTGAAAGTAGCTTGTAGTTTATAACCTATCATAGCCAGTGGCGGTTTTAGGCCCGGGCTGGGGGGCACAGGCAGCCCAGTTTTGCTCCAGGCCCCTCCAGTTTCTTGGCCACCCATGATTTTTTTTGCAAAGATAACACAATTTTTTGATTTTTTGCCTTTCCAAATTTTAGAAAAGCGGCCAAATTTGTGGCTTCCATTGAACGTCCAAAAACCAAAAGCGTTTCAGCTTGAGGGGGCTTTGCCCCCTAACCCTCTGACCAGGGGCCCTGCCCCTGGACCTCGCTGGGGGCTCTGCCCCTAGACCCCCGTTATAGGCTCGCGTTACCGCGCTCGCCATCCGGCGGGGGGTCGTGCCCCGCCCCCCAGATACTGCGAGCTAGAACCGCCACTGATCATAGGGTTGCATACAACTAATTTACCTCAGAATAAAAATCGTTAAACAATTCTTCGGAGCTTTTAAGAGGATCCGACTCAGCAGCTGAAGGTTTTTCTGCATCAGTTTGCTCCGCACCAGCATCCATGTTTCCGCGATGTAAACAATAAACATCAACACTGAATATGACGTAACGAACTTTTAAGTAAGTAAACGCTAGTTCTTTATCGGCGCCAGGCGCTGACTAGAAACAGAACCCTAGCTACCGCTAGGGAAAACGCGCACTACTGACCTTCAACGTCATTCAATTCCAAAGTTGATGATTTTCATGTCATCTGAAAGAGCAGATGCCACTTGGCACTTCCTATTAGCCCTATCTCTCATCATTTTCCAAGATGGTCAGTTTTCCGTTGAAAAACGCACCTTTAATTACATTTGAGCTCAAATTTGAAAATGTTTTTGCACTGCATTCCCCAAATTTTGTACGCAAAGAGCTTCGACAAAGCGCTAATTATTTATATAAAAACTTTTCTTTTATGACCTCCCGCTAGCACGGGTAGGCCTACTTCCGTTACAAACTGACAGATAGGCGACAGACACATCGTGCCATCGACGCGCTATACAGCATAACTGTATCGCGTCAAAAATGTGGCGCTGAATATGCATAAGATTTTCCTAGACGAAGAACTTCGTCCTAAATATTAGCCTAGAGCTATATTGTATACATACGGACAGCTTAGAACTAGGCTAAGATTTTCCGTACTTTCGCACAAAAGTATAGCAGTTCGTGTTTGTATGTTTTTCAATATTTAATTTGTTTGAATCCGAATCTGTTTTAATCATTCCGATAACTGTCCAGCCACACCATACATTTGTTTTATGCTGACCACCACTGTTCAATAATCAGTTTTTGTCGCACTACAGCTATGACAGGATTGTGTGTCACGAATGTACTGTGGCTAAACGGTGCAAGATAGGCCTGGTTCAAGGTTGCTATTGATCACTAATAGGAAATAGCATACGTCCTTTTAGACCAGATGAAAATCATTGACCTTGGATGACCTTGAAGGTCACTCACAACCAGCACGGTCAGCTATCCTAGCAACAGCTGGGCTTCTAATTCCATTGTTGTTATGCTTCGCTCTTTCAGAAGCGGAGGCTAACAGTGCTCCTAAACTCTATCTTGGCATTGTGTGCATGCATGTGTATACACTATAACATTATCTGACATCAAGAATACTTACAAGTATACAGCAAGTGAAAAAAGACCAGCTTCTGTAGTTTCATAAAGATCTAAGAGCTGAAAGTTAAATAAGTATCCTCACAGACAACAAGTTTAAAGTTACCACTCTGGTGTATGCATTCAGCAAATTCTTCCACAAATAAAACAAAATACTGCTGCTATCTGTTGTGCCATAATATAGACCTATTTATCCCACTATGAGATTCACAAAATACCCATAATCACAAACAGTAAGTTAAAATTTCAACAACAAGATGGCTAACGAATGACATTCAATACAAATGCAAAATCCTCACACAAAACATAAGCACACGTTAATATCTTTATCAGTGTCAGTGACACTAACTACACAAGGATTGTTCACCTGCATTTTACATGTGACTAGTGTATGATTAACGATTATGGCATCATATCAAGCCTTATTACTAATATTATCATTATAAATAAATTCATATGCACACTGATACAAGTGGAACACACACGCTTTACTTAAATCGAGAAACTGAACAGTTTTGGAAACATTTAACCTCTATCACTGAGAGAGCGAGTGAGTAAAGCTGTACATCCAGCCTGACAGCACAATAATTGAAGCTATTTCCAAAAATGCTCAACTACTCTATCAATATAAAGCATAAAGTTTCATATTTCTATGTGCCACCTGGTAAGTAATGTAACAAGTGCATTCACAATCTCTTGGGATAAGGAACAGTACATGGCCAGCAGCATAAAAAAAACTTCTTGCGGAGAGGCCCAGGGAGATATGAAAATACACAAATATGCCCAACAACATAAAAAACTGTGAGTATTTACTATTTAAAACTTTTTCAAATATTTCAAACCAGGGTTGATACACCTGGGCCGATATCCAAATTTCTGGGTAAACCCACCTGAAAACCGCTAAAAACCCACCCAAAAACTCACCCCAAACTTAATCAAATTTAAGTTTCTTGTTTCACTAGTTACGGCAAAATATTTCACGTTGTATTATGTCTAAGTTTTTAAAACAATTAAACCTACAAATTTGCGAATATTGGTATATTTTATGCTGCACGGAGCAAACTGAAAATCACATGAATCAACCAACCAAAAACCCGTACATGTCCCAAAACCCATTATGTTGGGTTTTAACCAGTTTAGCCTAAAACCCCCCAAAAACCGAAACCCAAAACCCACTGGGTTAGGCTTTATTTTTAAAAAAACAGGTTTTTTTGCAATCCTGTTCCGAACAAGGCCATTCACAACGCAAGAGAAACACGACCCTGAGGTGCCAGGCATCAAGAGTAAACTACAAAACTGTCAGTCTTTTGATGAAGTCCTTTCACTCCTTGCGACTGCATGCTGTATGACTGCGTCCGACGCCGTCGGCCACCATGACGGAACATAAGTCTCTGCTTCAGCTATCTTAGAATCATCCACTCGGACTTCCAACCTGCCTTTGCCAACGACGTCATCGATACGAAGCAATCCCAAAGCACGTGGACCAAAGGCACTGCGAACTTTTCCGCATTCTTTGCCGCTGGCATTAAAAACAACAGCTCCTGGCTGGATGTCCTGTGTTGCCCTGTCACACACAACGCTGATGAACCGATAACTGGTTACATATTACCAACAACAAATGGTCCACAGAAACTACAGATTAAAAGAAAGTTGTGAAGTCTCAATAACGTAAAAACTTAATTAAATATTGACTAAACCAGGGGTCTCAAACTTGCGGCCCGCGGGCTGCATGCGGCCCGCGAAGACGTCATTTACGGCCCACGACACATTATCTGAAATTCTAAAAATTTAGGATGGAAATAAGTCATTTTATTCATTTTACAGCATTTTTCCAGTAACCCAGGGAAACTACTATTTTTTTTCATTTGCGTTCTCTTTAGTGGAGCTGCATGCTGATGCTGGCAGCGACCAACGCTGGCGCTGGCAACTTGGACCATTTCTCATCTCTTCAGGTGGTAGGCCTAAGTGAAGTCAAGCCACGGCAGCTAAAAGATTATGCAGATGTCATTCCAGATTTCTTGCAGAGTTCGACCGATGTTTTAAAGAGTTCAATAATCTTAAACCACAGTTTGCACTCTTTGCCACTCCATTTGATGTTGACACAGAAAGCGTTTCCGAAGAATTCCAGATGGAGGTATTGGATTTGAAGTGTGACAAGCAGAAGCAGAAGTACACGGATATGGGTGTTCCTGATTTCTACAATTTTTTTAGAAAAAGGTATCCAAAATTAGTATCTGCAGTCTCCGAAATAATGGCAATGTTTGGCCGTACATACATTTGTGAACAGTTCTTCTCATCAATGAAGATCAACAAATCCCCTTTGTGATCAAGACTCACTAGTAAACATCTGAATGCAACATTGCGATTGGCTAACACCCGTGATTTCAAGACTAACGTCGACTTTCTGGTTTCTGCCAAATCACCAGAGACGGGAAAAAATCTGAAGTTCTAAACTACAGTGTATACTGTAAAAATAACTTCTGTCATTTGTACGGGCCTATTAATTACTGCATTTACTGCATTTTGTCGTCTCTAAAAACAATGCGGCCCACGGACTGAGTGATATCTTGCAGTGTGGCCCGCACCCCCAAATGAGTTTGAGACCCCTGGACTAAACTGTCATAATTGACCATAAAATTCAGCTGATATGTCAGTTCAAACAGTTCTGCGGTATGCGTTGGCTCAGTTACTGTTTTAAGATGGTGTTTACTGCAGTTTTGATTAAGAGTTTGCACGCTGAAACATTACAATTCACAAAAAGTTCTTCAAGAATTTCTGCAGAAAAAATATGACATACAGAGGATATGACTGCTTGCTTTCAAACGTCGACAAATAAACTGCAGAAAGAGTGCGAGGCAGTGTGCATAGCATGCATGTCTGACAACTCAATCGTAAGATTTTCAGTTTTCAGTGATTCTGCATTCTGACAATTTCACCACCATGATTTTCTGAGCCGACGCATGCACTGCCCAGCAGTGGTTAGAGTATGGGGAGGGGGATGCGGGGGAATGCAGTTCCTCCACCTCTAGTTTTTAGTCCAAAGTGTTCCCCCATCTTAAGTTCTCAAATGACGCAGCAAGGGGCCCAAAACCACCAACACCAAGGCCAAACTAGCGTTCCCCCACATCTGTATTGATAAAGTAAACCACTGCTGCGCAGTATGAATCAATTGCTGTAAATGGCCAAATTACAACTTCTGCATTTCACAAAGTAGTACACCAACACTATTAAGGTCAGGTGGGCAAAACTACAGTCACTTACATCAATTTTGTTCATGATGCTGCATGCCAAAATTATTAAAATCAGCCAATGCTTTGCAAAGTTATTAAAAAAATAACAGTGGCACAGTCTTTTGGAAATACATGGAAAATCATGAACATAATGGACCACGTGTACAGCAGTAAGCAATTTTCACATAATTAAAAAAACTGGTTCTGAACTAATAAACCACAATTGTAAGTTACCAACGTGCGTTAAGCTGCTACATACTGATAGAATTATATAAATAACTACATAATACAATTCAATGATACCACAAGAAAAACACTGTATAAATCAAACCACCAAAATGATTACCTGGATATAACTAGTGGCATAATCCTCTTGCGGATCACACCAGTGTAGTTCGTGCGAGCAGTTAACTCTTGACCAACGTAGCAGCCTTTCGAAAAGCTAACTGCAAGAATAAATATCACACTCGAATTTGAACAAAAACATCCAAATCAGACACACACACACACCTATGCACACAATATCTCTGTTTAGCTTTAAATGGGCCATTTTTCTGCACTTATTACAAGTTAGGTCGATACAAAACAAAACAACTTTTTGAAACTGTTGTGGATGTACTCTTACAGGCCATATGCTCTTCCTGCTTGTCAAATAACAGCATCAAAACAATGAGAAAATTTCAAATGGGAGATCCTGAAAATTCAGCTAAGCCATAGAAAGGTCGCTGAACAAGATTTAATGTGCAGTAATTATATAAGAATAACACTGCAATTCCACCAAAACATGTGGAAATGCCCAGACCACAAAAATACTCAAATGGTTTTGACTGTTAAGTAAGCTGACAATACATACATTAGTATCCCAGCTTCCAATCACTCCACGAGTAACAGTAAAATTCAACATGTTGAAGATTGGACCAGAAAGCATAACCTCAAGCTTAATTACAAAAAAAATCCTGCAAAATGCCTTTTGTTAGACTGAGGTGCAATGACACATTGATGTTCCTCCACCTGCTGTTAAGAGAATCGCCAGGGTGCAGCATATAACAGCCTTGGGTGTCACATTGTCTCACAATGATACCACGACTAAACATGACTAAACACATTGATATGGTCATGGCAGGCTGTGCACGTACTCTCTGCTGCGGTCTTCGAATGCTACGGGCTCATAGTATGCCTCAGGCCTGTCTGCAGTTAGTCTTCCGATCAACTGCGCTTGCTAAATTGTTCTATGACTCCCGCACTTGATGGGGCTTTGCTAATGCTAGCGAGAAGAATAGATTGGAGGCTTTCTTGAGACGAGCTGGCAAATCAGGCTATTATACCAATGGTTCTTTGCCCTCTGTTGCTGCACTCTGTGAACAGGCCGATGAACAATTGTTCCACTCTATCAAGTACATACCTACTCATCTTCTTCGACCACTTTTACCCCCGAGTGCAGTACTCCATATTGCACACATCTGCGACCGCATAACTACGAACTTCCCTCTAAAATAAATAATATTGATGAGTGCAATTTTATGTACCACGTATTGTACAAAGACTGTTTTCAGTAGTTGTTTTTAGCCTGTCAATATGTTCTGCATTGTGTTTAACAGGCAGTGTGTCTGTTGACTGCTTTAATAAAGACTGTCACTATCATCAGCATCAAAAGCTCTGTTATGAATACTCTAATTCTAAAGTATCTGGTGCTGTGTATACTAGAATATTTTTATTATTAGTTATTACTACCTCCGTTCATGAAGTCGAGGTTCGCCTCAAGAGGAAATGACTGGGTGGGTGGAAAATCGATAGTACCTTCACCAACTCCTGCTTGGCACCGCCACAAGTGATAATCACCAGGTATCACAGAACATCCGCTAAATGTCAGATCTACACACAACACAATACGCCACCTGGTGACTGATGCTGTAACAACAAACACCTGATGATAGTGATACAATAACACGGTAGTTAGCTAGCAATATTTTAACTGAGATCCAATCAAAGTTAAACACAAACAACAAGAAAAAAATGCTAAATAAACGTGCAACAAATGAGAAATGCACACACTGCAGATGGTGATCACATGTATTGCTAAATGATTATAAACTACTTACAAAGTAAACTTGAAAAATGTGGACTGAAGAAAATGTAAGTCTCTAGAGTGAATCACTCAAGTCAGCAAATAATGGAAGAACTGCACTGTCAGGATAAACTATGGGTATAACCTAATCCCTGCTTAAGTCATAAAATGGCCAAGGCATTTTCTTCTTATAACCAAAAAGCAGCAAACAAAAGTAATCTTTCTTCATTTAAATAATATCCTGACATACTATGTAAATGACAAAACTGACCAGACAGTGAACAATGAATAAGCAAATGCACCCTGAGAAGATGAAGGCAGCAAAAGACGGCATCCAAACGACGCATGCCGCGGATCACTCACGCACAGAACTGTGTCTTTGTTTGTTACATGCAAGTCAGGCATGTCACGAGATTCACTGAAAACTGACCAAACACTAAAGTCATTTCCTACATCAGTGATGTTGATCTAAAACAGCAATAAAACAATGCATAGAAAGCACAGTATAAGCAGCTGTTACAGCAAAACAATTCAGCAATCAGAAATAACGCATCTTGCACAAGTGACGATAATGATTAATAACTGTGGCTGTTTTTATTGAATTAATTGAGTGTTTTTGTCAGAATATGAAAATAGTACAACATTTGCAGCAGACAAATCTCTCTTTGATTTTTGCAAGTCAAACTTATCCAATGACAACTTTTCACTTTTCTTTTTCTGTTTCAATATGGCAATGCAAATTATAAGCATCTATCTGCAAAGCTTCAATGCACTACAAAATGGAAGATACCAAATAATTACAGGTGCAATAAAAATAGGAATTGTGCCACAAGCTAAACTGGAAACAAAAAGTGCAAATGCTAAACACCATTTTCCGTAGTTTGTATTTTAGCAGGTTACTTATGAGGTCCGAAGTGACGTCATACTGACACTCAATAAATACTGTCAGTTCATCTGCCTTGAGCCGGTACAGAATCAGGTCATACATTACACGACCCTGTATAAAGAAAACAATACCAATTACTACACACTGCATAAAAGGAATCAACTTAAGCATAATCTACAGAGCTATGGCGGTGCTGTTTGTTTGGTAACAGGAAGGGTAAAAAACAACAGATTTCAAAACCAGAAAGATAATAGTTATAAGGTTTATGTTTATGACTGACAAAAAGTTAAGTCACATTTTAATTTAATTTTTTTCCACAAAATTTCTTTACACTATCAACACATCTGTTTGATTCCAACTATGTACTCAGTTTTGATAAAAATACCAACAATATTGTATACCACACCAAATTTGTATGGAATATCTACAGCAGAAACATTTGACAAAGTCCATGACAAACTATTGTATATTAAATATGTGTGACAGTGACTATACTTGAATGCAGAAGTCACAAATAAAACCATGGTGATAGAACAAAGTGAAAGCATCTCAACAGTAATACAAATGCACTACAGTAATATAGCTGAGCAGTTTAGTGCATATGAAAGCATAATCCATTGATCAGTGGCTACTCAACTTTGCTATAATAACTGCACCCTAGAGATGGTCCTGATTAATATACTAGAATTATGATGACAATCGTTGCTGTACATGCCTGGAAATTGAGCATCATTGCATACATTGCCGAACCATCAGTTTGCAGCCGTTGCACGTCATTGGTGACTAAACCCTGCAAAAAACCTAGCACATCCGAACCACTCAGATGAACCAGAGACCGATGTTCAAGTTTCTGACACGAAACAAAGCCGGCACTGTTATGACTCTGTCTGACCAATAAGCTCGGATGATGACAAGGCAAAAGTGAAGCAGCACGACAAGTCAAATTAGAACAACGTCGATGAAACAGCAGCCACTGGTGATCCCTGAACAATGGACAAAATGCCTTCCTTAAAACTGCTGCGCAGCGATCCATCACCATTCTGAAAAAAAACGGCAGACCTGCAAATCAAATAATACATAAATACAAAGTAATCTACCACTACCTAACTATAGAAAGCTAGCTGGAGAAACAGCTCTTGAGATAAGTTTTGCTGAAACCTCAGACTGTAAGTTATGTGAAGATCAGTAGATGACCATCAAACTTCAACTTGTTGAAGACTCCAAGTTTCATCACAGATCGCTGCCCGTACTGCAAAAAAGAAATGTCATAAGAAGCCGTACACAAAAAAGTTGATAAATACTAGACAAAAAAACTTTTCTCACGTTTAGATTAGTTTTATTAAGCAAAATAAGCATTTACATCATATGTTTACCTCAGATTGTTTACGTTAAATTTGCGCTAACTAAATGCTGTGTCGGCCCGAAATTAGATATTTGGTTTATGTAATTTTCGGGACCATCAGGTTTGCTGATGCAGAAACGCAAACCCGAAACCCACTTATTTTTCGCAATGTCCGAACCCGGGTTTCAAAACGTCCGGGTCTTTCAAAACCCGGGTTTCAATCCCTAATGCTATCATGTGGATTGTGGAAGTACTAATTTGATTCGTGCCAAAAAGAAATTAAAAAATGTACCAGTAGTCGACAACAGAAGAACTGGGATCATGCGCTGCATGTTTGGCATGTCATTACCAGAGAGGCAAGCAGAAAAAAAACAAGCCACGGGATGAGCGTGTAGGGTTTAACGTTCAACCAGACATAGTAGGTCTTTTCGGGAACGGCTTTTCCAGCCAATGAAATGTATACATATAATAATAGAACAGAAAATTTAACCCTTAAATAATGAAACGGAAATTTTAGCCTTTACAGAAAAATCGATATGGAACACAAAACAGAAAAACGACCTAAACCTAAAATTGCAAGAACTGCCGATTATAATTGTGCATACGTAATGGTAATGGCAATTCTAATAATTTTCCCTCTTATCCTCAAGACAGTCATCAGTCTCGTAATGCTGTACAAACCACAGGCTATAGCATCAGTTTTTATGTGGATCTTTGATCTCATATTACAATAGTTACTAAATTAGTATTGCTGTAGGCTAAAATCTGCAACTGCACTTCGTGCTTCAAAACCCGATATAGTGCAGTCAGAAAAGTGGCAACCATAAATTAATATATAACAATAATAGCATCCCAACATCCAAAACTAGACTTTTTATTGTCACTAATGCAGACCATTAATTACTGAGTCTACAACAGCACTGTATCACTAACAATATAGCACCAGTCCACTAACATTCTCTTTTCCTTAACATGATATACTCATACCAATAAACAATATTACATGCAATTATCTTCCACAATTGCTAAACTGACAATATTAAAACAACTACTAATTCAAAACGTCTCACAAGTACGCACATTCTAAATAATGGATACAAATTGACCATGACACTAATTAACTAACCAGTATTTTTTAAAGTATGAAACTGTCGTTCACAGCAATGCATTATAGTAATAACATATCAGGGAAAATCATAGCTCCATAACTGCAGTGTACCACTGCAAAGCCAGCAACAACTAGAAATGCCAGGCAGTTGAATGCAAGTGAAATGCTTTAACACGAATGATATGCCACTGCATCTAGTTCTGGAGTTGCTCAGCATCTCAGCATGATTAGAAAAATGATTAATAATCATAAGAATGCAACATTACCTTAGACTAAACAACAGAACTATCAAATACTCAAACACAGCAACAGCGTTAATTAACTGTCCCAACAACAGCAGAAAAATTGCAACACAATAAAATGCAATTGCTTTTCAACATCACAAGCCGGCTTTAACATATGCGAATATTATACTACTTTTACTATCATCAGCTTTTATTTAAGTGGCCTACTTACTGCAGGTTAGAAGTACTTTTAAGGATATCTGTCGCAGATTTTTTGCAACCTTGTTGCCCTTTCTGTTGCCCAACAAACAACATCAAAGCACTCCAGTAACAATAAAAACTCATACGATACAGTGGTAGAAAACTGTGGCATAAAAAAAGACACAAAGGGACGAATTGTGAAAAAACATTTACAAGCGAGACAGCATCTCTTTGAAACGGCATGGTTACGTCGGACAGGGATAAGTGAAAACATGCCAACCATGGTTGCTACTACTCTGCAAAATTCATTTTCCCCCACTTTCCAGAACAAAATGAATTATTTTCCCTGACTAATTTGTTCACACGAAATACCAATATTTGTTTTCAATCGCTTGCAATCACACTAGAAACAAAGAGCAGCGAAACAAATTTAAAAGTGGAGGTACAAATAATCTGCAAGCAAAGCATGCAAAAAATTTTTTTTGAACTGTTGTACGCAGTCTGTGTACAGCAGTTCAAATTTTGTTTCTGCATTTTTTTTAACTTTTGCACCCTGTACTTTGATTTTCCCTGACTTTCCCTGACCGTAGGAACCAAGGCCAACATTATTAACTACAACTTCCATGAAGTCTGTGAATATACAAGGCATACAATCAAAGCCATTGTACACAGAATGATTGCAAACGTCTACATAACACTACAACTTGAAAATTTGGTGAACATCCATCATAAACAATTCAAAAGTAACATGATGCTACTAACACATGCAAACAAGGAGGAACAGATATATGGACAAGTGACATCAAAACACAATGGCACTCGCATAGGCAAACAGTGGCAGCGACATAAAATTAAGTTCATCTTTGAACAGACTACATGATCAGTGAGTGAGTAGGGTTTAACGTCCCACCCAACACAGTGTAGGTCATTTCGGAAACGGCCTTTGCAGGCAAAATTGCACATACACATAATAACGAAACAAAAAGTTTAACCTTTATAAAACACAAAACACAAAGAACGACCTGAACCTAAAATTGTAAGAACTGCCGAATATAATTGTGCGTAACGATAATGGTAGTTCTAGTAATCTTCCCTGTTGTCCTCCAGACAGTCATCAATCTCATAATGCTGTCTGTTGGAGGACAGGGGGAGACTACATAATCACACATAAGTAAAAAACTAAACTATTATTTATTGTTAATAACACAATTAGTATGCCTAATGGAACTCCTACTGCAAACTTGAATATGCAAGTCCAGAAAATTTCCGATCTTCAAAACGAAAGCACATTTGACAGCCAGCTAAGTTTTTTTCCCATTAACATGCAGCATGATATGCATAGTACTGAAACACAGGTACAGTACGGTCACACCCGTGCAGTAAGTAGTTAATGATGGAAATAATCCCACTAAAATGATAAATACAAAGAAGGCAACTGCAGTATACAGTACATGCATGCATATCAGTTAAAATGGTTTTGGAAGTCTACAGCTATCTACAAAGTAATGAGTGATCCAATGAAGATGAAAAACTTTTATAGCTCTGAAATCTGATACCCCGTGAGTTGCCAAAAAAGCTTGGAAACTAGGAGTAAAATACAAAGCGGATGTCACCAAAATTTTGAGAAAAAAACCAAAATTAGTAACAATTAATGCAGACAAAAATGTCGTTCTGAGTGTCATTAAACAATCAAATTAAATAGTAAGTCAGTCACGCTGTAAACAGATTTTCCACGAGCCCACACTCAATGTTTGGTGCATGGCGAATGGTCGATGACATCAACATAACATCACAAATACTCCACAAAGTTTTAAGATATTTTTGCATCAAAGTTGGAATTTAAGCAACCGTCATTGCATCACAAATACAAAGTACACGAGGTAATCTCACTACGATGGCAAGCGGTGACAAATCACAAATAATACGACATTGCAACGGCTAATGACAAATCACACAACAATAAAAGATAATAAATTCTTAACTGCCACCAGCTGCAGATATTATGATGATATAAAATTCGATTTTTGATATGAATACATTTTACAAGATGCAGATGAAAACCGGCTGCTGATACAAGTAGCATGCAGGCATGATAACAATGTAAGATAAGCAAAGCAAGGATGAGGCATCTTGTATACGAATTACACCACAAAATATAAACACACATTAACCTTCCAACCATACGATATGTCAAGGCAATACATAAAATAGCAAAATCACTAATCTCATGATACGTTGCAGAGTTACAGAAACTGTTGTATTATCTAAACAACAGGTTGTCATAGTTATTCACAACACAAATATATAATGGTAACAAATGAGACAAAAATTTTGTACACTGTACATTAACCAGATAAAAATAAAAACATGTGGCAAACAATCACAGCAGCATAGAACCAAGATTTAGTCCAATCGAGAAAAATTCAACTGCATTCTGAAAATAAGTCGATTCACTCGATATTATCTAGAAAATGCTAATTTTAAGAAACCTCTAAACCTCTAAAAGTTGTGCATGGAGCAAATACAAGGTTCAGAAATTGCAAAAGCTAAAATGGTAACATTAAAAACTGCAACTCAAGTAAGGGCAACAGCAAAATGGCAATAGGCTATAGATAAAATGTGCAGCGATAATTCACACAGCTAAGAAATTTTGCTATACTGCTGCTGCTTTTATGAAGTATGTCCAAGGAAAAATGGCAAAACATAGTCTCTGCAGTTGTTTGTGGCAAAATGTCTTAAATACAACCTACAAAGTTCTTCAGAATGCTATTTAAATATTTATGTCGTTACAAAATAAAATACAGCAAGCAAATCTGTATCTTATTAATAAACAAACTGTTCAAGAACACTCACAATGCTAGAAAAAAATCTCCCAAAATTGAATGGCGCAGAAAGTTGTTTCAGTATTCATGAAACATCACAGAAAAAAAAAATTAAACGTTTTGCCATTCTACTCTTGATGTGCAAAGCAAGTAACCAGATAATACTTAATATAACAATATTGACACACACAGACGTGACATAAATTGGGCGGCAGCTATAAATGCAGAACAATGAAAAGTCCCCACTGTCATATGGCACTCAGACTTGGCCAACAAACTCGGCAATGACTTCTGACGTGAAGAAAAATATGCTCTGAATTCTTTTAAATCTGAAAAATAGCCAATGATAATACAGTTAAGTGTGTGCATAATAACTTTATCATGGAGAAAAATAACATTCACTCTCACCATAAAAAGCAGCGATGAATGCAGGGCCATGCAGGCTTGACCAATAAAACTCAAGATGGCAAGAACAACAACTACAATTGTTAGTGATGGCAAATTGGAAAAAATACCATATAAAAACATGTTCAGCGAGGCACAGGTAAACCGTAACTGTTGACCGGTGGACCCGGAAACACGGCTGAATCATATCCACCGGATGTTTCTGGCGGCGACAGCGGAACGAACGAACTGTCAGACGACGTCGATCCGTACGAGTGATGATGGATTGCGTACTCTGTTGCAATGTTTTCGTGAAACGTCACTGTCTTCTTGCTCGAGCCCGGGGTGGAGGCCGGTTGTCGTAGTGCTGAATTGCTGACACCGCGGCCTGCATTGCCCATGTCCAGGCCAGCAGGTGGCTCATTCTCTCTGTTGTAATTCCCTCTTGGGAAACCCTGCATGTCATCGGCATTACCGGCCGATCGGTATGCACCATCATACGCAGCACCACTGTACTGTTGCTGTTTCCAATCCTCCACCTGGCCGACGGCGGCTGTTGAATACGGTGCCAGATTGCTGCCTGATCTCTGTTCCACGTTGTATGCTTGATACGGTGGTTCATAAGTTGCAGCTGCTGATGAAGCCATCTGTAACTCAGTGGAATTTGATTGGGCTGGCATCACGCCGTGGCCAGCCCCCTGACTCTGTAGCTGCTTGGATTGATCATTTGCTGGCATGTCAGATACAGCCGTCATGACTGGCGGCGGATTAACAGGCCCTGACATCCAACGCTCACTACTCACTGCTGGTGTGTGGTCAACGTACATCAGTGTTGTGGGAACATGGACAGATGGCTGCAAAGCTTGCTGTGGATGTGTCTCAGCACTCGGCCTGTGTCCACAGGTACACCAGCAATTACATCATCTTTGTAATTACATCATTACAACACCGTCGTAAAGATCTACTACACATCCGTGATCATTTTGTGATTGATTGATTAACCGGACGGACATTTAAAACCATCAATATAGATGGATTTAATAATTAAGTATACAGGTACATAGACACCAGCACTGTAATTTTCAATACAATAGCAGGCCTAAATAATGAATTAGTAATTTATTAGCACATTTATTACTTGACATTTAACTTTGTTAAAAATATTTTTTCACAAGTTCAAGTTTCACACACTTCAAAACACTTCTTACACTGAACAGTGAAGGTTTTGTGATAGAAACTATACTTACATTCTGTCAGATTTTAACAAAAATAGCATTTTATATCTTTCTTAAAAATGTAACAATACAAAGAACTGGTCATATCCTAAGAACATAAGTAAATGGCTATGACACCAACAGCAATTCCAAAAAATAAGCAAGTAAATTTATAAGAAATACAACATCAACAAGCGGCCTGTCAAATTTGAAGAGCTGGCATTTTCACTGTCCACAACACATAACTGAGAAAAAAAAAATAACTTTTAGGTATAAGAAAAATAAAGACTAATTTGTGAAACTGTCAACATGCCTGTAAGTCGGTGCAATGGTTGTCAGTTGTGGGGTTGAATATGACGGTTGACCAACTGCAAGAGTCGACTGCTGAAAACAGCAACAAATCATCACAATGTGCTTCCTATGCAGTCCCGAATGGCAGTGCTTACTAGTTAAAAACAGTAGGCCTAAACAATATAACAAATGCACAGAAGACCCTAGAATGCTGTATCATATCTACATAGGCCAATGCAATGTGCTACTGACAAACACATACAGCAACCACGGAAATTAGTTTTGCAGTTATCACTAAATACGAGAGTCATCCCAAAAGTTTCCGGCCTTGACATATTAGACAACAATATTTTCTATAATTTATACATCAGTAAAATGTACATCCTTTACGAACTCTAATGAGTCGGTTGCGGATATGACGTCATTGTAATTTATGACGTCACAGAGCATTAAACTGAACCAATTTCTAGTGTCAACGAAAGAGGCTTGCGTCATTCATCGTCATGGATAACAAACACCATCATTATCAGATTTCAAAACAGATTATAGTCACTGGGGGTAAGGTCGTTGCTGTATGCAGAGTGGTCTTGGTGTAGAAAGTCATAGTCATGAACAGTCAGCTGGGTAACTGTTGACTTTGGACTGGACTGCAGTGCTGAAATTTGGGGAAATTGTGCAGCGCTTGCTCCCGGGCATCTCCCAGCCCCCTTGCCCATCAGGAGCCCATGTAACTAGTTACAAATTCTGATTGGCCTTTCATTAACACAACTGACATAATTAACAGTTAAATTTTTAATGAAATTTTTCTGATACCATCAGATATTGGCATTGCATCATATTATGGCTAAAGTGCTTTGATTTGCGGCTACCACAGATTAGGCTATAGTATATTCACAGACCCAAATAATAAAACAATTCATAAACATAGATGTCAGGGCTTTCATAAAATCAGATGCCAAGGAGCCCAAGTTTGGCAAATCCAGCTACAGACTGAAAAAGTTTTATGCAACAGTCAGCCTGATTCAAATGCTGCTCGCTTTAGCGCACCAAATAGTTTCGGTTTAATGCTATATGATGTCATAAATTACAGTGACATCACTTCCACAATCTGCTCACACGAATACGCAAAGTAGGTACCTTTTACTGACATAAAGACAATAAAAATTTTTTGTCCAATATATTACGGCTCAAAACTTTTTTAATGCCCCTCGTATTTGCATGAAGTCATAACTGACTCAAATGCTATTATTTGCGGCTAGCACAAATGTAGGCTATTGTATATGCAAATGAGAAATTCACAAACGTATTTGTTAGGGCTTTCACAAAATTAGATGCCATGGGGCTCCACTTTGGTAAACCTAGCTATACAGATTGGAAACTTGTCATGCATCAGTGAGCCTGATTCTAAGCTGTTTGCGTTAGCGCTCCAAACCGTTTCGGTTTAAAGCTATATTACGTCATATATTACAATGACGTCATATCCGCAACCAATTCATTGGAGTTCGTAAAGGATGTACGTTTCACTGATGTATAGATTGTAGAAAATATTATTGTCTAACATGTCGAGGCTGGAAACTTTTGGTATGACCCTCCTATCTTCCAAACAAATTCAAAAAAGATCAGTTCCAAGCTTTGTGCACAATGCACATGTATCAGATGTAAAATTTAGTAACATTTTAAGGTTTTCAACTGTCCAAAAGCATAATATCTGAAGAATCCAACAACCATGTATTCCGAAGTAATTAATAGTCTGCATAATTTAACATTAATGAACATCAGTATTTAGCCAGACCAAACAATCACAAGAGTAACCAATTATCACATCAAAAGTTAGTGAGTTAGTGAAGCAATTTTCTTAGGCAATTTCACTCGAGCACATGGCACGCACAGCCTGCCTACAAGAAAGGGTGAAGATAGATACATTTCCTACTCAACGTTAGAAGAAATCTAATCTTACCAATGGTGGAAACATCCTGCTCTGTTCCACGTCACCACCATCTTCACTACGTTTTTCATTCAAATCGGCAAGTCTTTTGTCAAATTCGACTTCAATGCGCAGGTTCCGTAGCTTGGTCTGTTCATTAGCTGTCAGGTACGGACGTGACTCCAAGTGCTGGATCTCTAACATTTTCTGCTGCATCTTTTCTGGCTTCAACTGCTTGCCTTCGTCTTTTGTAATCTCCCCGCTGGGCTTCATCGCCCTGCCAGTGCTAGCAGAGATCTTCGGTTTCGCCGCAATAGGGGGAGGCAGTTTCTTAGGTCGAACATCACTAGCTGGCATTCCAGGTGGCAAGCTTGGCACAGCACTAGCAGCATTCTGCATTCTTGGGCGTACTTCAAAAGGCAAAGGCCGTGAATCATTGCCAGTGCTGTAAAACTGTGGTACTGGCACATAACCACTAGGTTGCGGTGGTACACTCACTGAATGAGGGACGTTTTGAACATTTGGTGCTCCATAACTATCGCTTTGTGGTGGCAATGGCCAGCTATCTCCAGTACTACTTTGACGACTGGCTTCATAACGTGCATTTGCTGGAACGACTGCTGTGCTACCAGATGTGCTGTAGCTTCGGTAAGGTGCTTCCTGTGAACCATAGCTTACAGCAGTGTTTGGTGATTCATAATAGCCACCTTGTTGGATGGGTTTCATTAATGCCTGATCCCTTGATGTCTCCTGAGAACCAGCAGGCATGGCTTCTGGCAATCTGCTGTCACTGACTGTTGCATCGTAACGAACACTAGGTGGCGCTGGTGCCATTTGACCACCAACATTTGGCATTCTGTAATGAATGCCAGTTTGTGGATCTGGTACGACAGGCCTTGTTGGAGGCATTGCACCCACAACATTTTGCACTCCATAACGAATATCTGCTGGTCTCGGTCCTTCAGTGTATGTTGGTCCTTCATATACCGAATGTGGTCTGTTGTCAGCAGTCAACGGAACACCAGCAGGGACGGCTCTACTTTCAACATTTGCCATTTCATACTGCACACCTAGCTGTGGCAGCGACCTCCTATCATAAATATTTGGTGATATATAATCCGAGAGCATTGCCATGCCATCAGCACTGGTGCTCACTGCTGGCATTCTGCCACCAACATACTGCATACCGGGTGGAGTCATTCCCACACTGTTTGTGGCACCCGGCACCCCATACTGCCCAGCTGGAGGTCGATACTGGTACTGTGCACCACTTGCAGTCACAACTGGCAGCTGTGCCACACTTGGCAAATTTGAACGTACGCTTGGACCAGGATATCGAATATCCTGAGAGGCCATTCCTAGCAATGGTTGTCGGACATTTTGAGGCATCTCAGGTCTCATATTAGCCACCGGGTTCAACTGAGGTACAGCCGACATGGTAGACCGTTGATCGTACATACTGGGTGGCAGCTGTTGTTGGGGTGGTCTGTATCTCAGATCATCAGAATATGCTGAATTAGGAAGCACTGGCCCAGAAGGAAATTGCTGTCCTGAACTAGTAGAAATTTGGCTACGATTTCCGACCAAATTCTCTGTGGTAACTGGCACGGATGCATTACTTTGTGGCAGTAGAGCCGTAGTCTTTGCTGGTGCAGGCATTGCATATCCAGGCTCCATCAACTGACTCTGTGGTCTTGCAGAGTAATTACTCGGCTTCTGTACAGAACTGACAGCAATGGTGGGACCAGTGACATCACTCAATGGCCGATGCTGTGTGCTCTTGCCAAATGCTGGTGGCTGCTGGTAAACACTGGTGGGCAGATTTGAATTCCTGTTGGGACCGCCGGGTTGGTACACATCTTGAACAGCCATTCCTGGCAATGGTTGTCGGACCATTTGTGACATCTGAGGCCTCACATTAGCTGCCTGTGCAAACTGAGGTGCGGCAGACACCCCAGGCTGTTGATCATACATACTGTGCTGCAGCTGTTGCTGGGATGGTCTGTATCTCAGATCATCAGCATACACCAATGTGCTGACAGAAGAAGACACTGCCCCAGCAGAAACAGAGGATTGCAGTCCAGAACTAGCAAACATTTGGCCACGGTTTCCAGCCGCACTGTCTGTGCTGACTAGCATGGATGCACTACTCAGTGGCTGTGATGACACAGTCTTCGCTGAAGCAGGCATCACATATCCAGGCTCAACCAAATGACTCTGTGGTTTTGCAGGGTAATAACTCGGCTTTTGTTTGGAGTCAGTAAGCCCGAGATTCGGTTCATTGTCAAAGCCACGGGGCACCTGTCCCGGACTGTCAGCACCTCTTGCCATCTGGTTTCTCATCTGCCATTCCATAACACGCTGGTCAGAGCCCTGCTTTGCCTCAGTGGCGCCGGGTTGTGTATATTCAGCGGTCACTCTGGGAGCAAGTCGACTGACGGCAGACTCGCTGCGTTGGTGCTGTACACCAGTGATGACTGGCTGTCGTAACTGCACTGCATCAAGATGTGACGTCGACACAGCTCGTGACGAGTCCAAGCGATCGCTCACAGATGCATTGGCCAGGGATGACGCAATGCCAGGCAGTCCACCATCTCTGACTGGCACTGGTTGTTTCTTCAGTCCTGAAACATGCACATCACTCACAGATCAGTCAAACACACACATTCATTACTTTCGATTTCTGTTTAAATTGCCTACTCTTCTGACGATGATCACTCTGATGCAGTACTAAGCATGTCCGATAATGTACCCAAGTAGGACTCAATTCCTTATTGTTCAGGATTCTCACTAAAACCCAAAGACTCAGACTTGGACTGAACTACATCATTGCGATGATAATATATTGGAATTGCTGCAGATTTTATACATATCACCAAAATCTTTGTTGCTCCCTAATCAACTGCATAGATACACAAACGTGACAACTAAATACCGGTAGAGCTGATCATAATACTAACTGACATGGCAAACCTTCCATACTAGAGTGATCTACATTTCTATGTGCCAAAAATAATGTACACAAGACCTGTTCTTAAAATATAAACCTGCCTATATAGCTTTAACTCTCCCTTTGCAAACAATTTTTTGACAGTTTGATATGGCGCATGTGCCTAGCAAGTTATCAATATGAGTGCCATGATGTAGCACGTTAAATCAGTCAGTCCATCAATCACATTATAAAATACCATATCATATATCATAATTGTAAGATTAGCACAAGACAAGTGCAAAATCACTTCTAAACCATGTTATAACAGAATATTACCAACACACCTACTAGACAACTTACAGTCAAATGACTGAACTTCCAAATGTAACAATACCGGAGTCATTTTCAGTGTAAAACTAGTCCAAGCATTGGCATACCAATGGCATTAGTAATGCAAAAAGTAAATGAAGTAATCACTCTCGCCTAGCCCCGGCAATCAAACATAAGCCATCAAGTCAAGTGATTACCAGTGAGTGCGGGCGTTGAAACTGCCTCCATCTGTTGATTGAGTGGCCTTGCAGCAGGACCAGTGGCATCAGCTGACAGCATCCTCTGATGGTCATACAGAGACGTTGGTCTGACTGGCGCTTCCATCTGCTTTACCACTGCTGCTGCTGCTGAACAGAGTATACAGCTACTGGTTAAAGGTTCTGCATAGCTCTTTATGGAAAACCCATCTCAGAGCTATGGAGCATCACCTGCCATAGGGGATCACACAGTGTAACCTGCCACTCAACACAGGTGAACAGGTCCCAGTGGCCCCACCTTAACCGAAGGCTGAGATGACCTTGGAGCTGGTGTTCTTTTATTTGGGGCACAGTAAGTAAACAAGGTTCACAAGTAACTAATTTCAACGCCACAGCATCAAGTAAGAAACAAAAAGATCAGCTGTCGCTAGGATAGCCAACCATACTGATTGTCAGTGACCTTCAAGGTGATCCAAGGTCCATGATTTCCATCCAATCTGAAAAGGCTATGCCACTTCCTATTAATGATTAATAGTAACCTTGGCCCTATCTCTCTCTGTTTCTCAGATATGACCAGTTTTCCGTTTAAAAAAACGCAAATTTTTCCTATCCCCTCCATTTAACTCCGAATTTGAAAATGTTCCCCTTGCACTAGATTGCTGAAATATGGCACGCCTAGGTTTAAAGCACACAGCTAATTATTCTTGTAAAAAAATTTTCCTCTACGACCTACTTGTTAACCTGAGTACGTCCGTTACAGACGAACAGACAGACGACAACCGTACCATAAGCTCGACCATTACTTAAGTACATTCAGCTAAGAATGCAGAGTAAGTACGCTTATAAATAAAACATGGATTCACAGAGTGTATACTATTTCAGAAGCTTTAATGTGCAACAGAACAATTTCTGCTCAGCAATTAAACATTTAAAAAACGCTGAAAAAAAAAAATCTAACGAATGGCTGTATCAGTCTGTCATACCTGGCAGTGACTGTGGTTGTGGGAGTTCTTCACAGATGAGCATAGCTAAGCCGTGATACACCGCCGCCTGCTTGGCAACTGTCAATGTTACTTGCTGCCCAGTCGATGCCATTATCTTTGCTGCCCTATTTATCATAGAACAATATCTCTGTCAGCTAGCGGAAGATTTTTTACAATTACTGAAGACATTTCAGTCGACTAAAGGATCGAAAACCGTCAAATTTGCAGTCAGCAAATAGCATTTTATAAATGTAGAAATCAAATTCAAACATCTTGATGCAGGAGTCACTGCCGATGTTGAGAAAAGCAGTTGGCAGAAATTAATTTGATACTCTCACAAAAGCCCTACATAACAAGAAAGCATGTTCATGCCACAGAACAAGGAAATGCAATATGCGGACAGAGTCTTCTGAATTAAATGGCAATCGATCAACAGAAAAGTGACAGGCACTTCAGTTCTGACTGGTAATGCTCAGATAGGCCTATTACTACTATGACAACAACAACAACAACAATGACTACTACTATTACTGCTGTTGCTACTACTACTACTATCACCACGACCACTACTACTATGCTTTTCAATGTTTGTTTAACAGAAAACGAACTTCTCCAAGATGAATCAGATCTCAGAGAGTAAACCGCTAAGAACTGCAGCAGCATACACTGAATGCATTTTGTCACATTCAAACATCAGCGCTGAAGCAAGAAACAAAGAATTTGAGCAACTGTTAAAATAAACAAGTAGACCTACATATCTTGTGCAACGCCGACCAAGCTGCGACCATTCACAGCAAGCAGCTGATCGCCAGTCTGCAATCTGCCATCCTGCAATATACGGCCAGTCAGCATCTGCATCAATTTAATCAGACAGTGTAAATTCACTGGAAAGCATCAAGGGCTGTATGCATAACAATGTCGTAAATTTACTTCCAGACTGAAATCGATTTACGTCGGATGTAGTGCAAAGTCAGCATGCATAACAATGTTGCAGCACTAGTCAGATGCCGACGTCTAAACTAGCGCTAGTCGCTCCAGCAGCCTGTTGTAAATATTTAGTCAGTCGTTGTCAATGTAAACTGACGTCGCTAGGAAGCAGCTGCAATAACATCGTGCATCGTAGAAAACCTCTGGCAATCAATTACGCTACTGAAACTAAACTGCAGTATTAAAAGTTGCTAAATAAAACATTCATCGTCTGATACATTTCATTTATTCGCATTGCACACTCTTACTTAGCCCATGGAGTTGTAATTAGGCCCGAGAACACCCGAGGTTGCAGCAGACGACATGTCAGCCTATATCTATTTTCAGCTGCAGGCCGAGCAAGACACAGCACAGTTATGCCAGGAAATTCCAGAGTCAAACTACTCAACATCAACTACATCGATAGTAGCTAGTCACTCACTATGACAGCATTTTTGCATGCCCACGGATGTAACTTGCTAGTTTGGAAGTAGTTAGTCGCGACGTAGGCCTTATGTCCAAACTAATCTACGATGTTATTATGCATACTGCCCCAGCTAAGCATGAGGCTATTCACTGACAATGATGCACACATCATCAAATGTTGAAAGTCAACACAGTGCATGCTGAACAATGGCTAATGATAAATACAAACGCAAAAGGCTCATCACAAGACAAAGTCAAAATAGACATTAAACAAAACTAGGAATTTGAGGCAGAGCTCAACGCGAGGCAACCTGGTGCCATAAGTCCGAGTGGGGAAAAATTTAGAGGGTTGACATTCCCCTCATAGCAACGTCACATGGGCCAAATGCAATCACATTAGACTAGGCAGCACGCGTAGTTTCAGGAAATAGCACTAAGTCTCAGTCCACGGCTGCTGATTCGTCAAGCCACTTACAAATGTGGTAGAATGCCCCTGCCTCCAAAACCCCTGAACAAATCTTGTTGAAATTTGACCTCAATTTCTTCCAGGTAAGGGTCGTTCATCCCCCAATTTTGGTCTTGGTCTGCTGTCTGTTCTCAAAGAAGAAATAAAAAATAAAAAAGTAGAAGAAACAAAGTAAAAATGTAAGGCTTCTTGTTACTACAGTCTGGGTGGCCTAAATACTTGTCTGCTGTAAGACAACAGTCAGTGAGTGAGCAGACGGTTTACATACTCCAAATTTATGCTTTATCTTAAAACATAAAAACATAAACTTTAGATTTTTACACATAACGTACCACTACAACAGACTAGCATAATACACATACTGTCTAGCTGTCACTGTCTATACCAACAGTGCTACACAAATTTACACTCTAGTTCTACCAGTAGCTTGCTGCAAATAACAGAAAAGAGAGCATAAAACAAAGTGATGTGATAAAGCTAACCATCTCAGCAGCTCCACCCGAGACCACGGACTTAATGTATATCGCTCGCTCTTCTTGAAATTCACCCTGTCACAACACAAGCATTACACAGGTTGGCCACAAAGTAAAAGAAAAAATTAACCAAGTTTTCCAGGTTTATCCAGAGACATAATCTTACTTTTCCATAAGTTATTGCAAAAAGTAATTGTAATAAATGAAATCTGGGGAACACTGTAAGGTCCCCAAACAGGCCCCGACTGCAAATGTATTTTAAAACATTTTTTGCACCCCAGAAACTGCATCTGGTGACACTACTTAGTTTGTTACAATTTTTCCCCGAGTTTGCACACAATTCCCTGACAATTCCCAAAGTTTTTCAAATGTTTTCTACGTTCAGAATATTCCAAGTTTACTGCCATGCTGTTGCATCTTGCTGAGCTAGCCGCTGTGCTAAAAATAGATTAAGACTCAGCTTAAAAATCAACAAAATTAATCAGCACAAACTGTATTGGTAATGACACATAAAAACATTTCAGCATATTTTGCAATGGGCAAATATAATTAATACAATTTACCACTATCAAATTTGAACCGTGACATGAGTCACTGGCAGTAATATATCTGAATGTGGCATATCAGAACAATAGTATGTGTGCTTACCGCAAAAACCACTGCAACATACAGCAATCGTCTAAAGCAAAGCAACAGCCGAAATTATAGTCAATCTCCATTATCTCCTACTGCGATGCACCGATCAACTCAATCTTCACCCTATAGACAACGTAAACATAAACTGGCCCCATTGTCCGCATCCTCTGTCGCAGCTCTGCAACTTTGAGATGGGTGCTCATCCCCGTTTAATTGGCCCTGAGCCGGCAGTGAGTGCAAACACAACTCAGCTGTATGGGGCCTCTCCCATATACTGCCGTTACGTTCCTGGCAGTGAGGCTGTTACCGGATGATACTACTTGGTGACAGAGGCACATGTGTGTGAACAACTTGCCCAGGGTTGTAACATTGCAGTGCACCGGCTGGGAGTCAAACCAGGGACCTCATGATCACTAGTCCAACACATTACCAATAGATCAACAAGCCACACCTGTATGAAATGGCAAAATGAGGATCAGCAGAGACGGAAGAAATCGTACCTTAGCCGCTACGATGCTGAGTCCAAGGCTATTGTTCAGTTTGTTGAATGTTACGCTGAACACTTCAGGCTGCTGTCCACTGTTAGCATCCATCACTGCTCCTGCTGCTGCTGCTGATTTCAGATTCTGAAACAGCAAGTCCAATCACGCATCAGCAGACAATACACAAAGCTATGTCAACTATAATTGATATCACATGGTGAAAACGTGTAAAAATGACTAAGCTTTGGACATTATCTGCCAAAAGAATTATAAACCTCTAAAGAGTAAACATCTCACTTGACACATTATAGGTTATTTCAGCAACGGTTACTCTAGGCAACCACTTGCAGTGGTATTGACAATAAACAAAATGACAGCAAACAACAATAATAACCAACAAAAAGAGCTAAATTATAATAGTAAACAATCTACATACACAAACACATAATCACTGTAATAACCAACATAATATGCACGCACATTATCTAACTTAACAGTACATAACTAAAACATTTACTATGTTACATCATAACAACTTTCATGTAATGTGTGTAACCACAACTACTGAGACATGGAAAATAAAACTCATCATTAAAGAGAAAAAGAAGAATAAATTACCTGGTAGGTATGCATATCCTGCAATGGAACCACACACATACAGCATAAAACTTCAACTTGCTTGATTTGTAAAATTTTGGCAACATTACATTGTAAATATTCAAAAAGCAATGCACCATTCTGTTAATTAACTTCAAAACTCACAATTGATTAATCAAAATTAACAGTCATCAAATAACTTGCTTAAAATTTGTTAGTATCAACCGCTGTTATAGAAATGTTATTTAAAATTCAATTCCAAAAAATTCTAAAAAATAGAAACAAGAATGCAGCATATGTGCTTCTTCCAAAGAAAAGCAAACACCATTAACAATAACCATAAATGTTAAATTATAATTTTATTCACTTCAACTTCATTCGATATGAAAATATTTAAAACACCAATCACAAAAAACTAAATATGTAAAATAAAGATATAAAATACATTGACTGGATGATTAGGTGACGGTACTTACATCTTTAGAACCCATGTAAATGGTCCACTGTCCAGAAGAACCGTGATTCATTCTCAGTTGACACAACCCTGCACATAAAGCAGTCTAGCAACAATGTCAGTGTAAGCGCAAATCAATTCTGACATCAGACTGCATCACAAATACCAAGATCACGTTCATCAATATCACTACCACCACTGTCAAAGCCAGTTTGACATCAACGATCCCCAGACATTTACTTCCGGAGAAACCAGTGTAACAAAAAATGTACTCACTACACAAAAACAGAAGGCTGCATGCATGATAACCAGGCACTAACCTGCACGCGTAAACTGATCGACAAATTCCACCAGGCCAGTCGGCATCCCTTTGACAAACTCGCATGAGTATCCATCCTCTGGGACAAGGAATGGAAGCCGGAGGTCGGCCGGTTCATCCACTCGGACCTCTCGCCCTTCCTCTTGCAGCTGGGCATCAACCGTGGACGCAGCGTTCATCACAAGGTGTCCAACAAGCTCCGATGACAAAGTCCGCTCCCCAGGCGCAGGGTAATAGTTGCACAGCAATGCTCGAAGCTGGGCCGAGTTCAAACTGTCACACGACGCCATTAGTGATGGGATGTCGCTTGACGTTTTCGGAGAATGCAGCAGAACTGCCATCTACAGGAAACAACACCACAGAATCCATTAAAACATATGTAACATAACTTAACATAACTTGCCACATAGTCAAGCATCGCCATCTCACAGCTCTGCAACCTTCGAGCTGGTGCTCATCTCCGTTTCTAAAGCCATGAGCCGGCAGTGAGTGCAAACACAACTCAGCTATATGGGTGGTAAACCACACCTCTTCGACATACTGTCATTACGTTCCCGGTGGTAAAGTCAGTACCAAATTATGCTGTTTGGTGACAGAGGTACACGTGTGCAAACAACTTGCCTGGCAGTGCACCGGGCGAGAGTCGAACCTGCAACCTCAGGGTTACAAGTTTGACATGCTACCGTTACACTACCAAGCCTCACCGAGTGTAACCAGATGACATTCGAACAATATTGCACATGGCACATGGCAGCTGTGTTGATTGGCACATGGTAAAAACATGCACTGGTTGTCACACAAACAATAACAGACTCAAATTAATGCATTTTGTATTCTCAGTTCCCAATCATTGTTACCATTAGTCATTTAAATGGTCATGCCCAAACAGCAGAACTTGTGCAAATATAAAAAAGCAAAATATGTTATATGGTGGCAATAACCTTATGCAAATATTAGCTAATTATATCAATCAGGTGGAAATAATGCATGCAGTTTAATATCAGTCAGCTGTCTTCTACAGATAATTCAACTTCACTGTTCCATGCCTGTTTCTATGTTGGAAATGCCGCCAATTCAACTGAGAGAATGCAGTCACAAACCATTTACATTATGCTAGCAATGATTACTGAAACTCAAGGATTTCAAGACCCTGTTCCAACAAATGCCAATACTTTCAAGGCCATTTTTGGTTTCCAATAATTCTACAGGCCCTGGTGAAATGGGTACTTTCATCCAAGGGTCTGTGGACAATGGGCAGCCTATAGTTATACACACGTACAAGATACTCTCAGTACAAGATTTGTACCTGTATGACTTTGGTGAGATGGCAGTCGGCAGCCAACTCAAGGCCTTGCTGTTCCGCCCAGACCTGCACGTGTGCCAGTCTCTGGTGGAAACGTGCTCCCCAGTCACGTGAACACAGCCCTAGCTTGGGCTGCAGAACGACGTAGTTGAATAGCCACATGTTGATGAAGTGGAACAGCTGAGAGAACAGCTGAATGGTGAGCGCTGCGTTGACTCGGCACCGACGCAGCAGAGTCATAGCCATGTTCAGTGTCTGCACCACGTCTCCTGTGTCATCATACAACGTTACATGTGTACACTAGATGTACACCACAGTGACACAGCATAGAAATGAGACACAATGTTACATAGACACCATAATTTCATAGCCACATTCAATGTCTGCACCGTAGATAAGATATACCATAGATAGTGGACTCACCAAAAACTCTGAAGCCCAAAAATGCCACGCCCACTCCGCCTATGCACGATAAATATTTAATATATTTCGACTTACAAGCATCATCAATTTGGTTTGCGCAACAAAAAGTCCTATGGTTAAAGCTACATGATCCAAAAGTTCATGAAATGCAATTTTAAAAAAAATAACGTAGCAAAATCAATCTGGTTTGCTAGCAGACGACAATGACATCATTATCGTCTGCCGAGATCATATAAGCTGCGTTTTTGATGGCCTATCTAACACTAATGCGTTAGGCATACCTGCTGATGTCACAACATCTGAAAAATTTGAAATAGTTTTGTTTTGTTGTATTGAGACAATATACTAAAAAATTTGTTTTTCGTACTCCGGCTTGGGCATAAAATTAGCGTATTTATAATATACTTATCTATGAACTAGCACTAAAGTGTTAGGCATCAAAACGCAGCTATAAGTCGGCAAATCATACCACATGAAATATGCATGATAAATATTTAATGAAATGGGCTTAAACTGGCTTCAAATCGTTGCATTAGGCCAATGGTAAGTAAACAGTCTACTTATTTATTTGCTCTGTGGTCGGCACCACCACGTCTCCTGCGTGATACAACACAGGTAGCTTTGTAGTGTAACAGTTAGGATGCTGGACTTGTGATCGTAAGGTTGTGGGTTCGACTTCCAGATGGATCACTAACAAGCAATTACTACTTGGATGGCTGACTATCTGCGGACAGGTAAACCAACACCAAGGCCAACTCAGCCTTCCATTTCTCTAGGGTAGGTAAATTATGCACTGGGGTTAAAGGTAAGTGCATTAACCTATGTCGTGTGGCAGGTAACACTGTCCGATCACATATGGCAGGTGTTATTAGGTAGCTTCGAGATGGGTTTCCCACAAAAAGCCATACCGTTTAAACCTTTTTAAAACAACGTTACATAAACACGATGCACACAGTGATGATGCTGATTGGAAAGGAATTAGTGTAAAATTATGAAGCTCAATAAAACAAGAAAAAGGAAAACTTGGTGGGACAGTATCAGGAAAACCCCCCCCCAAAATCAGCCAGTACTAACTTGCAAGACAATGTGCCATTGCAGTAGAAACAAATCCAGAAAAAATCTAACAGCGAACAAAGAAATGGGTGTTGAAACAACATGCATCATGCACACTTTTGCTTGCTGAAACATCACATTATAAATAGGTCAAAAAGATTCTGCCTACGGGTGACTTTGTCCCAAACCCCCTTGTTCTATAAATTCTAAACATGCCACTACATGTAAGTACATTAAAAAGGACATACCAATTGTTGGTCCAGTTCTCTGTGTGTGCTGTTGTGGGTCACTGAAGTCATCTGTACATGTGATAAACAGTTTCAGTAGGATAACAATACAACTATAAATAAGCCATTCAGTGAAGAAGAAATTCATCAAATTCAGCCAAGTGCTAATAAGATATAATCTAAAAATTACAATAGACAAAGATAAACATGAGTGAGTATATGACAGTAAAATAATGGGAATACAACTCTAGACACAACAATAACATTGTCAAGTGTCAACAGTTTAAGTTTCACTATATGTACAGGGTGGGCCAAAAAAACCGGACCTGTTTGGGCGTTGATAACTCAGCGACGGTTACACGTAGAAAGGTGTATTATATGTCAAAAGTTTTAGAATGCTGTAGAGAATAAACGACAAATTTGCATAATGAAGCATTTAAATATTCTTTGCTTAATTTGCATAAATATTCTTCACCCCCAAAATTCTGCCAAATTTGACTTTAACACATGGATTTAACATGGATATTTGAGCTTTTATAACTTAGCGATTTTTATTGATGGAAAGGCGTTTAATATGCCAGAAGTTTTAAAATTGTGTACGAAAGAAGTTTACTAATTGCATGTCTCAGCATTTAAATATTCTTTGCCTGATTTTCACAAATTTGCCCTACCCCTAAAATCATGCTAAATTGGCAGTAACACATTAATTTAAGTCGATTTTCATTTCGCATACAGTGAAATATCAACAATCGTTAACACATACATTCAGTTTAGATGAAATTCGACACAGGCAGTTGCCCAGCTTTTGCATTCATAATTGTCATCAGTCCTTTTAGGCAGCTGATCAATCGCTGGAGTCAATGTGTTCAGGATCAGCTGAGCCCAGCATTCGATTAGCACACGTTTTAACTGATCAGTTACTGAAATTTTGTGATTGTGCTATCTGTTGCAATGCCCCCACACTAAATAATTTTCAGAATTTAAATTTGGACTTTTTGGCAGTGAGTTTTTGAGTTCAGTGAACTCGGGCACCTGGGAGTGCAGGCAAATGCTTAATTTCAGGGGTAATAAAGATTTATGCAAATTAACCAAAAAATAATTAAATGCTTTGCTACGCAAATTTTCCTTTTATTCTTTACAGCATTCTGAAACTTTTGACGTATCACAAGTCTTTCTACCACTGACCAACGCTGAGTTATCAACGCTCAAACAGGTCCATTTTTTTGGCCCACCCTGTAGATATTATTCAAAATGGACTTTTACACCAAGTTTGTTATACTTTTTAGTCTCGTGCGTTAATTCCAATTTCATTCTCAAAACATGTACCCCAGTAATGAATGATTTTTACAGTATTACATGTTAAGTAAATTAAGCAAGTATGCAGTTTATTTAACATAAAACATGTAATAAAAACATGAAATAATAATCAAGAAAACAATTGCAAAAACGATCGCAAAACATCACTACAAGTAAGTAAGTAAGTAAGTAAATGATTTATAAAGCGCCAAAGTCTCAGAAAGAATCAGGGCGCATAGGATGATGGACGCTAGGTGGCAGAAAACGCTGACTGAAAGTAGTGGGTCTTTAAGTGACATCTGAATGTAGCCA
>Ga0209367_1000299_pt1 | contig 44766 bp, 23 predicted proteins | sample WorMetLIZISLAND2_FD_187412 | JGI IMG/M metagenome (GOLD analysis project Ga0209367, IMG submission 187412) | Marine gutless worms symbiont microbial communities from Max Planck institute for Marine Microbiology, Germany - Olavius geniculatus... ... | reverse complement strand
CCCGACCAGGGGCTCTGCCCTGAACCCCGCTGGGGCTCCGCCCCCATACCCCCGTTATAGGCTCGCGCTCTGCGCGCTCGCCATGGCCCCCCTTTGCCAAATCCTAAATACGCCACTGGCGGTTCATGAGATAGTCTCATCGTGGTAACAGAGATAGAGACAGAGAAAAATCTTAGCGACGACGCGGAAAACAATACTGGCGTCGCTTCCGCGGGCAGTAATTATGACGAACAAAATGACAGGCCCATATATAGCTTCACACGTTGCTTTGCACATTACAATGCGCATGTGACTGCAGCTGTACAGCGATAGCTCGTTTAGGCCTAGGCCTATGTCTATATGACTAATTTCTGGCAAAACAAAACCCAGGGCAGAAAACGATCGACGCTTGGAAAATGTACTTCCGTCGTTGCAAGTCGCTATTGGTCAAAGCGATTCATCGCGGCGCGTGGCATCTCTACAGCCAATCACCAAAGCACAAGCCCTTGTGTAATTACACTGACTTGTATAGGGCAGAGCTGTGGCTCTGGTAGGCCCATAGGGGCAAAGATAGTATCGGCCAGAATTTGTCCTGGTCGAAAAAAACCCGGCGTCGCCAGCTGAATTACCGTCGTTCATTCAGAAAAACGTTTCACCGGCTGCGATTGGTTGCTGTAATTAGCACGTAGCGTACTATATAGGCCTACTGCGCTGTTGACACACTGTCAAATCTGCTGCACTGTATTTAAGCGAACCGGTGGCTGGCAGAGAGCCCGTACGAGACAAAACAGACTGCGTAGGTGTTTTGACGCGCTTGCAAGCTTTACATTTCACAACTCGGTTAGCTGAGCTTGCGTTTGTCATATCTGCCTATTGCGTCTCGTCAGTTTGGCCGACGTGCAGTCGTACCAGTAGCGGAATTCAACAACACCGTGGATGAGGTCTAGTTATGGAGACGCCTGTGATGATGATGTCGAGTGCACAGTTCGTCGACGATGACGACGACGAAGTGTTCGATCAGATCGTTCCAGACGCGATGACAGCAGGACGCGTGCTGCCGCCAACTTCCTCCTCCTATCGCTTCTCACACCGCGTAAGAGTGGGATACCGAGTTCTTGCAATGTTTGCTAACTTTAAATTACTATACGCCTAAATTGTAGGCTTATTATGCCCTATTATGCATGAAATATGAGGTGAGGCAAACGTGAAATCTCCCCCCGGCCTTTTCAAGCTCAAAAAGGGTGGGAGCTCCCTTAATTGCCATTAAATTAGCCCCAAATAGCCTACTGGGCTAGTGCAGAGTTATCATTACTACGAGGTTCCAAACCGAACTTGCGGCACAGAACGATTGTTTCACCTATAGGTTAGGCCTATAGCGTTTTGCTGCGTCCTTATTGGTCTACCTCCGCTGCATGACAGCAGGATTGAGTTAATTTTTTCCATATCCGTCTTTTTTGCCATATTGATCTGTTTTTTCGCAGACTTGCATCGGTCTGTTTAAAATGTTGTGCATGACTCAAGAGAACAATCGATCGGATTTGGGTGCCAGCCCAGATCACGATATTGGGATCGATAATTATTAAAACTTTGTGCTGTACCACCAGTTGTTCGGGTAACGTTTTTTTTACATGCACAAGTGAGGAAACTACACTTTAATTGCATTAAGCCGCTCTCTAGGCTTGCTGTCTATGCTCAGAATGCGGGTACCGTACGGGATGGGATAACAATTATCCCTAAAATGATATCGCTATCGCATAAGTTAAGCTGAGCGTAAGCTGAGTTCACACGGCCGACAAGACGTAGTAAACCGCTCACTGATTGTGTACCCTTCCATTGCACCTCCTGGATTCGACCTACGTCGACGCTTGTAGTCAACGTTGAACCACTTTCGCACTGGCCAGGGTCGACGTGCAGCCAACCTCGTACGCTGAAATCAGGCTTCAGATCCGTCCTGTTCCTGTGGCGCACCTTTACAAACTATGTTGCACATTGTGAACGATTGTCTAGATACTAAATTTCCCGGCGGTCTGTCAGCCTTACATTTGGCTGATGAGGGGAGGAGGCCATTGCCTGGCTCGGCATGCAGAGCATAGGCCTACGCTAAGAAGAAGAAGAAGAAGACGAAATGGTCTTGAGTCGTGTGACGTGACGTCACTTCACGTTGTGAGCGCACCAGAGTTAGTGCCATATTGCAGAGGCGTCCATCCTCTTTAGCGCCAGGAGGCAACCTTCCCTCAACTCGGATGCCCTTCCTTTACCCATTTTCCTTTTTTCTTTTTTCCTCTTCCCCTTTTCCTACTTCCCCCGTTTTCTCCCATTTTCCCTTTCCTTCTCTTCTCTTTCTCCTTCCTGTTACCTTCCTTTTTTCTGTCTTTTTCCTTCCACTTTTCATTTTTATCTTCTCCCTCTTCTTAGAAGTAGGAACCCTTGAATCCAGCTGGGGTGTCTGGGGGAGCGTTCTAAGCTCCCACAGTGGGGTCTGGAGCGAATCCCCATCCGAAATCGAATTTGGTGGATTTTAGTCTGAAAATGTGACACCCGATGGGCAATTTTAATTATTTTCCAGATAACTAACTGACCAAATTTAGTGCAGTTTAAACGGTATAAACAAACAAGGGTGGCGTGGTACCACAGTTTTTAAAGTAGCGGGTAATACGCAAACTGCGAGCGATGCGAGTGAAAAAAATGAAGCTGTTGTGTGCAGAATTGTCGCATTCTGTGCCATGCGTTTTTAGGCAATTTGCCACCGAAAAAAATATTTTTCCCAGTTTGCTATTTTTACTCCCCCCGAACTTTTCTAGCTAGGAGGCATTTGTCTCCACCTGACAGTGGAGTGGAAGTGGACGCCCCTGCAATGATTCTCATTTCACAGCTACTCGTATAGCCTCGTATAGGTTTCATGCACGACATTACTCGCAAGAGGATATGTGCATTATTGGAAAAGAAGAAGGTCTATTCTGCTGTCGATGACCAGTAACGAGTGACGATAGCTAGAGCCGCAACAAAAGTTTGCCTATTCAAGTCGTGGAGGAGAGAATTTTCTGTTCGGAATTAAGGATCGAGTGACGTCTGCCTTAAAGGCTTCACCTGGAAAATTTTGTGCGGGCGCTTATGCATGCTTTACTACATCATTTAGCCATAGTTCGGGTGACTTTTTTTAGCTTCAAAGTATAGTTGGTCTAAACTTTTTGGTGCAAATAGAATCGAGTAAAAAAGCGCTTTAATACGAAACCATATGCCTGATCAAGGATCATGATGCGCGTTTTGCGCTGGAAAAAAGACAAGTTACTAGATTAAGTCTGATGTAAAGTATATTAAACTGCTGGTTGGCTATAGTACTGCATTAGCCTACTTTTGTCGACAATCATAATTGACTGGTGTGCATACTCGCACTGCATGTGATAAGACTAGGCCTATAAGCTGCATGAATGAAAAAAAAGCGAAAACGCAAAACACGAAGCACAGGACTGCCGCAAAAACAGGCACATTAAATCGGAATGGCGCTAGAGGTGATAAAATATGTGATAAAATATAAATGCATGAGGAAGTGCCGCAAAGCGAAATCCTGTTTTTGTCACTACGTGGAAACGACGGTGGAAAATCCGGGCACAAGTTTCGTTATTGCCTGAAAACTGATAGCGTACTGCATGTGGTACAACGATTTCCGAGTAGCGTGCGCGCCAGATGGCCCGTTTCGCTATCAGTTGGCTATCAAAGAGCACAACCAGTGCCGCTATCACGAAGTGCGGGAAATAGGGCAATGCTGAGCGCAGTGCCAGCCTGCCAGGCAAATGTGATACTGGTACCAGGTGCCGGGTTTTCCAGTCGGCACAGCTAGTATTCTCGCGACCTAGCTTCGGGAAACGCGTGCCGCCATCCTACCAGTTTATGGTCAACATGCCGGCACCGCTATATCATCATAGCAGCAGCTGATTGGTCGTCGGTCGTTTCCGTTTGGTCACGTGAACACAATAGTACTGAGAATTCAGTCAAAAATATCACACTATTGTAGTGTGAGTGAGCGACTTACAGGCCTTCAGTTACAGAGCCGTGACGAGCTATTCAACGACCGTCTATTAATACCGCCCACGCGAAGCAGTGAGGTGCGGTTTAGAGAAATGACTGACAATATTATTCACTTATACACTTAGAATTGCAGTCACATGGTGGTCATCATAAGTCATGAGTTAAATGTGAGAAAATCGCTTAGAATTAACAGAGTCTATTGGAAAGGGGGATTGAAAAAAAGTTACGGATTTTTGGACCAATATGACTGCATGTCCAATGACTGCAATTACAATACAGTAAGGCCTATTCGTTCATTGAAGCACTGTCAAACTGCAGAGTCAGCTTCAGTCAGCTGTACAAAGGTCCCCATCTTTCGTAACCCATATAATGGGTTACTTCTTATTTAACCGACCCCGGAGGGATGGCAGGCTGAGTTGGCCTTGTTGGTTGACTGATAGCGGACGCTTTACCCACAAAGTGGTCAAACAGTCATCCATCAGTCTAGCGCAGGATAGGGAAAGTTCGCCGGCCAGGACCGACGTTTTAACCACTATGCTATACGCCACCAACGTACACAGCGAACGAAATAGAATGAACTGAAATTAAAGCAGATGATTTCCTTACATTTTGTTGACGTGCTTCAGCTGTTGCTGTAGGGCGTCTATGGCACGATGTGTCGTCTGTCCGTCCGTCCGTCTGTCTGTCAGTAACGGATGTAATAGACCCCTATGGCTAAACGGTAGGGAATTTTTACACGAATAATTATCTCTGCGTGTGAAACTTAGGCATGCAAAATTTCACTGATAGGAAGTTGTGTATGCCTTTTGAGATGAACTGAAAATCATCGACCTTGAATGATCTTGAAGGTCAGTACTGTAGGCTATAGGCTGTAGCGCGTCTTCCCTAGCGACAGCTGGGCTTTCTTGTTTCATTTCGTTTCGTTTTAGTTTAGTTCAGTTCTGTGGCTCTGTAGGCTCCTTAACTTGATCACTCCGCACATCTCTCATTGCGTAGTTGTTGCCTGCATGCTGTCAAAAACACATAATAGATGTACTATCTGTCTGCGGTCTGGCCGCACATTAACTGCGCAGTATGCGGGCGTCGCAGCTCGTAGGTGGCGTACCGGCATTGTCGAGTCAAATGTCAACCGTTTAACGTTTGTCGACAACAGCCAATACAAGACCAAGTTCCAACGGAAGCACTGGCCATATTAACGACTAAACCCGCTTGACTGATAAACAACAGATCACCTCGAACAAAACTGTCTGTCTGTGCAAAGTTAGACTGCAATAAATTGCAGAAAACAGAGGTCTTTAAATTAATATACAGCGTTGTACAAAATGCCGTCACCAGGCTACCATGCAATTAATACAAAAACGTCTGGGCCATTGAGTGCTCTTGTTGGATCTCCATTAATCAAATGAAGGTGTAAGCAAAAATCTTTTTGCCCTTTCTATTTCCTTCTTCCGCTATGTATACACGGCCAAACTCTGTCTCGAGGCTCGAAGAAACAATTCGCGATCTTAATTAATTGTAAATTGTATTTTAATTTTAAAAAAAATTTACACTTGACGTCGGTTATAGCATCACACTATGTCATTGTACTGCCTGAATCCGTGGTCTGGCAGTCTAAACTGGAGTCTGGCTGAAGGCTAAGGAAACGAAGATCAGCGCCACTCTAAGCATGGGCCACGCTCGGCAATGACTTTAGCGTGGCGACTGGCGACGGTTGCTGCAACAGCTTTGTTTTGGCGGCAATCTGGCTGATGATCAATTAAGACCTACGACGCCAACGCGACTCAACTGTTAAGTCGAATCGCGTCGGCGTCGTAGGTGTAAATTGACCACAACGTCGAAGCTACGATTGTAACGGCGACTTTACCGTGATTTATCCCCGCGAGGGTTGGTGGCGTGGCGTAGCAGTAACGCGTTTCATCCGATCAACAAAGTTACTTTACACCGGGCCGGGTTAGTACTTGGATGGGTGTCTGTCTGCGGGCAGGTAAACCATCTCGGTGTGTAACCAGTCGCCCTCGCCCAGCAGCCTTCTATCCCTCTGGGGTAGGAAAATCGAGTACCAGCCTATCTGGCTGAGGTTAAGGCGGGGCCCGTTCACCTGTGTCTGGTGGTAGTTAACACTGTGATCTCATACGGGATGGTTGATGGCGTGGCGTAGTTGGTAACGCGTTTCGGCTGAAAAGAAGTCACTCTATACGCCGGGCCCGGTTAGTACGGCGATGAGTGACTGCCTGCGGGCAGGTAAACCATCTCGGTGCGAAGCCTGCCAGCTAGGTCGACTCAGCCTTCTACCCTCCGTGGGGCGGTAAAATGAGTAGTAAGTCATTTATATGGGTTACGGAAGGTGGTGACCTTAGTACAGCTGACTGGGTCTGCCTAGCCGGCCGCTGCGTTAGCCTGTGTCTGCAGTCTGCACGTGGTGGCCGTGGGGCTGGCGGCTCGGGTTAGTGACGAAAAGCGCATTAGAGGCGTTGTACGCGAGATGCGCTATACAAATTGACACCTTTTTACGACGAGTGACGCTCCGTAGCTCTGAGATGGGTTTCCTATGAAAAGCTATATCATTTAACCCGCGACATGGTTGTTTCGCCCAGATCGTCGGTGGACAAACGGTGCGTTTCAAGCGCCGCGATTCAGTCAGACCCAGCGCCGAGGTGTTGGACCAGTACTTGGAGGAATGCGTGCACCAGGGATTAGTGTCGACAAGCCGACTGTTCGGTCTGCGGCAGGATACAGTTCTGTCACCGGTCATCTGCAGTGAAACCTTCAAACTCGATGATGTGCTGAGAGGACCAGGACATCTGCTCGTGGACCTCGATGACCAGAGCGTCTCACATCGGCGTCCGAGTGCCGCCGTCATCGAGCAAGCTCTGCACGATTTCACTCAGCAACCGCAGAGAGATCCTCCTGCGCCCCGAGCTGGCGTTCCGTTCAGTCCCGGGTACTCGTCCGTGATCTCCGTCCAGTATCACCGCTTTGAAGGTACACTGTAGTACGTCTACACTACATAACTTAGCTTATAAGCATTAGTTGTAAGCTTATATGAGATAAACTTATGTGTATAACGTAAATATGTATTAATCACAATTCGTATAGAAGTCTTGTTTTTATTTCAGTCGTCAGTCGGTGTTTACTTCGCATATGTATAGGCCTATGTACTAATATTACCTGTAGTAATAATGTTGAAGCTGAAAGAAGCGACATGCCTACACGGAGACGCAATGGCACGCTATTGCAGCCTAAATGTGCGTCAAATGGAGCAACTGTACATAATATCAAGCCGTTCATAGGACGTTTAGGCCTATGAGAGAAGCTATGGCTATACGGTTGTCCGTACTAAATTATTCTACGGATAAACTTCTCCCATCCTATAAACCTTGATAAGACTATTTCTATCTATTTCCTGACATTTCTAGAGTTTCTATAGCCTATAGGATACTTTGTTTCCTGGGCAGTCTTTGTTGCACGTCCACTTTCTTCAGTGACACTTGCATGTAAGTCATAAAATAAATCTCTGACATGCAGGTAACGACGGATCTCGTCCGAGCGCCGAGTCACAAGGCAGCGGCTCCAGGCACACGGAGCGCCTGTCTTCCGAGCGGACCGTCATCGAGCAGTTCTGCCGCGTGTCTTCAGATCACCACGTTAACACTCACGCTTCGCCCCCAACGACTACCACCATGTTCATCAAATCTTCCGAAAACACCTGCTGCGGTTCGGTCACTATTCAGTCCGCCAAACAACACGAGCAGTCTACAGGACCAGCTCTCTACGCCCCGGCGCTCCAGGACCTAGACCAAGTGGAAAGACAACAGCAGCAGCAGCAGGAGATACTGACGTGGAACCGGGAGGAGTTTGCGTTCTTAGAAACTCCGTCCTGCGATTTCGAGTTCACTTTCGTCAGTGACAAGGAGAGCGAAGGATGCTCCGCGCTGGACGTATGTAGTGAGAATCTACCGTCGGCATATAGTAATTTGTGTCACTCAGAGGCTGCAATATTATCAGCCGATTCGTCGTCACTTGGAACAGTCTTGACGCCATCCGAGCTGCCTTTACCAGTCCGCTGTCTACTCACTCCGCCGGACTCTGTGGATTCCGATTCCAACTCTCTGCCACCACCGGTGAAGGAAGAGGAGGAGGAGACTTTGATGACGATGAGCGGCAGTGAAGAGATGGACTACTCCTCGATCTCCCCGGCCGTGAGTCCGGTCCAAGCCGCATCCACGGATCAGCGGCTCGGCGGCGGATTTCTGGTCCTGACTCCGGTGACTCGTCGACCTCGTCGCACTCACCCCGGCTGCACGACCATCAAGTACAACCGCAGGAACAACCCGGACCTGGACCGTCGTCGCGTACACTTCTGTGACTTCCCCGGTACGTCAGATGTCATAGCGCGTCTCATATAGGCTGGGCCATATTACTCGTCTTCTAGCTTGCCCGTGCCTCTGTCCCGTATAGGGCTTCTAACTCGAAAACGAAAAGGCGCAGGAACAAACTCCAAAAGTGGCGCGAACGTTTCGCAGGGCAGGATTAACTGATATGCCTATTTTGATTTTTAGCCGACCGTACTTACGTAACGGTCGAGCTTATGGTACGGTTGTCGTCCGTCGTCTGTCTGTCTGTCGTCTGTGACGGATTGTGGTCGTAGCCTCGTAGGATCGTGGTTAGGTCGTAGGAAAAAAAACTTTTACACGAATAATTAGCCATATCCGTTTTATACCTAGGCGTTCATAGTTTTGGATGACTTTAAATGTCACTGACAACCAGTGCAGTCGGCTATCTTAGCGACAGCTGGGCATCTTGTCAGTTCATGCGGTTAGTGGTTAAAATTGGCTTGTGTGCTACGTAACCCGCTACTTTAGTGAACCAACCTTATCAATCAATCAATCAATCAATCAATCTTTATTTCAGGTAAAAACCCATATCATCTAAGCCTAAAAGTAAAAAGTAAGAAAAAAGAAAATATATATACATGCACACACAAAGGGCAAGTCCACTTTTTGTAATACGTTAAGCATAGTACATCAACTAATTTAGGCGCATTGACATATAGGATTAATTTTGCACGGATGTTTGATTAGGCCTAACGCACCGTTGCTAATAACACGCCCACGTGTATAATTGATATTAATAGCTTAGCAACTAACAACTAAGTTTGTTGTTACATGAAAATTGGCCATATTACTCAGACTCGGAGAAAATTACATTTGTGAGGTATTCTTTTCTTAGTGAGAAAATTAGGAAACTACAATTATGTATAGGTCTACTCGAAGGGTCTACTTCTAAAGTTCTCACCATTATTATCGCATATTCTACGTATACGTAGCCGGTAGGAGACCTATTTACACATTTTCTCGCGACAACGCATGTCGTTTATAAATCTTGAAACGTCAAACGCTATTTAGGGGGGGGCTATTATTTTGTAGGCGCCTGCATATCTTTGGTTTCACTGTATATGACTAAACTGCCTTTGTGTGCAGGATGCTTTAAAGCGTACACTAAGAGTTCTCATCTTAAAGCTCACCAGCGCATACATTCTGGTAAGTTACCGTTTACAATATTTGTGTGTTTTTTCTTCAAATTCTTATTTCATGCTTCGGTTACTCGGCGGAACGGAACCCTTACTTTTTTTTACCTCAACCACTGATTGAATACGCATTACATCCCTTAGGCCTATCTGTTCCCGTCCCCAAATGACCTATGCTGTGTCGGGTGGGACGTTAAACCCCACTCACTCACTCACTCACTCACTCACTCTTACCTGCTCATTTAGGGGGCCCACACTGTCTGCAATTTGGCGCATGAACCCAAACTCCCTTTATTACGATTATTTATGGATTTTTTGTACAACATGCTGTATAAAAGTTGTACAATAGGCCCTAAGCTTTGCAGTCTTAGCCTATAGCAGACCTACAAGAGTATAGCCAAGTTATCTAGCCTAGGTACAGGTTCCGGCATGTTGTGGTAATTTTCCGGTCAAACTTCGACAGTAAAACACGAGTTTTTATTTGAAGATCTTAAACGATTACTGAAAGCGTTTTGGTTCGTTTGAGACTGCGGCGCATGGCGACTTTTTGTTTTATTTGCACAGCTATAAGTAGGGCCTATATGCTTAGCCAATTACTTACTTAAGTATACAGCTTGCAGGACTCCAGTACACAAGAAATGAAAGTACGAAGTCGGGGAGTCTGGGAATGGAGTTCTAGGGTGGGCCAAAAAGTTTGCACCATCTTTAAATGCTTTTACTGCATCAAATATTAACCGATTTTCAAAATTCTTTCAAGGTCAAAATCAGTGGAAAATTTGCAATAACAGTACCAGATTCCACCGCACCTGAATTGTGTCGCTACAAGACCTTGTGTCTTTTGTAAAAGCACCGCATTTCGTTGATCGCGCCATTGCTAAGTAGCGTCGCCGGGTTGAGTGCGTCGTCCAGCATGGACACACGACACGTTGAACATTTGACGTAAAAACTGCATGGTGCGAGTCATGTAACCGTTAGGCTAATTTAGACGATTACTGAGACAAAAAGTAGTTTTCTGTTGTTAATTTCTTAAACGTGTTTTTACAGATGTCTTGTTATCAATTGTTGCTTCGTGTGACATTTCACAATTTGTCACACTGATCATTTCACATTTCCCAAAATAGTGTAGCGACACACTCGAGGTGTGATGGGATCTTTAGTGACGTGTTAGGCCGATTACAAATTTCTCCTAATCTCGACAGTGAAAAAAATTGAAAATCGGTTGTTAATATTCTATAAAGTTAAGGCGTATAAAATACGGTGCCATTTTTTGGTCCACCCTGTAGGCCTATAATTGTGTCTATACACGGTGTAAAACAATTTACTGTTGAAATATGCGCCGCAGCCTAAAATCGCCAAAAAATCATCAAATTTCAAAGTTCAAAATTTCAAGGTTGTTTAAGATCATCAATGTTGGTACCCCGGAAATCTCGTTAGCAGCGCTTGTTATGATAAGCAGTAAGTCTCTGTGTATCTGCAATCGTGTCGCAGTAAATAAACTGCAAATTGTAAACCATAAATTGTTGTACACCCTGTATATGTTGTCCACACTGTTAGATGTGATGCGTGCGTGGTGCCTGCAGGAGAGAAGCCGTTCGAATGCTCGTTCGCAGACTGTCGTTGGCGGTTCGCGCGATCTGACGAGCTGACCCGACATCTGCGGAAACACACGGGCTCCAAGCCGTTCCAATGTCAGCACTGTGACAGGTCGTTCGCCCGATCAGATCACCTGACCCTGCACGCCCGGCGTCACCAGCCCAGGGCCGCCAAGTCCGCCAGAAAGATCGTCAAGACGCCGTAGCATCCCTTGACTTGGTTTGTCGATCCGTTCGAGACATCTACTCGCGTTTTATCGGCTCTAGTGCAACAGAACTGGCCGCCAGAGATCGTACTACCTGATGTATTCGTTTGTGAGATCGATCGGAACCGTCAGTGTCAGGCCACAATCTAACAGAGACCGCGTAGTAGCCCTGTAATGTAAGCAAGAGCAGCACTGCATAGGCTGACATTCAGAACCAAAATCGAAAGAATAAACTTCTGATGAACAATAGGCTAACGATGTGACAATTGCCACCGGCGCAGACCGTTTTTGGTTAGCCTATTCTAGGATCAGAACTCGAGACAACTACCATCCACAAAGGCCACTGGAAGATTCCGAGACCAGTGTAGTGACTGTTTCACCCAGAATGTTGAGCCGTAGGTTGCACGAGTTGTGCTTGATAACTACTGTAGTTACAGCTTGGTCGTGTTATGGCTGCTAGATGAGACTAGAAATCTTCATTTTTTTCACTTTCTCTGACGACAAAAAGCTATAGACTAACTTAAATTTGTCACACTGATCATCAGATATTAACTCAGCTTATCATTAACTACTCGACAAAAAGCTCATTATCAGAAAAAGTATTATAGGGCGGGGGTCTATAGTAGACCAATCATGGCTTGCAGAACCGTATTTTAGTGTCACTTTTACCGCCAGTGCCTTCCCGTTTGAATATTTTATTATGCCGCATGTGTTACACAATCGTGTAAATTACCAGTACCTTAGCTGCGCTAAACTTTACAGTGTGATATGCGAGATGAACTGGAAACATTTTAACTGTCTACGCTTTGCTTAGCTAACCATTGTAGATTAAGCCGAATTCACTGCAGTTTGTTAAAAACTGGACTTAATTTGTATTTACAGTACTTGGATGACATTCATAGCCTGTGCTATGCGAACGATTTATTGTACCACCTGTACATTCATCAGTTGCCCTGTACTGTATAGCCTATGCCTCGTTATTCTTCAGTGAAAACACGAACATCAGTTCTTAACTGATAGGCCTAATACACTTATCATAACTTTAGAAAACACATTAAAGCTAGTGAAGCCCAGTTGCTGTGATCAAAGTGATGTAAAATAATTAGTACAGCTGTCCAATAATGCGTTAATCAATGCATTAAAGCATTTAAAAATTAAACACGACCAGAAATACCGCTGAAAATTTTAATTCAATTTGCACTGAAATTTTTAGCGTGTTACACAGTGACAAAATTAAATTGTGGCAGCTTGCTTTCATCTTATTTACGACTATCTCAATGTGTTTCGACTATAAACGTTGTCAAAAGTTTTTTCCCCAAAAGTCAACATTCAAGTCTGCGTACAAGACTGGGTTAAGAACAGTCTTCTGCGACTTCCTATTAGAGACCAAATAGCAACGTAAGCCTTATCACGCACCATTTAGCCACAATAACGCGTACTAACCTTCAAGGTCAACCAAGGTCGATGACTTGCATCTCATCTGAAAGGGCGCATGGGACTTCCTATTAGTGCTCAATAGTAACCTTGGTCCTTTCTCTCACCATTTCCGAGATATGGCCAGTTTTCTGTTGAAAACACATTTTTCCTAGCCCCCTCCTTTCAACCCCAAATTTAGAAATGTTCCCTTGAACTGCATCCCACAATTTTTGCACGCAGAAAGCCTCGACACAGGGCTAATTATTCGTGCAAAAAGACCTCCCCTAAGACTTACTATTTAGCCACAATACATCCGTTACAGACAGATGGACGACAGACGACAAGCGTGCCATAAATGCCTCATAGCTGTAGCACGTCAAAAATTAACGATAATGATTAATCATTAATTTTTGTAAAGTTAATTATTTAAAATATTAATCATTAGCAGCTCTAATAGAAACATGAAAACATAAAAAATGTTCAAAATACATAGTCCATTCTAGAATGCTTTAATAGAGAATTAGTTGGCTGACAGCAAGGACACCAATCAACTGGTAAGAAGAGCTGCCAAAAAATTGTCAAAAGATATTCGGTTTTCCCATGTTTGGTTTTAGACACTGGCCAAACCTTTAGTAATTCTGAATAAGTGGACATTTGAACAAAAACGTGTGTGTCCAACATTTTCATATCGAACAACTAGTACAAAAATTACAACAAAATCCAAGTGCATAAACTGCCAGAAAAACTTGAAATGGCGACAGCCCATATTTTAAGTGGAATCAATCTTGCCGTGCTAGCCTAATGCTACACATTTCTCCATAACATGGTCTGTCTGTCTGTCGTCTGTCACATCTGTGCCCTCTGCTTAAACTGTTCAATGGATTTCAAAACCATTTGGCAAGTACGCTTGTGAGAACCAGTGACATCCTGTGTCAGATGGCGTTCCTAAACACCAGGAGAAGGGGCGATTGGAGATCAAACTCCGAAGCAAAACGTGCAGTTGCTTCCAACTTCTAAAAACGATAATTTATGATCCACCAGGTAGCAGCATTGATCACTGATTCCACTTTTTACCAAATTACTTTGGCCCCTGTTGCAATAAGCACCGGACAATCATGTTTGTCCTGGAAAGCAGATTAGACAGTAGTGCACAAGTCTAAGAGGCAGCGTTCAGTTTGACCGTTTATGTTAAAGTTTTGACAAACGTAAACTAATTCATAGTCATGTCCACTAGTGCTAGAATAACGATGCATGGAGATAATGCATTGACGCCCTTATTCCTATCCTACATCCGACAGATTTTTTGATACTTAAATTGTGCCAAATTCGGTTTTGATCACAATTTGCCCCCGGCCACTTTGGGGAGCTCACAATGTTTACACAACTGCACCGTTGCTTAGAAATTTAATAACTCATTCCAGTATCACCCTCTAGAGTGCCTCCACTCCTATGTATCACTTTCAGAGCTTAGCCCCGCGATTCATTAACCATTTCTTGCACCATTATGCAGCAGTATGAATGTAAGATTACCTACGATATCGTATTTTATCTGTTTAGTCTACCGCATTTTATGACAACTAGTGAAAAAACGATATGTGGCCACTGTCTTCAAGACTTTGTTATCTGACTCCCAGTGGTTGCTGACAAAGTTTGTGCACCAATGAAATAAGAACTGGTGTTGAAACAATGAATCTATTATTCTGAAGCAGAACAATGGCAAGCAGTATTCAGATATTGCTTGCTGAAGTCGACTTCAATCTCCATTTGCCTCCATCTATGTCATCCACACGTTCTGTAAACAAACATCAGCGGCATTTTTACTAAAACAAAAACCCATATTACCTCATATTACGTCATCTCCTCCCTCAAATTCTAATACACCTAATGTATTCTAATACATTGACGTAGACATGAGCAATTATAATGCTATGGAAACAAATATCTACCAGCACCAAATGATTTTCATATTATTGACAAATAAACAAATAAGCCACTACAGAGTCGAAAGAAAATGAATAAAAATTTCCAAACAAAGGTTTAGTTGTGATGTAATGAACAAAATTTTCCGAAAAAGCTAACACCTCTGAATGGAATAGGTTAAACAAGAAATTTGAGCTAATGCTCACGAGACGCGCGAAAGCCAATAGCAGTTCCGATTCAGTATATTAGCTGCAAATTGGGGTGTTCACGCTAAGTTAATACACAAATACCAAATTCACTATCTGGATCGCATAACGATAGTCCCGTGCAGCCGACGGTGAAAATTTGGTAATCCTAGCTTGCACCGCTTTTGAGTTGACTGATCCACCCGTGTGACGAACGGACGGACGGACAGACAGACAGACGGACGGACAGAATTGCAATTGCGCGATGGAAGCAGTAGCTGCTTTTGCGCATAAAAAATGTAACAACTCAATCAATGCAATCAATCAGTGTTAGTTAGTGCTGGGCGTTGTAAACCGATTCCCGAGGTGGCAGCACCATCAAACAAAATGTCACAAATTACGCTGTAAGATATGCAAATGGTTTAGTTTAGTGCAAATGCACTAAATAATAAATTAATGGGCTTGCAATACAACGAAATCATACAACAAAAATCTGTCACTGTTTGAGTTAGATTTGCGAGAATTTGGGATAAAATACAACATCTTTATTACAGTCATGCCGAAGTGTAATGATAGTACCGTGGCGCCTCCTTGTGAATGATACAGACTTGTGTCACAGCCCGAAATAGCCAAAAAATCCATAAAACCCCCTTATTTTGGCGTTCGAAATCATCCAAAGTCATTGAATTCGGCGACAATCGAGAGCCAGTGTACGATTTCCTATTAGTGATTAATAGTAACCTAGGCCTTATCTCGCACCGTTATTGAGATACAGTAACTAACTGGCCAAAAATCACGAATTTTGCCCACCCTCTCTTATTTAGCACCCTAATTTGGGGTGACCCCCTTTGAATTTATGGAAAAGCTTTACGGTTCCTGAAACTAGAGTCTTCCAGGCAGCTGACGGTAAAGATTTGGTGATTCTAGCTTGCACCGTTTTTGACTGTTCCACCCGTGTGACAGACAGATGGACGGACGGACAGAATTGTGATGGCTAAGATATGCTGAAAGCAGTAGCTGCTTTTGCACGTAAAAACACTATCACTAAGATCATACAATTCAAAAATCGAACATTGATGTATCATACAGATCATGCATGAAATATGGAGGGTTTGTGTGAGTGCTAGACACTTTCTTCCCACATCATCCACTGGATATGTGTTTAGTGGCTTCTAGTTTCATGGTGTTATAACACACGTTTGACAATAATTATGACTGCAGAGGTTATCATGAGGCTAGAGGGATTTTCTGTTAATGAAGCACACTAGTGCATTTGTACGCTGTCTCAAAAAAAGTTCCCCCTATTTATTTTCGTCATGTCTTTGTTAGATTTCATCTGACTTTGCTATTTTTGGCAGAAATGCAACCCAAGAAATTTGAAACAGACTCGTGGATTAATCACATCTCGTTCTATGTAGATAACCTGCGCACTGGGGGTGGCCAGGATGGCTAGTGAGTTCCTCCGGGAGCATTTAATAGACTCTATAAGCAAGAAATTGTTTCTGGCTTGGCTAGCACGGCAAACTCATCACACTCGAGTCATGTCTGAGAGCCCTTCATGTCTGGTCTTGTAAGAATGGTATGGTGCTTAACCCAACCAAATAAGATGCTATTCTCTTTGGCACATCTCAGCGGTTTAAAACCATGTCTAGTCTCACCTCTGTTGATATAGCAGACTCAGTAATTCAACTTTCAGATACCATCAAAATTCTCGGAGTTACACTAAACTCTAAGCTTAACAATGGCCCTCACACAAAGGCGTTATCTAAACCTTGTTTTTACCATTTATTATCTTTTAAGCAAATTCATTCCTCTGTGGATTATCCAATAACCGTTCCGTTGCTTCCGCTATGATATCATCACGACTTGATTATGCCAACTCTGTGTTAGTCGACTGCCCACAAAAACATATTGCCCATCTACAGCAAGTGCAGTATGCACTTGCTAGAGTTGACTCGCAGAAATCCACTCGTTTTCCCCTTTTACATCCATCAACCTTCAGGAATAGTTTTATTGGCTTCCTATCAAATGGCGAATCAGGTTCAAGCTTGCTTCTTCTACTTATAAAGCTATACATACCGGTAACCCACTTTATCTAGTTGATCTTCTACAACATCACAAATCTACAAGGTTCATATGCTCATCTTCCAGTCATCTACTTGATGATTCACGCCATAACTTGTCTTTTGGTTCCTGTGCATTTCGAGTTTCCGCACCACAAATATATAATTCCGTTCCTCTTTATATCCGTCAAGCTCAAACACTCACCTTTCTCAGACGTCATCTTAAGACTTTTATTTTCAGTCTGCTTATCTTGCTCCCTAGCACTCCTCTCTATCGCACTCTGATTCTCTTGTGAAATTTTGGCGCTATATAAATTGCTACATATTTACTTACTTTCGTACAACACTTACTACCCCTCTCAGTCCCACATCTTCTACGACTAATTTCAGCAACTACTGCATGCCACACCCTCACTTCTATGCTTCACAGGAACTTTTGGTAAAACTTTTCCCAGATGTACCACAGACAACATTAGTCTACTATTTGATAGCATGCTCTCGCTTACACTCACCAACGCGATCGTCCCGGAGAAGTTTGTACAAATGCAGAGTAACGTTTCCTGCGGCTGCATCATGAAGATATGTTGGCACATCCTATATCGGACACAGAGCTCAATATAGACCATTCATTACATTTTAACTAATGACTAAAATACGTAAAATAAGTCACTTCCCAAGCCATACGATGCTCATCTCCATTTCCTTAGCCCTCAGCCAGACACCAGTTTACACTGCAATATCACAGATACAGGGCTAGTGCATCGTGTGGTGTGCCTGCTTGCATCCCAGCTTTTGCCGGTACTCAATGCGCCTACCCATGGAGGGATGGCCAGGCTGAGTCGACCTGGGTGGCTGGTTACATACCGAGATGGTTTATCCACCTGCCGATGGTCACCAATCCAACTACTAACCAGGATCGGCGTTGATTAACTTTGTTGATGTGACCAAAGACATTACCAACTAAGCCAAACCAGTGCCCAATGACTAAAATATGAGTATATCAGACACTTTTTTTACTGAGTTAACTGACGCAGACAAAAATAACTGCAATATGGTAAACATAAACAAAAAATATTATTAGATTGTGACCAATCTAATGTACTCATTGCATGCATCATTTTCTTTTATATTCTACTAAGAGCTTTTTCGTACCTTTCAAAATTGTATTCGTTGTATTAGAGACCCGCCGTCAATTTGAATTAGACTAATATTAGGCCTATACTAATAGTAACTGGCATCGAAGTTGTTATTGGAAACTGTCTCCCCGTCTATCTGGCACCGTTATGGAGATATGGTGCCTCAAAGATAATGGGGTCATGACCTTGACCTTTTGGGGTCACCTGACGTCATCGGTCATGTGACCATTCAACTCGCAGTGGTCAACTTCCTATGGGTGGTCCATAGTGACCATGCATCTACTTGGCACCGTTATGGAGATACGGCCATTTGAAGTTCTTCCAGGAAGGCTCTTCCAGGAACAGAGGTCGGTCGTCGGTCAATCTTCAATATTACACTGACCTCATATACTCCTCTTTGATACGTTAGGAACGTAGCATGCAAGGAGTAAAAAATAATAGAACCAGTATTAGTTGTAATCAATAAGCTTACCACTCAGCAGTATAAACAAATATCAATTTTCAATGATTTGGTATGACATTGAAATAAACAATGTACTTGCAAAAACTGATACAGCATCAATGTTAGTCTACTATAATTTTATCAATTGTTGAACCATACAGCACAATACATTATGACAGATGATTTACAGTTGAAAACTGATAAACAAAATGTCTGTTTAATCTAGCAATTTAGCAAATAAAATTTAAAAAATGAAAATGTCAATGAGACAAGAATAACTAAAATAGAAGTACGACAGCTATGTCATACATAAAAAATCCAGGAAAAAGATGGTTACGGGAGAGGTAGAAACCTGAGATATGAAAAACTAAAAAGGAAAGAATAACAACAACTGAAACTAGAAAAAAAAACTAAAACGAGAAAAAAACCATAAGCAAAACTTTACAGGACATATCGCCTAACCACCGGCACTACAGCTCTGACCACTGTTAATAAGAACAGCTTACCGTGTATATTATCTTGACTAAGTCCATTGGGCTAAACAGCCGATCTGCTGAGTCGCTAGCGAGTGCGTTCAGAATCTGTCTCTCTCGGTTGTTGCGATTCTCGATGTACATCTGAACGTGTGATTCCGGGTCGGAGACAACTGGGCCATGACCCGGGTAAATACGTGAAGGCTTCAATGCTTGTATGAACACCAGAGACTGCATGTAATGGTAAAGGTCTTCAAAAACCTGGGGGCACAAAACACACGCACAAACTGCTTTAACTGTGGCTCTCCAGCGAAACCAATGTTAACAGCTTTGACCCAATCAGCATCATCCTTATCTTCAGCAAACTGCAGCAACATTCTGTAAGCTAAGCGTTTACCAAATGCTAACACACTGAGCAAAAACATCTTAAAATGAGTAGTTTAATGAAAATTAGCTGACCTTCGTAGTTATTGAGTTGCTACGAAGATGACATTTTTAGGCTGTAATAAATATAAAAATTATTTAGGACACAAAAATTTGTGACTCTAGTGGATCATTACTGTAAATAATACATAATGGATTTTACCGTCCACATTAATTTTAATTTATTTATTAATTTTAATGTTTGACTGCCAAGTCTCCGAAAGTCAATCATTGTTGGATGACATTTAACATGGAAAAAAATATTATACTGACATTATTCCAAAACAGTCTCCATTCAACCGCAAGAAATTACATTAACATTAAATCTATGTATAAAAGAAAAAATTTGTTAGTACAAATTACTAATTTGCAATGTTAATGATTACAAATTTAGTTTCTACTTATTATGTAACACTTAAACACAGACTTCATTCACAAGGCTTCTATCGTAAATTAACTATACAGAAATAAGCATCTTCACACTGCTGCAGCAAATAAATCTGGCAATATATACAGTTGCTGACATCATGCACAAATGTGACATTAAGCACGTTACTTGTTTCACCAAAAAACTAATAAATAAAATATCAAAACTTACACAAGTTCCTTCGCCAAGAACACAGTCACCAGAAAACAGTGAGTTTTCATCTTCCAATACAAGTGCCATGTGATCATCAGTATGGCCTGGAGTGTATACAACCCTGAATTGAGCCATAGACCAAAGAATTTACAATATAATAAATGTGGTTCAGTCCATTAGTGCAGATGGGTAAACACAAAAAAGATACCACAATAGAAGTAAACTGCCATGTAAAATAATTTACACAGTTCTCTGAGAATACACGTATAAAATTAAAAACACTATAACAAAGTTCCTTCAATTCATTCATTCAGTTTAATGGTACAAAACTCCACTTAAACCCATAGACAAAGTTACAGTACCAATGCGAACGCATACCTGAGTGCAGCATTCTCAGTTACAAATTGTGTCTTGTCCTTGATATACGTATAATCAATTCCATCACCCAATGTGTCGTCAGGCTGTGACAAACGTGGAAGTTTGCTAACCCGCAGACAAGAACCTGCAGGAATATACATTTTACATTAATAAAAGCATTAAATAAAAAAGTTACTTTATTTCATAAGTAAAAAAAACACACTAATGGCAGGGTACAGCAACCAACAGCCTATGCTAAATTGCTGATAAGAAACCTCTCTCTCTCTCTCTCTCTTTCATTCCCGGTCAGAGGGGGGCAGTAAGCTCGAAGTCTCAGAGGCGTCAAGGATCCGTGTTAAATCTTCCTCCAGGAGAGATATCAGTGGTGGGCAAATCCAAATCATGATTTGATTTAAATCACGATTGAATCACGTACAATGATTTGATTTGAAAAATAATGATTTGATTTACAAAACGTGTGATTTTATTTCATTTGATTTGAAATTTTATGATTTGATTTGAATATATTATTATTATTCCAAATCACAAAAATTTTCGATGGTATGCACAATGCTACTGTCAGCGACAGCCATCATCAGAGCGAGGCATGCCAGACTGACAGCCACAACTGTGGAGGCGCTGCTTTTTACGCGCGAAAGCAGCTACTGCTTTCACAGCATCTTAGCCATCGCAATTTTGTCCGTCTGTCTGTCTGTCCATCTGTCTGTCTGTCACACGGGTGGATCAGTCAAAAACGGTGCAAGCTAGAATTACCAAATCTTCACCATCAGCTGCCCAGAAGACTCTAGTTTCAGGAACCGTAAAGCTTTTCCATAAATTCGAAAGGGGTCACTCTGAACGAGGGCACTAAATGAGAGGGGGTGGGCAAAATTTGTGATTTTTGGCCAATAAGTTGCTGTATCTCACACCTAGGTTAATATTAATCACTAATAGGAAGTTGTATACTGGCTCTCGATTGGCGCTGAATTCAATGACCTTGAATGACCTTGAACGCCAAAATAGGGGTTTTATGCATTTTTGGTGATTTCTGGCTTCGACACAAGTCTGTATCATTCACAAGGTGGCGCCATGGTACTATCATTACCGGTATGCGATCCAGATAGAGAATTTGGTATTTGTATATTAACTTAGCGTGAACACCCCAATTTTTAGCTAAACTACTGAACCGGAACTGCTATAGGCTTTCGCGTGTCTCGTGAGCATTAGCTCAAATTTCTTGTCAAGATGCAGAACAACACTGATTAATGACAGCTTAACACTTGATAAAAAACTTGACATTCTTGCTAAGTATCATCGGATTTATCTTGACATCTGTTGATAAGTGTACACTAGATAATAGTAGATAGTATAGTTGTGTAAGTGTAAGTGGTGATACAGTTGTTGTGCTGATAAGCGACAATGAAACAAGTTGCAAAGTTCACTAGTCTTGTTTGGCAAATAAAATATTTGTGAAGCAGTAAGGGGCCTAAAACCTAACCAATGGCAGCTGCTGTTTTGCTGACATGTGAGCACAGCAGCAGCTGCAACAGTTAGATTTTTGAATACATGTAGGCTAAAGAGAATAAGGGACCTTTACCTTTACCTGCGGGGAGGGTGACCACATAAGCGGCCACCCAGCGCTGAGGCCACTTCATGGGCCCAGTGCGCAAGAGAATAAGGGACTAACTGTAGACTCTTGTTTATACCCATCGTCATATTGCATAATAATGTTATGCTAATAATAATATTATGAATAATAATATTACGCTTGGTGTAAAATTCTCAATTTTAAATATAGTGCAATTTTTTACAGATTAGATTATATAAATTAAACATTTTTAAAAAGTGCAAGTTCTGATAAAAATGATTTGTGATTTGATTTGATTTGGGCTTCAAATGATTTGTGATTTGATTTGATGACGTGTGATTTGATTTGTGATTTGGGACATTGATTTAAATCATTTTTGCAAATGATTTGTGATTTGGACTTGTGATTTGATTTGTGATTTGCCCATCACTGCCAGATATCCCTCCGGGCCTGGTCGTGAGCTGAACACTTTAGCAACAGATGCTCTGCCGTCTCATCGGTGCCACTGCAATGTGAACAGGTGGCGGAGTCCCGGCGCCCGATTCGCTGGAGATATCCTGCCAACAACAGAGAATGGCTAGTGCATAGCTGGGCTACCATAACACACTGATCCCTGGTCCAGTCACGTTGCCAGTGCTGTAACTTGTGCACCAGATGGATTCTGGCGTGTGAGTCACTGCGATATGTGTTGACAGCAACACTCTGCTGATGCCGTTTGCCAGCCGCGCAGGCGGAAATAAAATCCATAGGTGCCAAAGACCGTGGTAATGTGTAGGGCCCACAGTTTTCCGCGGAAAATTTTAACAAATTCCATGGGCCAGTTTGCAAAATTCCACGACTTACTGCGAGAAGATTGTTCAACTTCCATCTGTGCGTAAACTGAGCTCTATTCTGTTCAGAAACTTCAGTTATTGGACGACTGGCATTGTGCTCTATTATGCTAGCAACATATAAAGATAATTATCAATTTTTTTTCTTCTTAAAAGTGCAATCTGTCAAGTTGCATTGTGTTTGCTTCATACGATTTTGCCGCATTGAGATGTAGGCCCACAGTTTTAGGCAGTTCAGTTTGAATTTTTCGGTTACATTCCGTGATAAAATTGCGTCATCAAGCCAAAGATCATATCAATTGCTGGTCATTTCTCAACTTTTGCGAAATTCCACAGATATATCATAATTCCGTAGAAAAGGGGCAAATTCCATGGCTCGGTTCAAAATTCCATGGCCTGCAGAAAACTATGGGCCCTAGTAATGTGGTGCCTCTCTTGGCTTCAAGGTCAGCTTCAGTGCTGCCTTCCAGACCCACACGTCCAGAATCCACCGGACATTAACAGGGTTTGACAAACCAATGGTTGCAAGAATCGTCCAAATGGAGCTGCATATGGTGTCCGTCTGTTGAGCAGGACCTTGAGCAAGGCGTTAAAACCAAGCTCTTGCTAGGATGGCCGACTGTACTGCCTGGCAATTTATGAAGCACTATCATTGTTTGATAAGAAAAAAGGGTTAGCAAGGTAAGGATTAGATAGGGCATTGGTAGATGTATATAGCCTGTAAATAGTAACCATTCCACTGATACAGTTTGGATGTAATAAACCATGAAAATTTTTAGGTTAGGGTAGGTACAACTATTTTTGGAGAACAAATGTCTACAGGTACGGGGTTGTAGATGGTACTGTTGAACAGAGCGTTGGTCAGTTCCTATAGACTGTCAATAGAATCCATGCCACTAATTAAAGTGGTTTGGCTGCAATTTGCAATGCAAGTATTTGGGGGTGCTGACAGTGCACCCATTTGGGAGAAATGGGGTCACATGGCATCCGAATTGGTACCACAAAGTAGCAGTCTGGGAACCCTATTTACTCGCTTACACAGTTTTCTTGTAAGATGTACCATTTGGCCACAATACATGTGTTACAGACAGATAGAAGCCAGTGATATAGACTCGACCATCAGATCAGAAACACATACTTGTTTACACCTTTAACTGAGTCTAGGAAATGCTGGTGAGGAGTGTAGACCCTAATATACCATCTAAGTTTTTTTCAATTGTTCTAATATTTTTACTTTATTGCATCTGCCTGCACATGGTGTATGCATGTGTATGTGTGTGATGTTCTTAACTACTTGCTGTTGCTGTAACAGCATGTTTTACAGGTGACAAAATATAATAACTCAATAACAATAAAAACAATAATAGACATCAATCAGAACTAAACTGGCAGTAAAAAATGAAAAAAACACAACTGCACACAAAACTTACAGTTCTCAATCTGGCCACAAATATTGGTAACTCCTCCAACATGGTCCCAGTGCCAATGAGTGACTATCACCTCCTGTATTGACGTCTGCTGTTCTTTCAACACCTTCGCCAAGTTACTGATGTACTCAGCGTTATCACTTTCGCCCGTATCCACCAGAATACGTCTAGATATGTGCAAACAACACATCACAGCAGTATGTATGTTAAAAAACGCATTAAGAACGTCATTACCATATACAATCAACTGTGATCAATTCCCACAAAATTAACACAAGAAACTGAAAACTTCACCAAACAGCAAATCAAATAATGAATACAATAATAGTGCAATAAGGCCCAAACAGTACAAACAACAAAAAATAAGTAGAAACAGCACACAGTACTAGAGGAGTGCTGATTATTTATGCATTCCAGACAAGAATGAACGTATCAAGCTAACAGACGTACTAGTGCAAATAATATTTATAATAGTAACCCTATCTCTAGCCCAAATCCTTATAGGTCAAAATAACCTCTGGGAGTATTCCTGGGGTACAAAGTACTTTGGATTTTGATTTGGTTACTTCGCTGGCAAAGCCTCCAAACTGAGACATCACACCAATGGGATATACCGTGCGAACAACTTGCCCAGGGTTGTTATCCAATAGCAGAATAGCCAGGAGTCAAAACCAGAATTGCGTCATTATTGGGTCTGATGCATTGACCATCAAACTATGAAGCCACATATATTTTGCATATATTTTACAGCAATACATTGATGTACTTCAGATTCTTCATGGCACATGGCACTACACTGTGTCCCAAAAAAACATCCCAGACATTTTCAACTGTTACCTGAAAACCAATTATCAGATTTTGATAATTTTTGTCATGAATATTCCTGACACAACTTGCCATCAAATGACCATTCAGTTTCCCACCTCACCCAGCGTTTGTTTCTGCACTACCTAGGGAAAACAAAACCAGCAAAATATCACTTTTTTATCCAAAGGGATATGATTGCTTAATTAACATAATGCGTAAAAACACATTTTGTTCACATTTCTGACACTATTGGCTGACATTTCATCCAGTTGTCTATTTTACAAATGCCTGCAGTAAAATTGCTTGATGTGTCAGCCCACTATGCGAACAAAGACAAGGAGACACTTTCTTCATTCATTGACAGCAGTATCGATAAAGTTCTGCCCCAGACTAATCCAGGCTGTACCAGTCGCTTCTTGACTTCACAAGCATTCCTAAACTTCATCTGGTAGACACACTGCTGCACAAGCTAATAGCTATAAAAACTGGCAACGCCAGGCTCAACATAAAAAAAATTGTGGCCAAACCGCTGCAGATTGAGACATGGTTGCTATTTTGCATCGACAGTTAATAAGAAGTCGCCTGCACCCTATTCGACAGCACCATTGCTGACCCCTTACAAACTTACTGTTTAGAAAAAATACATCCGTGACAGACAGATGACGGATGGATAACAGATGACAACTGCGCCATAGATGCACTATACAGCATACATGTAGCTGTAGCACGTCAAAAACTAACAGTCAGTAAGCATAACTAGAAACACAGAGGCTGATAAACCTCATTGCCATTAGGCTAAACGTCAAGCTAGTATGCCTGTCAGACATGACTAAAATTAATTAAAGTGTAACACCCAAACTCCACTACTTTGTTTTTGTAAACTTTGTTGTACTGCATATGCTGCATGATAAATCGAAGTAAGTGGGACTTGGGCGACGGATGGTGTGTGCATGCTTTGTAGGCCCTTATGACTGATCTGAGTACTACAGCAGACAAATAAATGAAAAAAAATATAGCCAAGCGGACGACGACTGCACTTCGCAGATCAGCTGGTGATATGCCCAGACAAGTTGATCGAAGCGATGAGCGCTGGTGGGCAACGAAAAACATCTGCTAAGTGAGATATCGGCAAAAGTTGGCAAATATGCAATTGGATAATGCGCGGGTCCACTTTGCACTGCGAACAGGGTTTTAGGCTGCGTTCACATAGACAGGAGTACGAGAACGAGTCCGGGTTTCCGTTTGTGGCCCGTAGAAGCTTCACTCGTATGAGTGGAGCGTTCATGGTCGCTTGTACAAGCACATACTTAACGCATGTCGGCCATATTGAATAAAATTGAAGCGAAGGAATGCTTTGCCATTAAAACAACAATATTCCACTACAAAGTTACTATTTTTACAAACCGCACATCTCTAACGATGAACAATTTTACGATGACGTCAGTTCTGACGTCAAATAGATGCCACAGTTTTTGTAAATTATATTAATGCTATTTACAAGTAGTTTACTTTCTATGAGTTAGATAAGAACACGACCTGCACAAAAACTACTCATACGAGTGAAATTTACAGGTAACCCATACTCGTATGTATGTGAATGGCCTCCACTGAAATACACGCAAACTCATGTTTGCTGGAACTCGTATATGGGAACCCATACAGTGCCGGACTCGTACTCATGTCTATGTGAACGCAGCCTTAGAATGGGCGGTCTCAATAGGCCTAAGTGAGGAGCGTCAGCCTGCACAGCAGCAGCAGAACTGTGCTGCAGTCCCGAGACTGGCAGACATAAGGAAATAAGGACAGAAATAAGGTTAGGCTTTATGCTATACTCTTTTTTTCTCTGCCTGACAAATAGAACTGCTTAAAGCACAAGTGCGTCGCCAGTTAATGACAGTCAAACCTTGTAACAGACCTGCTGTTGGGGCCTACAGATTAAAATAGATGGAATTTATTTATTTTTATTCATTTTAACATGTATTATGCTTGGTCTGCTCTCCCCAGTTAGTGCAAAAGCTGACGTTGGGTGAGGTGGAAATTAAAACACTTATTTAATAGCCAGTTGTGTCAGAAATATGTCTGCCAAATATTATTAAAAACTGCTAATCTTTATTCAAGTTACGATGTTTTTTAGGTTTTCTGTTTATGTCAATACTTATTTTGCTTGATCTGCTTTCCATAGGTAGTGCAGAAGCATACATTGGGTGAGGTGGGAAACTGAATGGTCATTTGACAGGATGTTGTGTCAGGAATCTTCATACCATATATTATCAAAATCAGACAATTGGTTTTCAAGTTACAGTTGAAAATGTCGAAGATGCTTTTTTGGGACAGAGTGTACGTATATCAATGTTCTGACTGGCGGATTGATTCACCGAGGTTATGTAAACGTATAGATTGTACATCATTTTTCGATTTGTCTGTAGGAATGAACAAGGATCTCATGACCTATTCAACATCACTGAGAGTGAGTCATTAACTACTGACTGTATTACTGGGAAAGCCAGAATTGTACAGTCTTCTGTGCCATTTTAAGTCAAAATTCTAGACTGTTGGGGAAAGCAGCCTCCCCTGCCAAAACACACTCATTTTTTGCAATCCTGTCATCTCAACGTTAGCTGCCCGATTATAATTTATGCCACACGCGCTCGAATTCTACACGTACGCACCTCGACCCAGTGCCTACAAGATAGGTATTGGTGCCCTGAAGAGTATGTGGACCAGGATTACATCCTAATATGCGTACGACACGCGACGACAACTGTTCAATACGAGGAATTATGGCTTTTGCCATGTTTTCTGTTCGACCTCTTAACTTGTAGAACAAATGTAAATGTTAACAAGTCAATTATAAATTCTTCAACTTTTTTGTTATCAACTCAGTCAGTAGAAAGAATATTTAATTAATCATTTGTTTACATTTCATAGGCCTAATGTTATGAATTAATTCTATTGAGTATAAATTATCACAATAACACCGTGAATGACATGTTCCAAATATATAACCAGTGTTACAATTAAATAAAAAAATATTGCCAATAAAGCGAAAAACGGATGCATTCTCGTGCAACGTGGCTATACTCGAGGTTTCACATTTGGGCACAGACTAACACGATGGTGGATGCGTGTTAGTTTGTAAAATTTTCTTTAGTGTTTGCCAATTTCAGTGACGTCTTTCAGCGGTGTGGTGTAGTGTTCTGGCGAGTTTTTGGCGAAGGTGAGCAACTTATTGACTAGTGACACACGTATTCACCATACTTCGTTGATATGCATGTCTGGTCACCATGCTCTTTGGACCTGAGTTGCCATATGTTGTCTTCTTCAGTAGATGGCCAAGCTTCAACTTGTTGAAGACTCCAGGCCATGTCGGGTAGTTGACAGTGTGAAGTTTAGAACGTGTTAAGCCAATAGTGGGACGAGTGGAGTTTACTGGGCGCCATAGGAATACACCTAACCCTAACTCTAAACCCTAACCCTACACCTAACCCTGACCCTACACCTAACCCTAACCCTAAACCATAATCCTAACCCTAAACCCAACCCTATTGGTAGTTATACGGTATATATGTCAAATAATAGGCGCAATGTATTCTTATGGCGCCCAGTAAACTCTACTCTACCCCCAACAGTTACAATGCCACAACGACTGTTGGCAGTCCGTTGTTTCATCCTGTAGTTTTCGTTCTCAGTAACATAACACACTTGAGTCTGTATTCGAAAACAATAATTCTAGTGGTAGATCGGCGATCTTGCTGTTAGCACTAGAAAATTGCTAGAGGTAGATCGGGTAGATACATTATTGGGAAGATGGTAGAATATATATGTCCGGTAGACATAGAAGGTCTACAAACCATGCCACGACACTGTCATGTATTTAAATCAGGCTTATTCAGTATTATATCAGAGTCCATCTCAAGCCAAAGCTGTTATTTTTTGTAACACGGACTTAAAACTATAGTGCTTTTGTATTAATTCTATTTAATGCTTAGTAATTGATAACATTTTAGTTCCAACCACAGTCTTAGCAATGCAGTGAAGAAGAAATGTGGCTGCATTCTTACATTAACAACGAGATAAATGTAATTAGATAAATGGCGATTACCGCTAGTAATTTTTTGCTCTCTAGTGCGAGATCGCCGATCTACTGCTAGCACTGACCATTCGAAAACAAACTGTTAGTGATGTTTGCAAGACCAGAATTTCTAGCATGGCACTGTTTTGGGACGAGTTGCTTAATAATAGTGGTTGTTCTGTACTGTTTGGTTGTTTTTTGTGAATTTAGAATGTATAGCATGATGAGCGGGCGCCATGGTTATGCTCCAGTTGTGAGGACAGGAGCACCATTAAAATACAGTCCACAAGGTATAGTATGTACACACTATTAGTGGACAAATTGAATCTATTGTTATCTTTATGTTTTCTCTAGTTATTCTGCTGTTTGACATATAGAATTGTTACTTGTGAGTGTTCAAAAAATTATCTATTTGCTCTTTAATATTGTCTATATTGCCTTGGTGCTTTGATACTGTCAATCACATGTTGGGCAGTCCATCTGTGCAGGTCCTGCAAACATTTTATGGAAGGTGAGTTTGAGTTAGCTGGATTTATATAATTCTCCGTTTCTGTGTTACCCGCTCATCCTTTTGTATCGGGTCAACAGCAGATGAAAATGACTGTAAAAAGGTATACCATACTTGTAGCCTACTTATTTTGTGCAGCAGTAGTCATCTATATGAAAAAATTTGCACAAATTATGAACATTGCCTCAAAACAATAAAAAATTGTTTCACAAGGCTAAATTTTGCAGCTAAGAATGCAAGAATGGATCTCAGTTGCCAGGGCTCCACCCCAGACCTTGCCGGGTAAGCTTGGATTGCTTCATAAAGCTCGTAGATATATTTTGAAGCAAATGATGGAAAGAGGCAAAAACCGGGAAACAGTAATGGAGGGCAGTTAAATGAATTTTAAGGGAGAAAGGGCAAGGAAGAAAAAACTCAGGGAAGGGAAGGAGGGCAGGGGTGCGGAAGGCGACTGGACTCGATCTCGCGCATTTCAATTTCCAGACCTTGGCAGCTATGAGATTAGCAGTAAATCTGACGTATGGTGATTAAAGCAATTGTCAGTCACGCAGTGGACCGTATTAAATTTGTAGGCTTGCAACCTGCAGTTTGACATTCTGTCTTCATGAATAGGATTGGAACGATACTAGCATTGGGCTATTGGGTATTGTCCAATATTTGCTAGTACTGGGTTGTATTGGGTACTGGGCAATACTTTTCTGGGCTGTGGTATCTAATACCAATACTGCCCAATGAGTTTTAAGTAGTGCAATGTTTCATTTTTTTGTATTTTAGTAAGTAAGTGTATGCCATTGGGTTTTGGTATCGGCAGGACCCAATAATGTTGAGTATTGGGTACTGGGTAGCTTTTTTGGTATTGTTCTAACCCTATTCATGAAGTGGTTGTGAAATGCTGATATTGTAGTGCACGGTCATGCTGAACCAGCCATTTACTATCACCACCAGCACGTCAGCCATCAGCCGACGGTGCCAGCTGTATATGTCGATCGTGGTCACAGCCCCAGTGTGGGTGGTGATGCATCACAGTCGCCAGTAGTACAGCCGACGGTGTTGCAGACGATGGTGTCGCAGCCGACGGTGTCACAGACGACGGTGTTGCAGCCGATGGTGAATGATGTTTCTGACTCAGTGGAATTGACGACGCCTGTTACCGAGGCTCCTGCACATACAGCAGCCTCCGGACTGGCCGCCGAGTGCTCTGAGCAGCCGTTGGCAAACATGAAAGAGAAGACCCCAATGTGCCTCATCAATGAACTCGCCCGCTTTAACAAGGTCCGTGCTTTGCATAACTCAGTTCAGTTACTGGGCTTAGAAGTGATGCAAATCATCAAATGATTGTTCACTCTGAAGCACCTAGTGCATCGATTCTTTTGGCTTGGCACCAAAGTGCTTATTAAATCTCTGTGTCAGCTTATGAGTGTAAGTCTAATTTGTAATCAAACACATCGGTAGTTAATTATTTTACTAGTTACCGTAAAACTTCGAGTTGAAGCCAGGTCCCGAATAAATACCAGGTTTCAGATATCGACCAGAGCTCAAGGCAACTTGTGGAAGCTAATAGAAGCTGGGGACTTTTGCTTTACAGTATGGAGATGTGATTTGAAAGTGGTGCGGCTGGTGCACAGGTGCAGCATCAGTACTGCTTGACGGATGAACAAGGTCCCGCCCACAGGAAAGTGTTCTACGTCAAGCTGAAGCTCGGAGCAGACGAAGAGTTTGATGCATCCGGTGCAAGCATCAAGAAGGCGCAGCACGCAGCTGCCACAACTGCACTGGAAGCAACCAAACTGTCTCGCCCGCCTCCGAAGCGTCTCTCCGCTAATGCTGCTCTCCCTGTCTCCAGTCAGTGCCTTTTTCAGCCATTGTGAATAGAGGGTTGCAGAAAACCCGGGTTTTTAGAAAAAGTGTAACCAGCTAACCCGTTGGGTTTATGGGTTTCTGGGTTTTTTGGGTTTTTTGTTTCTAGGGTTATGGTTTTTGAGTTTTTGGGGGTTTCTTAGGTTAAGCCAGTTTTTGTAGAAAGACCGATCTTGATGGGTTTCGAGATTTGTACTGTGGGTTTTCAGTTGGTTGATTCATATGATTTGTATTGTTTGCTCCCCAGAGCATAAAATATATCATTTATTTGCAAATTTATAGGTTCAAATGTTTCAAAAACTTAGCCATAATAAAATATTTTATCATTACTAGAACAAGAAACTATAATTGGATTCATGTGAGTTTTTGTTTGCTCCTCACAGCATAAAATATACCATTATTTACATATTTGTTGTTTTAAACATTTTAACAAATTGGATTAAGTTAAGGATGGGTTTTTAGGTGGGTTTACTGAAAAAACCCGATTGGTTTTTGGGGTATTTGCCTGGGTGTCTCGGCCTCGATTATGATTGTATTCTTAACAACTAGAAGACCACTCAGAGATTGCAAATCTCTGCCATTTTTTCCTTTGTATTTGCCAGGTTGCAGCGCTATATTCAGCAAAGGTAAGTAAGTAAGTATGTGCATATTTAGAGTGCACGATGTCAGCTAGTGGCCGAATCCGGGGCACTTGGCCAAGCCGCTAGATGGAGCAGTAGGCCTGCTGGAAGCAATGAGTTTTAAGGAGGTGACAAAAAGTGTCTGCGGAGGTAGAACTGCGGATGCTAGAGGAAGTGAGTTCCAGACTGTGGGGGCTGCAATGCTAAAATTGCGGGAGACAGGTTGTGCGGACACGTGGACCTGACAGAAGACTGATGTTGGCAGAACGCAGAGAACGCGTGGGAGTGTGATAACTGAGCAGAGAACGTAGATAAGCAGGTTGCGAGGAGTTGAGAATGTTGTACGTCGAGGTTTATTTTATCCGGCAATGGTGAATAATCTTTCCATTTCATCCTGGATTCAGAGGCTGATTCAGATCACTACCAAAATTTAATCGGCTAAGTTGGTTTAAGTTTAACTTTCACTGAAAATTTCAATGAGATCTGCCTGTGATTTTTTTGTGTAGTTTTGCAAACAAACAAAGATACGTTAAATAAGTAAACAAACACTGGGTATCACATGGTAGAGGTAAATATCTATCTGTATATTATTGTACTGCATCACTAAATATTCTTCATAGTGATTTGAAGATATCAGAAGAGTGCGAATGCCTGGATTTGTCATATTTTGCCAACTCATTAAATTGGATTATGCTAATGTCGGTGACAATCTGTGAGATCTGTTGAGGGAATAAAAAATAGTATTATGCAAAGTTTTTATTGCTGTAATACAGCATGGCGGCAGCATGCTTTCCCTACTCAGGAGCACTGTCAAGATTCTGTGACTTAGTACCTGCTTCCCGAACCCAGTTGGGGTAGACTTCTGCTTTTCACTTGATGTTCGTAGCACTTTTTAAGCGTACTGCAGTCACTGGTTTCTGATTATTTTACAAATTAGATAGTAGAGAGAAGACAAGGGAATGGATGGACAGATTTGCAATGGAGATGCTCCGAAGTGGTCAAAGTTGTAGCAGAAATATTAGTTTTGTTATTGAAAATTAAAATTCCAGCAATGATACTGTACTGATAATCAAGCTTTGTCTAACTACGCATCAGTGATGTGAATTGATTCCTGTGCCATAATTAACTGACGTGGCATGTGCGTGTTTTGTAAGCAGAAGTCGGTGTTACCAATTCTAGCATAACGCCGACGGTGGAGCTGAATGCTTTGGCTATGAAGCGTGGCGAGCTGGCGGTCTATCGACCAATTGAGCACAAGCCGCTCGCTCCGGCCCCGCCTTATTGCATTCAGACCTACAACTTCCGTGGTGGATATTACAACCAGAGGTAGGAAAACCGGGCTTAGCTATACATGGTTAGTTAATGGATAGTGCTTGTTGCTGCGCAGTCTTACGTAAACTGACAGTTGGACTTATGTGTAGACAAAGGGAAGCAGCACTGTTTTAAGCTGGCAGTGGAGCTGTCGTATTGCAGTGATCATGGTTTTACTGAGCATGATAGCAGAATACCCCGCAAGGCCTGCTCTGCATTATGAAGATTTAAAAAAAATTCTTCTACTTAACTAAACATTAGTCTAACTGGTGTTCTAATGCTATCAGCTGAGTAGTGTGCAGTGTACTGTCCCATGTATTTGATAGGTACCACACTGAATATATTTTGAAACTTTGAAAAATAAACAGACTGGATGACTGGACAGCAGTTGAATAATTCTGCTAAGTGTTCTCTTTTTGGCATGGCACAGTTCATTTTCGTGTTGTATTTCTAGGCTTTGTTCATTTTACTGACTTCACGCAATCCCAATTTGTGTAACCAGTTTTATCAAAAACAGGAATTCCGGAGCTGATCAGTAGCTAATAAATGAACTAGTAGTAGCATCATATATACTTAGTGGGATTAATTTTTAATTTTTTGCTAGTTTAAATAAGTCGTTGTGGGAGTCAGATACTAGTAGCCGTTAACCATCTGCTTCACTGACTAACCTTTTTTGTCACCCGATCTGTTAACAGTACTTGGTGGTGGTTTTGGCTTAGTTTGTAATGTCATTTGTCGCATCAACAAGGTTAATCAACGCTAAGCCTTGTTAGTACTTGGATGGGTGACGGGTAAACTCAGCCACCCAGGTCATCTGAGCCTGGGGTCGGAGCAATCAGTACCAGTGAAAGCTGGAACGTAAAGTTTTGTAAACGGTGCACCAACCCCGCATCCATGGTGTCGCAGTGTAAACTGGTGTCTGGCTGAGGGCTAAGGAAACTGAGATCAGTGCCATTCAGTGGGCCTTAAGGCTCGGGAAGGACTTTACGTTTTCAAGTTTAGTAACAGAATGCTTGCATTGTTAAGCTGCTGATGTGGATTTTCGTGCTGCATAACGTTGCTGTCTGGTGTCAGCAGGTTCCGATATCCGAAGCAGGCTCACGTATTCCACGTATCTTTGAAGGTTGGCGAGCGTGAGTTTGTCGGGGAAGGCGAGACGATGCAGGCTGCTAGACACTGTGCAGCCAGCATGGCTCTCAGCGTTCTCCGCACTCTGCCTCTGCCTACCAGAGAACCTCCAGCCGATGCAACAACCTCTGAAACTAACGATGAGGCATCTCCTGGGAAAGGTAAAAATTAGAGCTGTCAAATTAACTCGTTAACTTAACGTGTTAACGCGTTAATTAATTAACGTGCATTAACAAAATCAATGCACATACGTAAATTTGATAAATTTTGTCAAGCAAGAAAATGAGGGACAGAAAAAGTGCTTTTTTCCTGCTCTAAAATATGCTAAAAATGCGTTTGCATCTGTGGCTCTGCCCAGACCTCACTGTGTAGTTCACAACACTCTCTCAGACCTCTTTGTTGCTCCCACCCTTTTTATGTTTGGAAAATATATTGTGTTGATAATTTTTTTGTCATAATTTTCAATTGTTTGGTCATGGAAAAGTCATGGAAAATCTTTTTACAAGAAGTGTGGTTACCTTGCTTTGCTTTTAGGCATACGCACTTGATCAGTGATGCAGTTGGAGTGACTGGTAATGTTGTCTTTTGATGTGGCAGCGAACGATTCGCTCAAGTCTGACGTCAGCCTGGTTCATGAGATTGCACTGAAGCGTAAATTCTCCGTCGAATTTGAGGTGAATAACCTAGCAGTCATTAATCGTTGCTAATTATCACAGTTTTCATCAAACTTTGTTTAACAAACTAGTAACATTACTGGTAATAACAACAGTGGTCTAGCTATCCAAGCAGATAGATAATAACTTTAACAAGCATGTATTAAATAAGTATCAACGATGCTGCAATATAGTGTTAAAAACTGAAAATAGCAGTTAGCGTGATATTGTGTAGCTGTTTCAGTGGTTCTAAAGTATTGTATTGTTTCGTTGGTAATTTGTCCTGATCTCGATCTTATAGTTTTGGTGTTGGTATTGCTGTTAACATTTTTGCGTTGTTTTCGTCTTTTGTGTGCAAAACGGCTAGCGACGGATTCAGGCCCAGCACACATGAAAACGTACTTTAAAGGTTAAAGTTTGCATGTAGCTCTTCACAGGAAACCAATCTCAGAACTACAGAGCATCACCTGCCGTATAGGATCACACAGTTACCTGCCACCCAACACAGGTGAACAAGCCCCACCTTAACCTCAGCCAGACAGATGTACTCGATTTACCTACATGGGGAGAGGGGTGGTTGAGTTGACCTTGGTGTTGGTTATATACCGAGATGGTTTATCTGTTTACCTTTCTACAGACAGTCACCCATCCAAGTAATAACTACTTGATAATGATAGCAACCTTCATCAGCTTGCCGTGCCCGATGTACGAGCGTAGGCGGCTTCATGAACTAAGCATCAATAACTCTTTCTGTTTTCAGCTTGTCTTACCATTTCGACCAGGCTCCTGTCGCCCCACTGAACAATATCATCGATCCATTGCTTTTTCTGGCCACCTTGCCGACGTTTTCCGGGCATGATGCCCAGCATGATATCCTTCTCTAAACTCTCGTGTCGCGTTGTGTGAGCAAAGTTTTTCAGTTTGCGTGATTTCACTTGCCCCAACAGGCCCCTTACCAGCAAACTTACCAGGAGTTGAACCTACCTTTTTACTGGTGACACTTTCTTTCTCTCTCTATGTATAACAGCTTGTGAAAGAGTCCGGTCCGGCTCACATGAGAACCTACGTGACACAGTGCCGATGTGGACATCTCAAGATGGAGGGCGACGGTAGCAGCAAGAAGTTGTCCAAGAAGAGATCTGCCGAGCGAATGGTTGTCGAGCTGAAGAAACTCCCTCCACTCTCCCCTTCTCCACTCGCGGCCAGACCCAAGAAGATTGCCGTGAAACCAAAGCAGACTAAGAACTTGATTAAGGTAACAGCTGTTCGTCTTCTTTATTTTGTGGTATAATTGCAGTTTTATGCCTCCACCATCGTAGTGACGGAGGCATTATGTTTCCAGCGTGTACGTGTGTCCGTGCCTCCATCCATGCATGCATCTCGAACAAACGTTTTTAGCATGATATCTTGGGTATTTGTTGATGGAATTTGACCAAACTTGCTCCACTATCGGAGTTTGGGGCAAGGATAAACACGTCGAATTTTGGGGTTAAAAGGTCAAGGGTCAAGGTCACGGTGGGGTCAAATATGCCTGAAAATGCACTTTTTGGTCTTGTAGTCTTGTAGTTGTCACATGTTGGCGGAGGCATAATAATCATAACCACCATCTAGTTGTCAGCTTAGCTGGAAAGTGGAAATGATTGTATGAAACCAAATGTTGATCAACTTGAATCCACTCAAAGCTTGATCAGCGAATTTTTTTGCTCAGATCTCCACTCAAGTTTTAGATTGTGGACGAATTGAGCATATTGTGCGTGTTGTGCATAAAACGACAAATTGTAATAAAAGAACAAGACCTACTCTAAAAAATGCCATACATTTGACCATCTTATACTAAGACATTTCCAGCAGTTTTTGCTGCAAATTTGACAATACTTGTGCTAAAAATGTCGTCTGACTCATGTTTATGACTCACCTTTGACGTCATTACTGACGAATCAGAATCGTTGTTATTTGCTTCAAGTAAATACGATCAAAATTGTTTCATGCAAGGAAATTTGCTTTATTGAAGATTTGAGTAAAGTCATCTGAGTTGAGTAGAATCAACTAATTGGAGATTTAGTGACATTCATACAATCCCTTCATTCATACAAATCCTTAAATAACTAGTGAAAGTGAGTAGGAACAGAAATGTTAATAGTAATCTGCAGTAGCCTTTAATAAGTTAAGTTAAAAACGAACTAATAAAGCGCCATAAAACTAAACATGTGTAAAGATATACAAGGTACACCAAAAAATTTTACCCCCCTGAGGTTTTCTGATAATTTTTCCGAAACGGTCGAGAATTTTTAAACAAAATTTTACACGCCTATTATCCATTCAGATTTATGCTGACCTGCAAAATTTCATTCAATTATCTCTAACTTTGACAAAGTTATGCCGTATTAAGCGCGACCACCTACCGAATTTTTACATTTCACAACTTGTCCATCACGAGTTTTACTAACTGACTGCAGAACCATTCCGATCGATACACTGGCAGATCTTTTTAACAGTGTCTAACTTCCATCCTTTACGCGGATATTTCACAACGATTGCTTTTGCACCAAATCCTTGTTCATGCAAAGTCTGCATTCGAAGTTTGTCATCATAAGATATTTTACCTATTGTAGATAGAAATTAATTAGCAATTTTGCAAACACTTTTAAAAATCAGTAAATGTGTCCGTGACGATGACGTCATAGTGACATCATTTGCTCAAAACGGGTGCCACGTAAGTAAATTAAGAAGTTAAAATTCTGGTGAAATGTAAAAATTCGGTTGGTGTTATCGCTTAATACGGCATGGGGGGTAAAATTTTTTGGCGCACCCTGTAGAGGCGGCGCTGGCTACGTTACAGTTAACCACTATTCAATAAGGTATTGGCACTGTATGGTAATAAAGATGTGTCAAGTGTGATGTTGATTAGATTTGATTTTTTGTTTTATTCTTGTTGTTGCTACCAATGCAGACATATTTTAACGTGTTTTTATGTGCTGCTTCGGTATAAATTGATGCAGGAAAATAGTGAGAGAAATGCTGTGATGTTTGTGTATACATTACCATGAGAGCTTTTTGTAAGTAAGTAAGTAAATAAGTAGCAATTTATATAGCGCCAAAATCTCACAAGAGAATCTGGGTGCATTGAAGAGGGACACTAGGGAGCAAGATAACCAGACTGAAGATAATAAGTCTTAAGATGACGTCTGAAAGAGATAAGTGTTTGAGCTTGATGGATATAAAGAGAAACGGAATTATATGCTTGTGGTGCGGAAATTCGAAATGCACAGGAACCAAAAGACAAGTTGTGTTGCTATATTGTGCAGAACGTGACGTCGACATGCGCCGTTGGAGTGAATCCAATAAGTCGACTGATTCAGATACAGCAGGCCAAGAAGGAAAAGGAGCCTCAGTTTGTCCTCGTGGCAGAGAATGGAGTTGCGCGATCCAGAGAATTTGTATTTCAGGTTTGCCGTTTTAAAATGTGCAAAAACGGTGCATTTGCTTTCTGTTCATTCAATGACATTGTAGTTCTTGCTGTCGTTTTGTCACGTTTAGTTTTTTTAACTTTATGAAATAAATTTTGGCAGCTCTGTTGAATCCTGGTCGGGTCAGGTAATGGACAGATCAAACCCCGGCTGTTGGTCCACTATAGAGCATTGGCACTTGAGTGTCCCAGAAAGTTGACTTCTTTTATAACGAAACGTCGTTAGCCTTTGTATTTCTTTGTATATTCTCTGTTGTTTCTTTTGGCGTTTGTTCGTCAGTGCACAGATCAACTCAGCTTCCTAACCTTAGTGGGATGGTAAGTGAGTAGTAGCTCATGGGCTACAGACAGGGTAAGGCCTAATGTGGCTGATTGGGGCGGTGGTATGTCTGCTGGCTGAAAACCGCTGGTCCGATTGTTTGTTGGTGTGGGTAATGGATGGCTGCATAGTGCACTGAGGGAGTGAAACATTGGGTGCCAAATTGTCCCAGTGCCATAATGGTTATGCTGAAACGGTGGGGCTGTATGGGTGTGGATAGCTCATACCATTCAGCTACCACTTCTAAAATTTTAATGCATTTCTGGTCACGTTGTAATGCACTTATTGTCACAAGTCTCTCACGTAAGCAGCACAGTAGCAGGTAAAAAAGGTAAAGGTAATTCCATTTTGAAACGAGCGTTGGGTCCGGAGTTGATCCCGGACAAAGGCATCCTGCAGATGACATAGTCGTAAACCTGATGGTAGGCTGTCATTACTTTCCACCATGGCTGTGGTTACCTTCCCAGCCAGAGAGTGTCTCTGCCTTTTGACCAGTACCAAATTATACTGCCTAGTGACAGAGTCACAACTTGACAGGCAGTGAACTGCGCTGGAATCGAACAGGGGATCTTGAAGTCGTCAGTTCTACACGCTACCACTACCCCACCATGCCACACGGTAGCAAGTACCAGACTTGATTTTAGCTTTACCTCATAGTAGCAGTGCAGCCAGTGCTCTTGGGACATTGGCTGTACACAGGTGACAGTTGGTGAGACCGTGTGCACGGGAGTCGGACAGAACAAGAAGCTGGCGAAGCGCGTGGCAGCCGAGCAGATGCTGGTGATGCTTGGATACAGTCTAACCCCTCCACTGCCCCCTCAACCGGCTAAACCTGCTCTGAAACCGTCCACTGAGAACCTGACTGGACCAGCTGCTGCTGCTGCTGCTGCAGTCATTGCCACGGCAACCGGTGCTGATAAACACGTCACGTTTGCTGAGCGAGAAAGTGGTGCAGGTATGCAAAATGTTATTTACAATGGCCGTTTCTTTGGAAAAAAAAATCTGGTAGTGCTGATGCTGAATGAGGAATTTGACAGCTCTCTGTTGGAGTTGTTGGTGGCGTGGCATGGCGTGGCGGACTAGCGGTAGCACATTGAGTCACATCAGTGAAGTTATTTTGCGCCCGGATCGGTTTATACTTCGATGGGTGACTGTCTGCTAGCTTTTTGATACGAAGCTAGCCATCTAGGTCAACTCAGCCTTCTACCCTCCATGGATGTTAAAAAGAGTGTCAGATTTCACTCTGAGTAGTAATAAATAGAGCTGTCAAAGCATTAATTTTTTTATTGCATTAATTAACGCGTTATTAATGCACCCAGGCCCATTGAGAGGGAGAGTAGGAGGGAGTTACCCCTTGCCCTGCGACTTTTGGGAGTTCTGCCTGTAGAATATAGAAAGTTAGAAAGCAAATAAAAACACATTTTTAACAATAACTGACGCCATCGCTAGCACAGAAATCTAATAGCCTGTCATCTAAATAATATTTATTTACAGTAATGATGGAACAGTAAATACAGTTTGGTAATGCATTAGCGCGTTAATTAACATGTAAATTTGACAGCTCTAGTAATAAATAGTGATGGTGAGTGTAGTACTGTAGCAGCCAGTTTAGGCAGATTTGAGGGTCAAGCTGATTGCCTTGGTCCAAAGGTTGTTGGCCGATCGGCACTCGTGCTGCTTTTGCCAAATGAATTCTCTCAGTGGCAGTTCATTGCTACAGTGACAGCACCATAAACATTGTTGTGGCTGTTACTATTATTTGTGTAAAAAACTGTTTAGTTTATATACAGTGTAAGGGTGACATCGTGGTTGTAGAAATAAAAACAGCACAGATCACAATTTAATAATTCAAACTTTACCATTACACAGTCAGCAAAGTGTTCCTTTGTTTCTCCTTGCTTTCCGGCATGTTTCATAGCTTCAAGTTTCATAGTTTCATCTCTGCATACTTTGCACGTTTCTTTTTGTATGTTGTTTGTCCGCTTTTGCGATCATTTAGTTTGTTATTTGTAATGCTGTAATATTAGGTGTTAGTTGATCATCGGAGTCTGTAATAGCTGACTGTGGATGTGTGTTTTGGCAGTGCGTCCTGGTTTGATCGCTGTGACTCCGGCCATACATGACAGCATGGTCTCAGCAGCTACTGTCAATGGTACCAGTGAATGCACTGTTGGTCTTTACTTACTGACAGTTATGTCCTTCTTCCCTCCGTGGGACGGTAAAATGAGTAGTAACTCATTTATATGGGTTACGGAAGGTGGTGACCTTAGTACAGCTGACTGGAACTGCCTAGCCAACCACTGCGTTAGCCTGTGTCTGCACGCTGCTCGTGGTGGCTGTCTGGCTGGCGGCTCGGGTTAGTGATGAAAAGCGCATTAGAGGCGTTGTACGCGAGATGCGCTATACAAATTGACCCCTTTTTTTACTGGCCATGGCTGTGCAACAGTTCTGTTTTAAGTTACGGCTTAGCTTAGAGCCTTATCAGAAATGTAGGACTTCTTACGTGTTTCACTAGTCACCCACAGTTTGCCTCGCTCTGCAGACATTTAAGGAGTATTGGACTTCCTACTCACATGCAGTTGACACACTAATAAGACAGACAGTATATGCTGTCTGGAAACCAGTTACAGAACTTTATAGTACAGACCTTAAGCATTTCGTTTGCTGCTCCTTTTATTTTGTTTTAGCAAATTACTATATTGGCCAGGAATTCTGTGTTAAAAATTGCAATATATTTTGCTTACACATTGTAATTTGTGCCATACGGTTAATTGACTTATACAGCATGGGCCATAAAAAAGTGGCACTTTATCTTTGTCAATATCTTTGCCGAATATTGACCAATTTTTTGTAATAATGCGATTATTATATATCTCACCACATGGTAAATGTGTTTCTACACTACCTTGTGAAATATTAATGTATTAATTAACACACTGTGTTAACACTGTATTAACACACTGTGTTAGACCCACACAGTCTAGTGTCATACAGACCATTCACTGCAATGTTAGTCTGAAGTGTTTTTTCAATTTTACCAAAATGTTTGTTTGTTATTATCATTATGTATGCATATTTCATTGATATTTCACACAAGGTGGTGTAGAGATGCATTTATGGTGTGGTGGGATCTATAATAATCGCAATGTCGCAAATTGTCTGCAGAGTGTGCCAGTGAAATCATTGTGAAAATCTTGGGCTCAGGACCTTGACCTTTTGGGGTCAGGTCACGTGACCATTGAACTCACCGTGGGCACTTTCCTATTATGTCTATACGTAACTGATGTGGGTCAGGTGACATCAATTTTGACGTCGATTTAGTTAACAAGTATATAAACTGACGTCCAAAATTTTTGAAGCTTTGCACCTACGATAAAACAAAATCGATCAATAATTGGCGAAGATATGGACAAAAGTAAAGTGCCACGTTTTTTATGCCAACACTGTAGTTGTATTCTGTTTCACATGTTGTCACTGGTAGTTAATTCTCGGATCATCACTGAGTTAACCCATGTGTGTCTTAAATATAGCTGCAGTAACTTAGGGGCCCAGTACTGTAACTGTCAGTCTGGCAGTGAATGTGCTAAAAGTTGATTCATGCTATGCTCAGTGTAATGCACTGTGGTCTTTTCATCTATCTGATTGTGTGTCAGAAATACATAGAAAAACCAAAATTGCTGCGAACATTTTCCGCAGCAGGATAAGCCGCTGTACCATTTTTCGGCTCAGAAGTTCAGTGGTCTAGGTCATAAGATGTTGAAACCTGTGGTAAGTGCTGCATATTTTGCATCGTTGTTGACTTACGGCTAGCGCGCTGTAAGTGCATGCCTGCCAACATGTGAGGGCTGACAACATCGGCATCTTAGGTTAACAAAATTAAGTGAGGCAGGAAGTTGCAATTTTCCGACAGGCACTGCCAATTTCCCATGGAATTTTGTCAGACAATTGTTACTTTTCTGCAAAGGTGATTAGAAATTTAATTTTTCCTCTAAATTTTCCCAAAACGGGGGTTCTAGATGCAAATCTTTGCATTTTTGGGCCAAAGTTGTCGGACGAGAAGATTTTCTGTCAGCCGAAAGTTTAAGGTATTTGCCTGCTTCAGCTGTGTCTGTTGCTAATGGGTAGTATTACTGCTTGTGGTCTAGGTGGACGTCACGTTGGTTCGTTGCCATTTGCATCCTGTCAGGTCCGACACTTGGACCAACTGAAGTATTGTGCCAAAGTGATGGGCTTTGAACTCACTGTCACCAATATCCCCAAGGTTTGTCTCACTGTCGTTTGCTTACTTTCAGTACGTGGATTTGTGTTTCATCAAGAAAAAAGTTTGTGTCTTTATTCTAATCGATTTCTGTTAGTTTGACACTCACTGAGTCTGTATAACTTTTTTTTATCTATATATAAGAATGTGGACTAAAAACCAGTTAGGAAATATCTTATTCCTAAAGATTAAGAAAAAATGCGTATTCATTTCTATCGCAGCTGTTTGGTATTAATCGGAAATGTATAGATAAGCTTTGGTGTTGGCTGCCGTTTTTTTCTCATCTACAGTTGACTCCGCTTATATGCACAGCTTTGGGACCACAAGCTGACTTGCATGTAAGCAGAGCTTGCATTTAACCGTAGTTAGCTTAGACCATTGCAGTCATTTACAACATGCAGTTACAATAGGCGGTCATCCACGCCACACGAAACAGTGCACTTATAACCGACGTGCATATAAGTGGAGCCAACTATAGTAGATAATCGCCATTGGTGGTTCTCAGAATACACCAGTATAGTGCATTAGGTCTTTAGCTCTAGGACAGATGTTGTGGTTAACTGGTATAGCTCTTCATACGAATGCATCTCAGAGCTGTGGAGCGTCACCTGCCATATGAGATCGCACAGTGTTATCTGTCACCAGTCACAGGTAAATGTGTCCCACCTTAACCCTAGCCAGAGAGGCCAGTGCTCAATTTGACTGCTCCGTAGGAATAGAAGGCTGAGTTGACCTAGGTGTATGTATGCATGAGTGTTACATCTGATAGTACCTTGTTTGTAGTAAACAGTAGTCTCATGCGATGCGTTCTAAGTAGAGCTGTCAAATTAGCACATTAATTAGTGTGTTAATGCGTTAATAAATTAACGTGCATTAGAAAAATTTACGCACATACGTAAATTTATGTTGATTTACTAAATTCTATGAAGCAAAAGTTTCAACATTCCGTTAAACTGTGGTTATTTGGCAATCCAATGAATTAAAGTAACTAAACTGTAGTTGTCGTTCCATCACTACTGTAAATAAATAATTATTCCGACGACAGGCTAAGAGATTTCTAATTTTCAATGCTACCTATAACATCAGTTATTGTTGATTATACGTTTAAAATGTGTTTCTAACTTTCTATATTCTACAGGCACCCCCAAACGTCGCTGAGCTCGATAACTCGTCCCCTACTTTTCCTCTTGACGTGCCTGGGTGTGTTTGTTATGCGTTAATTAATGCGTTAAAAAAATTAACACTTTGACAGTTCTAGTTCTAAGTGAAAACTGTTGCATCGCTGCAGAATAACAGCAAGACAGAGTACGTGTCGGTGGTTCAGCTCTGTACCAATCCTCCGCAGTTCTTCAACGGCGTCGGCCCGACACCTGATGAGGCCAGCGACAGTGCAGCTGTCGAAGCTCTGACGAAACTTTCTGACGTTGGACTTGAGAGTCTTTGTGGACAGAGTCAGACTGCAAGTGAAGCTGCTTCAGCCGGGTTTGTTAGTTGGCAATCTGTTCGGCCATTTGCTGCTACTGAAATGTTCTTGTTGTTTTTTTTGTCTACCATTTGCTGCTTTGCTGTTATGTTAATGTAAAATGTAAATTTATAT
>Ga0209367_1000298_pt1 | contig 44788 bp, 16 predicted proteins | sample WorMetLIZISLAND2_FD_187412 | JGI IMG/M metagenome (GOLD analysis project Ga0209367, IMG submission 187412) | Marine gutless worms symbiont microbial communities from Max Planck institute for Marine Microbiology, Germany - Olavius geniculatus... ... | reverse complement strand
TGAGGTAATTTGAGAGTAATAGAGCCATGTTCAAAGGAAGAAAACTGAGAGTGAGCAGTAGGTAGTTGTGTGAAAGGTTCCCGGATAAGGAAGCCAGTGCCACCGCCGATAGCTGAAGTATTGCCACATGATGACCGAGGAAAGTTTACTAAGGTATAGTTAGGTGGAGTACAATGGGAAAGTTCAGTTATGGTGGTAGAAGGTTTGATCCAGGTTTCGGTGAGACAGACAAGACAAAAGAACGATTTAATTACGCGGAACAAATGATCAACAAGTAACTACGATCCCACTACGTAAAAAACAATGTAGGCCTACCTAGTCTTTTCTGTCGCATCGCAGGTCGTAGTCGTGTGGTAATCATATCGTACTTGCGATAACGGCGTAAATAAGAAACATTCAAGAATGCGAGCGCCCGATTAAGAAAAGCGGAAGATTAAGATAGCGGCCTCGCGGTAAGATGTATTTGCGTTACAGATGTCCATTGAGGCTAAATGGCTACAAACAGCAGGAGAGCATAACAGGCTGTATCTCAAAAACAGGTGGTCCGAAAACACTTCTTTATGATTCAACAGAAACGTTTAATTCTGAGCGTGTCGTTTACAGTCACTCGGCCAGAGTAATGGGGTGTTTACACGATCCAGAAAACTTCCAGCAAATTTTCAGCAAATGTATTCAAAATACACGTGCTTATGCTGGGCGTTTGCTGGTCGTTTGCTGGATCGTGTAAACACCCTATAAGGGTAAGTTTGGAGAGTGCGTTTAGTTGTTGCTGTCGAATGATTTCTGCTTTCTTTAGGGAGTTTCGCAGCATTGTCATCGACATTGTTCTCGCAACGGACATGTCGTTTCATTTCCAGCAGATCAAAAACATGAAATCTCACATCAACTCGCCCGAAAGGTACTTTTTTGCGTTTTACTTTTACGTTTACTTAATTGCAATTCGGTAGTTATACTAGTAAAATTGAAGAAACGGAACATACATTAAAGTTCAGGTTTTTATGGGTGCTTATCTTTCTTAGGCTTACATACAGTTCATCGAAAAAAGCAAAGCTCAATGAAGCTACAGTATTTCCGTATTGAGCTGTGTTATGCAGAAATCGCATTGTTTTCTCCAGAGTTAATAACTTGCTAGACTATCTATGTGATGAGCCATATCTAGACGTCCTTGGTTTAAGCCTTGCTCGAGGAATTCACCGAGCTTGATTCGTCTTTTTAGAACATTGTTTAGCTGCAGCTCGCATAGCGTGTGATCTGGAATATCTGCCTATAGCGAAGTGATCCAAAAATTTGCCATAAGACGTCGTTAGACCTAATGATTAGCGGCATGTTTAAACGGTCTAGCCAAACATTTCGAACACGCAGTTAACTGAGTAATTATAAAGTCTAAATGCCTCTTTTAATACTGATGTACAGTTGTTGCAGCATTTGCTTTAGACTCTTCAAAACTGATATGATTAATGTAAAGTCGACTTATTGCACATTGGGCCGAACTGATACGGCTTCAGCGCATTTGAATCCTGCCCGCCTAGAACTTAGGGTAAGGAAAGCTCAACTTAATAAAATTATAACTGAACCAATACCACGGTTACTGTGACTCACATTTTAGGTGTTGGGTCATTTTCAGCTGCGGACTGTCTATCAACGTGATTTTAAAGGTGTACATTAATGTTCAGATGCTGAACCTTCATACAACTGTTTTTGACATCGCAATGATTAAATCTCCTCAAGAAAACACTTTTTCTTTTCCTCGCAGAGTTCGCTTTTTCACAAGAGGGCCGGGGGAAGAAATTCCTTCTGGGCGCTGTAAAAGATGAACTAGCACGGGTTGATGTTTGCGTTTATATGTACAGTATTGACAAGACGAAGGCGTTGTCGTTGGTGGTCCACTGCGCCGACATCAGTCACCCCTCCAAGGCGTGGAACCTTCATCACCGATGGACGGAGTTGCTCATCGAGGAGTTTTTCCGACAGGTATCAAAGAACATGTGTGCAACCCGGTCTCGTCTGTCGTCGGCAGGTGGCAGCTGCGGTCGGCAAACAGCGGGGCACTCGTCGTGCCGCGCACAAGGACCACGATCGGTCGGAGGGACTTTGCCATGGCTGGCCCGGCCACTTGGAAGAGCCTCCCCGTCGACCTGCGGACTTCATCACTGTCCAGAGATACATTTGCGAAAAAAAACTTAAAACTCATTTATTTGGCTGCGAGCGCTCTTGAGGTCTTCTCTAATTGGGCTCTATACAAATTGACATATTCATTTATTCATTCATTCACTGGCCTGTCACGTGACCTTCCAGCCTGAATCAACGACGTGATAGAATAACATATATGTGTAGTTTATTTATTGAATGTTAGTAATTGTTCCTTCAGTGACGGTTGCGAGACATGAGTGGTAGGCCTATCATTATCCGGCCTGTAAAAATTACGGCTAGCAATTTCACGAGGCTCTTTCTTTAGGGACACGGCCTAACAGAGTAACTACGGAACGACTATACATAACCGGAAGTGCCTGTAATAAATTGCGATTAATTCTTAGTAATTTGCCATACCAATCTTCTTTGATTTAATTGGCTATATTATATAGTATGCTACGTGTATTATGTTAAATTTCGCGCCAGTTATGTGGCTACGTAAAACAACTTTAAATATTACAACACCACACAACTTTATTATCATTCTATATTATGTGTTTTTTTCTTCATTTAATTGTCTTTTATCTTGTTTTCTTGGTAGCTAGGATCGTAAAAGCGAAGTAGCTCTGTCAGTTCTGCTTTTGTCATCATCGTTGCTTCTGTTAGATCTTTGCCGCACTTTAAATTTGAATTTGCTGCATAATCTAAGTTTAACTAACTGCTACTTAATTTTTGATCTGTGGAAGGTATTATAATTAACGTTTAATCGATTAAGTAATCACCTAAATTTGACAGCTGTGGATTTAAAGCTTTGTGCTAATTGTTTACGTGGGGATTAGCTACGTACCTCTTAGAGTCATTCGACAGAGTCGAATATCTGTTGTCACAAGTCTGTTACGCCAGTACTGCTTGATATAGGCGTATGTGTTGGTAAAAATGCTGTTGTAGGGAGATCGCGAAGAAGCACTTGGTCTTCCGATGTCGCCTCTCTGTGATCGCAAAAACACTCACGTGGCACAATCGCAGATAGGTATATAATCCCATATAATTTATGTTGATTTCATTAAAGTCTTTAGTTGATTTGTGAAATTTCGTGCGATCAAAATCGTTAAGGGTAGCAATAGAGTTGCAGTATGTTTAACTCATCTGACTTGTGCCTGACCGCCATGATATGAATAAACAGTTTACTCCACACAATTTTAGCTGCATTTTTGGGCAAAGATTATTCTTGGTTTCAGCTGTTTTGTATCATATTTATAATTTATCAACTCCGCTATTGTACCGTGATTAAAAACCTTCTTTTAGTATACGCTTGAGGTTTATTACATCTATGATACACATTGTGATCAAAAAAGAAAACGGAAGTTCTATAACAGAAACGACGCCGACGATAGTTTAGAAAATGAGCAGTAGACATAATTTATTTATTGAACACATCATGTGGCGGCAGCACAATGACATAACGCACTCAGTACAGCAAAAGGTAAAAACATACAAAGATAAAGCATAAAAACTAGAGATGACTAAAAGCTGAAAAAAACAAACTATGAAGTCGGAAAAAGTTTGCTGAAAGTGATTTTTTTAAGAAGCAGTATTTTTCGAAGATAATTAGGTAGCCTACATACCGAAGAACTAAGCGTAGAATAAGAATGAGAATGGATGTTTCGCATGGCAATAGTGCGTTGTATAAATGACCTTAACAATAATGATAATAATGAGCTGATCGTCGACTGTTTGCAGGTTTCATAGATTTCATCGTGGACCCGACGATGCAGGTGATGGGTGATATGTTGGAGCGGATAGTGCAGGCGTCGGCACAGCAGTCAGGTGCAGCCCCTCAACAGACGTCGACGTCAGACCGCCATGTTGTAGGTTCGACCTCATCCAAGTCCGCCGACGAGCACGGCGCTTCTCCAGCCCACGCCAGCAACAATCCAATGACGATACTGCCCGGTAAGCGTTAAAGCTTAAAGGTTAGAGGTGGTATATAGCTTTTTGTAGGAAACCTATCTCAGAGCTACGGAGCGTCACTTGCCGTATGAGATCACACAGTGCTACTGGTTGCCACCCGACACTCGTGAACGCGCCCCGCTCTGGCTGCCAGATAGGCCGGTAGGCAACTCGATTTACCTACCCCAGAGAGATGGAAGGCTGAGTTGACCTTGAGGTTGGTTATATACCTGGATGATTTATCTGTCCACCGAGTGTCACCCATTTATATAATAATTACTTAATAGCGGCCTGGTCGGGAGTGGAACCCACGACCTCTCGATCGTAAGTCCGTTACAACACCAACGCGTCGAGTTTTTAGTTGAAACTGCGCGATCCGTTAACAACGCATGTGTTGTCCAAGCTCTTCAGAGCTTGAAGTTCTATTAACAACAAGCACAGCGTAGCACAGTCAGTGGCGTCATAAACTGGGGGAAGGGTGGGCAGCTACACATCCCCAAATTTTGGGCTGTTGGAAAATTGTGGAAAGATGTTCTTCTAGAAAAATTTTTCGTCCAAAAAATGCAAAATTTTGGAAACATTAAGGGCAACGTTAAACGTCTGACCACCCATGATATTTTTTTGTCAAAAATTTGCAGTTGTGTGTCGAAAGTTCATCTAAAATTGCAGTGTCTGTCGAAATTTACAAATTCCTGCCCAGCCTCCATATACTTCTTAACTCAAACGTTTCTGAGTACAGTAGCTGGTCGACTGATGTTTGCCTGTTACAGAGTACCAGCTGAAGCGGCCTTGGGTGTCCTGCTTGGTCGTCAACAAACAGATGTGGAAAGATCGGGCAGCACAGGGCTGGATCAGTCCACTTCAGGAACTTACTTCTACTGGTAATTTTAAATAATAATAATATTATTATTATTATGTATCTCTATTCATCAGAAAACAGCATAATATACACCGTGTCCGGAAAAAAGAGTCTACACTTTTTCTTGAATAACTTCAAAAAATTTAAATTTACTTTTATAGTATTTGGCGCGCATTATCACTATATGCTTTATTAAAAACATTTAAAACTTATCTTCAAAATTTCTTTCTCGCTACGTACAGCTAATGTAATCGTGCTATTTTTGCGGAAAGATAACGTCTAGATGAGCATCTGCAATACGAAAACAGGAAAACTGATGAAAAAAAATTGCAGTAAAAACCTGAGAGATTGTTGGCACAAAAATAAATTACTTTTTGTCAAAATTTCTTAACCTAGTCTTGTTTTTCGCCATTTTAAGCGTGGCCGTCGCGTGCACTACGGGAACGTCTTTGTGCAGCAGCCGTTATCAGCGAACAGCGTCATTTCTGCAGCATGCGTTAGCGTCGCGATAGTGTACGTTTGTAATAAAGTTGTTGACTCAAAAGTTGGCTAATAGCATGTTTTGTCACTGTTGATGACAGCTAAGGCAGCTAAAGCCTAAAAGACTATTCTTCTGCATTTCTGTTTATTTTGGTGTGGAGTAAAGTAAAAATACGAAGAAGAGTGTTTTATTTTACACGGTAAAGTGGCGTCGGTATTCGGGCAAAGTGGACTATCAGTACACTGTCAGTTGCACGTTACTTAATGTTGCCTACAAAAAATTATACACACATGTTCAAATTTCTTGAAGTTATTAACCGAAACCGTGTTAGCTTTTTTCACCTCTGATACAATAAAAACGGCATTTTTGATGGCGTCATAATTACGTCAGATCTGTGTAGTGACTCGACAATATAAAGAAAAAAATATTTCAACAGTTTAATGAAGTAAATATTCAGCGCGCCTTATGCCGAAAATTATGAAAATAGGTTTAAGTTTGTCAAAGATATGTCGAAAATACCGTCGACTTTTTTTCGATCACGGTGTACAATATACAAAAAAACAAAACCAACACGCAAACAGCCACACATCCAATGCAGGCTTTGACTGTATTACACTAAGATTACAGCATTTGCAGCAAATTTCACAGCACAGAAATTGTACTAGCGCATCAGGTTAATTTTAACGTTATGCGCTGTATAACTTTACGTTTTGTTCACTAACTTACTTACATATTTACTCGCATAATCGTAGATTTCGGTTATTCTTCCTAAGACGATGTATTGCACCGCTTCAGAGACTGGAAGTTCCGTTATGTCAGCTGATACTTCTAAAAAACGGTAGTGCTAAGAAGGATAGAGTTATACCACTCGGTGCGCTTGCATCTTTTCCGGGAAGCAATAATTTATGTTGGTGGCGTTGATGCGTAGATGTAATGAACGTATTTTACGTTTTTTTTTATTCTTGCCACGTTTTCACGTTTTTTACGTTTTTAACGTTTTTTTTATTTTCTCAACGTTTTTTTATTTGAAAAAACGTTCATGAAACCTTCCATCACGAACTTCGGGAAGCAATTTTGAAACCACAGAAACGAATTGTAGGTCATAGTGGTGGTAGTGTACGTACTTAGTTGGTCTAGTGATAGTTGGTCTTATGTCAACATAATCGATTTGAAGTTGAAAAAGTTCTCTCTCTTTCTAGTTTCAGCTATACTGCGCCTACAGCATTAGGCATTAGGCAAGAGGTTGAATAAATTAGAGCTAACGTTTTTTATTTAACGTTTTAAACGTTTTTTAAAAAATTCTTTCTACGTTTTTTACGTTTTCTGGACTTTACTTGTACTTCACACCTTTACCTATGGTTTGGTGTGATTCAGTGGGTAGTACGAAAACGCGGACTGAGGTGGATGACCAAGCCGACTCGGGCGTGGAGTCGCCTGGACCACGAAGTACTTGGTCGTCGTCGTCGTCTGAACCTCCACCCTCACAATCACACTCACAGTCTCAGTCACAGCCCGTGTCGACGGTGACGGCGCTCGCCGACGGTCCAACGACAAGCCGACCACCCGCCACACCAGCCGACTGCCCCGCCGTCAGGTCCGTACGCTACTCTGTGTTCTTTTCCCGCCTAACTAATCTCCAACTAAATCTTTTTTTTAGCTAGATAGAGTGCATGTTCCTTTTGAAACAAAGAAAGACCACCAGACTACCGGTACTTATGTCTATTTTTAGCTGTTTTCTATTCACGTACCATTAATAACATTTCCAGTCATATTTCATTTCCATATCAATGTCAAGCAGTATCTGTAATCATTTCAGCAAAAATGTTAACTAGAAAGCAGTCATAGTCCGCAGGTACCTTCGCCAAGGCAAAGCTATTCGCTGGTGGCGTCACCATCTTCGCTTTGCCAGCGGTTCCCTTATGCCCCCTTTAACGCAGTGGTAACGAAAATTTCAAAGTAATCCAGAATCCAGGATTCCTGCCGAATCACGTTCAAAATTGAATCACTGGTAGTTTATTCTATGCCCGACATACCCTCAAAATTTCAGAAAGATCCGTCCATAACTTTTCGAGTTATCTTGCTGACTCACAGACAAACAAACAAACAAACAAACAAACACCGGCAAAAACATTACCTCCTTGGCGCACACGCTCAGCCAAACGCACAGTTTTCTATACGATACAGCCCCCTGTATTCTAACATACGCTAAGCCTATAAATTTATTATAAAATCGTACGGAAGTACACAAACATTAACCTCAAAGTTACTGCAACCAAAATTTTTAGGTTCCTGCTGTATGTTAAGGCGCGTACAGACTACAGAGCGACGTAACTAAACCGAAATGAACTGAAATGACATGGTTTACTTTTCGACGAACTGACGTCACGTGCGTCATGGACACAAGTCATGGGCGACGGAGCGTGGCCTAAAAATGAGTACTAGCGCCCATAGTCGCGTAGTTGCATTGTCCGTGACGCTGTTAGACGGTGCCTACTGTAATGCATTACTGTTTGCCCATTGGTCAGTTCGTCAAAAACAAAATTATGCCAATTATGCCAATTATGTCAGTTCAGTTACGTCGCTTTTCATATGGGCCAGAAAGGCTAAAATCGGCATTACAGCCGTCTGTTTAAAGATGTGCAGTAAGTGATCTGAAAACGGCACATACCCCGACTGTCCCGCCGTCAGGTCTTTAGTGCTAAGATCTGTACTTTCCCGCTTTCATTCTCTGTCCGTTAATTTCCTTTGGGCGTCGTGAATTCGTCTTCTGCACCGCTACTATTTCTGATGTTCGTCTGTTTCAATGCGTTGCTGATTTATTGCACATCTCGCGGAGCGTTTTCCCGGCTTTCAATGGTTTTACTTTTGGTTTGTCGTCAGGAATGACTTTCGGACTCTGATAGCAATTCTCGAAATGTTTCCGATAACAGCTTTGCTGAAGTGGCAGTTAACCTGCAGTTAAACTGCAAGTGGCCATACAACGGATAATGGTTGGGGTGTATCTTTCAGAGATTCGGAGATTCAGGAGGCCAAAGTGGTCTCAAGGCCAAAATTTTGGCCTCGGTCTTGGCCTCGACCTCGAAAATTTGGCCTCGGTTTCGGCCTTGGCCTCAAACCTTTGGCCTGGTTGTCCTGGCCTCGTTAAAAACTTGAAATGCATGCAGAAGTATAACCAAATGCCAAGTGCCAACAACCAGAAAATCGTTGTGTGTTTAGCGGACTCATCATGTCTGCTCGCAGAGTTGGATGCTGTTCTTGAGGCACTAGTTTTCTGAAAGTGTAACAATGTAATTTGATTTGACATGTCAGAGAGATCAGTACTTTTATAGTCAGAGCTTAACGGCTGAACTTTGTAAGCTTTGACTACACCATTTGTGCACTATATCATCGGCAGCAGCATCATCACTTTTTCGATTTTGTTCTTGTTTGCGAAAGTTAACAACAACTAGTAGTTGAATTTTGCTGTTTTCATGGTCTTTCTGATTACCTGTAAAATGAACCAAAATTCATCGATTGATTTGAAATCGCTTGCGGTGAATAATTAATGCAAAAAAATAATCAGTACCCGCCCTATGAAAACTGAACTGTGTGTTGTCGTTGTCCACCATCATTTGTTACTTTTTATTCGTAACTTTTTGTTTGGCCTCAGCTTTGGCCTCGACTTCGAAAAGTTGGCCTCGGTTTCGGCCTTGACCTCATAGCCTTGGCCTTGGCATCGGCCTTGGCCTCGAAGCCCTGGCCTCGGCCTTGGCCTTGGCCTCAGTCTCGGTTTCAGGATGTTAGCCTCGTTTAACATCTTTGGTATTTTTTGAACAGACAGTACGTCCTGACAATTGAATATTGTACATTTGATACCATCAAAACGTGATCTTTTTCTTTAATAATTATTTACGCCATACTCTTCTGTATACGAACATCCGAAACTACGAACAGCGATTGTTATGCGAAATGCTTTTTAATATAACGTTTAACACTAATTATACTTCACTACACGTACATTTTTTTACTTTTAGAGTGGTATTTTTTGTGATTTAGTATTGTAACACACAATAAAGATCTTTCGTTATCCATTGGTTGACTTCAGTTTTCGATGTCGCTGAGCCTTTCGCTGAGTGAAAACTTCGGACTTAGACCAAAGTTTTGGCTCAGCGAAAGACTTAAGTCAACAGTGAGGTGACACATTGTTGTAGTTTTCGTTGTACGTCGTGTACAGAGGTCGGCACGAAACGTCAGTTGCTGGTGTAAACGTCAGATTGCAAGACGGCGCAGTTGACAGCCGGACAGACGTCTCTTCGCTACCGCAACACTCCATTACTGCACACACGACCTGTTCAGCGGCCAGCGTCAAACTGCCCGCCGGCTTACGACAGTCCAACGTATAGTCCAACATGTACGCGCCCTCCTTGCAATGTTTTCATCAGCGGCGTCACACTGGTGGCGTAGACAACGGGGGATCCTGGAGACCAGCCCTTCCCCCAAAGGAAATTCGAAAGTTTCGCTCAAAAAAACTGCTTCAAAAAAGTGTGGATTTTGATGTACAAAGTGCTCTAAAATTTATCTACAAGCATCTTCATTTTAAAAAGTGTTTCCGGAATGATAACCCCAGACCCATGTTGAACGAGAAAGGGAAATGAAAGGAGAGTGAGGAAAGGAGAGGGGAAAAGGGGAACGGAAGGAAGGCCTCAATTAAGATTTCTGGCTTCGCTATTGCGGCGTCGTCGGTTAAGATAATAGGGACAGGAAGATGTTTTCGACTGACAGCTGCAAATGTTCGACTCAGGAGATTAAAATATTGGTGGTTAAATATTTAATTTTGTTTTCAATTTCCCCAAAATGGAGGTTTAGCCACAAATTTTATATGTTTGGAAAAGATGTTTTGACAAGAAAAAAATTTAAATTTTTCTGACTGGCTAAAATTTAGGAGGAATATAATTTTTCACCGTCGGCTACCGACGAGTAAACGAAACCACTGTTTTTGAAAGTGAAAAAAATAATTATAATAAGAAAAAAATGAATCATAAGAGAAAGAGTCTGTCAGTCTTAACGTAAACATCATTTTAGCTATAGGTACACTTCGGTCCCTTTTTCACATTTTCAAATTCCCCCTGGTCTTTGGTCGGGAAGCGACATACTACTGCAGTAAAACGTCTAGACTTAAGGGTAATTATTGTAAAACAACTAGTTTTTTGTACCGTATTCTCGTTTTAGTCAGTTCAGCACTTTAGTTGTGGTTAGACCCAAAGCCACCGAATTCGGCCACGAAACCGTTTTTTAAACAGTAGTTATAAAACCGCCGAAATAAATTCGGCTTGGGGTGGGGTTTAGCACAATATCGCCAACGATAGAATGGTTGTACGTTGGGTTTTGTATTTTGATCCAACCAAATCAAGAAGCAGCGTTCGAACACGCCTGACGAGATTACATATCTGGGTCGGCCACGCCCCTCAACCCGCGTAAATCGGGTCAAGCAGTCAGTTTAGTTTTCGAACGCAGCCACTGTGTCTGTCCGTCTGTCGTAACAGAGTACGGTGTCGGTCGCGGGCTCGCGACAGAGTAAAGTGGACGCTACTCGCCGTCTCAGTCGGTTGATGCAAAAACATCCAGCAGCAGCAGCAGCAACAACAACAACAACCGTGCGTCAATGTCAGCTGTCTACTTCAATGTCTCCCTGGCTGGTTACGAAGACTACGCCCGCCGTGATGACCCGTCTGTTAACCATTTCCTTGCCGAGCAAGATACTTCGATAAGAAAGTCGGTACCGACAGTGGCATCTATCCTTATACCTAGTGGGCGCAGCTTGCGCCCAGTGAAAAATAGGCGGAGGGAAGTTTTGTTAAGGTTGTAGGTCAAAACTTTCCCCCCATTTTTTTACTTTTCCCTTCTATTTTTTAATCTACACCCTTAGCAAAACGTACTCCCAAGCGCGGGGGAAAGAAGCTCAAAATAAAGAGGAAACTCGAGTCAAAAATTGGGGGAACATGAGCCTAAAACTAGGGGAAGATGCGCCCAATTTCGATTCCAGATTTTAGGGGATAGAAGTCACTGGGTACAGAGGTCTTGAACTACGAGATTGTTACTACACTTGACATCTACAGCGAAGATAGGCCGATTCCTACCGCGTCCTGGTCTTTCTGGGCTTGTTTCTAGCTGAGTAACCAAGGCCGCAGTCGCGTGCGAAATAAAATATTGATTGCAGGTGTTTATTCTACACGTGACCTCGGCTCATGTAGAGTCAGAAACCAGTATTGAAATACAGGAGCCAATATTCGTGTTGCACCGAAAAAATGTTGGGGCTTTTTCGCGAAAACATCTAGTACGAAGACATCTAGTGCGCCTAAATGGTGCTGTTCGCCAGCGGCACTGAACGATCTCGTACAACTGAAAGCTGATTGGTGTTAAGAGCTATGCAGGGTTAAGATGCATTCCGCCGCCGCCGATGTCTGTCGCAGACTGATGTCTGCTGTCGCCTGCCAGCAAATGGATGCAGACAGCGACGACGCGCTTTCTGACTCCAGCCGCTGGACTCGTGACGGCGTGGGTGGGCGAGTTCCAGCTGAAACACACGTTGCATGGGGTCATTGTTTAGGGGTTGAGGTGAAGGTGAAGGTGGTGTATAGCTCTTAATAGGAAACCCGTTACAGAGCTACGGAGCGTCACCTGCCACATAAGATTACAGTGTTACCTGCCACTCGACACTGGTGAGCGCGCCCCGCCTTAACCCCAGCCAGACAGGCCGGTACTCAATTTACCTACCCCGGAGGGATGGAAGGCTGAGTTGATCTTGGTGTTGGTTATATACCGAGATGGTTCACCTGTCTGCAGACAGTCACCCATCCAAGTAGTAACCACTTGATAATGACCCGACAGGGAGTCGAGCACGACTATTCGATCGTAAATCTGATACCGGCACATTATAGGGAATAATTTGTCGCGTTTATGCATATCTAGTTAACATTACTGTGGGCCTAATCACGTTGTCGGACGACAGCAGAGCTTAGAATACGCAGTTAAGCGCCCGCTGCGCACACGTGCAGCATCACTGCAGCGCAAAGAAGATTTTTGTATTATATACAAGCACTGACGTGGTCTTGACGCCACACGAAATAACCTGTCAGCAATTAACCTCGTACAATTTGCTATGTCGACCCAACTGTTTCAACGTTAGGGCTAGAAGCGCAGAATGATGTAGCGGATTTCTCGTCCCATGGCGTATGGAGGCAATTTTCTGACAGAAAATATTGTGGGTGCTCACATTTTTAATTTTTCCCCCAAATTTTACAAGGGGTTCTCAGCCCCAAATTTCGCATTTCTTGACAAAAATTTTGTCACATAAAAAATTTTTCCTACATTTTTTTGACAGCTTAAAATTTAGGAGGAGCAATTGCTCCCTACGTTGCTGAGTAGAAGCTGTGCATCGGAATGGGATTTCCATTCCTTTGGGATTGTTCTGTACATGGGAATCGGCTTGGTAGTACGCGGAAATGATGTAGTTGGATGGTATGAATTAGGAATACTGAAAACCATTCTCGCCCGTCTCCAATGTGCTTGCTGATCGCTTGTTGTTTACGTTGCAAATGACTACTGTCTACGTCCGCCGTGTTCAGATTGCTTTATAATGCACGTTTTATACTTAGAAACCGGTATCCGTGCAGATATCTATTACGAACAGCAGCGAACGAAAGCTAAAACTGTGCGAAGTACGAAGAAGTTTCGCAGCACTGTTCTTATTTCATCTGTAGACAGCGCATAGTATTGAAAATGATAAGATATTGACTTACATACGCAGCGTTTGATAGTTGTCAAAAGTTGTACATAGGGCCTAATTATTATTTAAGTAAATTAAATATTTATATACCGCTAATGTTCTGACCGTTCGCATGTCGTGCGCCGAAGCCAGTGCTGACAAGTCACTCGACACATAATACACCTCCGGTCTTTCCAGCAATGTTTGGATTGTGCAATAAAACTAACCGAACAATTTTGCGTTTCGTTATTCCAATCTTTAGTCTCTTTTTTCGTCCTTTTTGGTTTTTTTTTGGTTTTTGTGCGACTGTTACTTTTTGATGAATAAAGATATACGCTGTCTCAAAAACATCTCCGACATTTTCGATTGTAACTTGAAGAAAAAATTATCCGATTCTAAAAATTTTAGCGTGAATATTCCTGACACCACTTGCCATCAAATGACTATTCACTTTCCCACCTCACCCAATGTCTGCTTTTGCACTACCTAGGGAAAGCAGACCAAGCGAAATATGCGTTAAAATATACAAAAACGTGACAAAACATCCCGAATATTATTGATCGTGGCTTGAAAAAAAATTAATAAATTTTAGTAAGATTTTAATAATTTTTGACACAAATAATTATGACACATCTGGCTATTAAACAATTGTTCAAGTTTCACCTCATCTAATGTTTGTTTCTGCATTACAATTCTATCTACCTACAACTGTGGTCCCAACAACCAGTTAATAACAGGGTTTGACTCTGTTATGCAGCAGTGTGTTTACCAGATAGCGTTCAGGTATATTTATGAATTCAAGAAGCAACTGACGAAGTCTGGATTAGTCTTTAGCAGAACATTATCGACACTGCTGTCAATACATGCAGAAATCATTTCCTTGCCTGCGTTTGCACAATGTGCTGACATTTTGAGCAACTTCGTTGCAGCCAGCTGAAAAAGGAAACAATTGAATGAAATGTTGGCGAATGTGTCAAAATGTGAAGAAAATGTGTTTTTGTGCATTATTCAGATTAAGTAATGATACCACCCGGGGTAAAAATGAAATATTTCATTGGTTCTAGATTCCCCAGGTAGTGCAAAAACAGACAGTGAATGAGGCGGAAAACTGAACTGTTATTTCATGGCCAGTTATCTCCAGAAAATTCGTACCAAAAATTATTAAAATTTGATAATTTTTGTTCAAGTTACAGTTGAAAACGTTAGAGATGTTTTTTGACACAGTACGTGTATATATATATATGTATGTATGTATATATATATATATATATATATATGCAAGATGGTTTATAAATAACGTGGCACTTTACTTTTGCCCATATCTTCACCAATTATTGACTAATTTTAAAAATTTAAAAATTTATTCACTGGCACACTCTGCAGACAATCTGCAATAATGTGTTTATTATTTATCCCACCACACCTTATTTGCGTCTTTACACTGCCTTGTGAAATATACATGAAATATAAATATAAGGATAATAACAAACAGCATTTTGGTATATGAACAAAAACACTTTATACTACATTGCAGTGAATGATCTGTATGACATTAAACTGTGAGGGTATAATGCAGTCTAGTGTCAAATGAATCATTCACCGCAATGCTGGTCTGAAGTGTTTTTCAATTCATTTACCTAAATGTTTGATATTGTCGTTAGTTTTTTCCTGACATATCAATTTCACAAGATAGTGTAGAGACGTATTTATGGTGTGGTGGGATACATAATAATCACTTTATTGCAAATTGTCTGCAGAGTATGCCAGTGGAAAAATTTTGAAAGTTGGTCAATAATTGGCAAAGATATGAACAAAAGTGAAGTGCCACGTTTTTATGGACCACGGTGTATACACTGTGTCCCAAAAAACATCCCCGACATTTTCGACTGTAACTTGAAAACCAATTATCAGATTTTGATAATTTTTGGTAAAAATATTCCTGACACAACTTGACCTGAAATGGCCGTTCAGTTTCCCACTTCACCCAATGTATGTTTCTGCATTACCCAGGGAAAGCAGATCAAGCAAAATATGTGTTAAATAAACAGAAAACCTGAAAAAATACATTTCCGACATTATCAATCGTAACTTAAAGAAAGATTAGCAGATTTTAATTATTTTGGGCAAAACTATTTTCGACACAACTGGCTAATAAATGTGTGTTTTAGTTTCCACTTCACCCAACGTCCGCTTTTGCACTACGTGGGGAAAGCAGACCAAGCATAATACGTGTTGTTGTCTATCATCCGTAGTTTGTCGGGTGTTGGTTGTCATGCAGCGAGTTACAGGCAGTTGTAGCAACGACAGATATCGCAAGCTCCTCTTGTCGAGTTTTGTTTTGTAGTTTTATGCACGATGTACTTCGTCTGTACATACGACGTTCAGCTCAGAATTTCACGTCCGGATATCGCCGGCGAAGTTCTTCTTTTGATTCGTCGGAAATAATCGACGCGCATCTGCCAAACAGATGTACGTGCATTTTTACATCGAAAGTCGAAAGCACGCCGTGTTCCATAAAAACAATTACTTCCATTATTTATCAATTATCATATCTTTGTTAAACAGTGGCTGATTTTTTCAATTTTTTTCACGATAAACTCTGCAGAGAAATAAAAAAACAAATTCGATGAAAAATTTTCCATCAAACCTTGAACGTGTTGCTGCACTACTTTGTGAAATACAGGGCGATTCCAAAAAACGGCAAAAAGTTTATGGCACCATAATTTTGCAACCGTACGTCACACAGTCATGCAATTTTTAAAAAAAAATGTTCAGAAAAGATAGTTTACTTACAGAGATCAGTGTCTAAATATGCAGCAATTAAATGCTCTTGTTGTTTAACACACGAATAGCAGATCAGCAATAGTATAATTGGTTAGTCTGGTGTAGCTTTTTGCCAGTTTATAAAAATCTAATCATAAGCTGCACAAAATTATATTAGTAAATCAATATCAAAGCATTGAGCAAAACAGTCATGTGATAGATAGCACGTCATACACAAGAAAGCCTAACTGACGCTAGGGAAGACGCGCGACAGCCTATACAGTTTCTGTTGCAGTACTGACTTCCAAGGTCAACCAAGGCCGATTATTTTCATCTTATTTGAAAGGGCTTACCCGATTTCTTATTAGTGATGAATAGCAACATAGGCCCTATCTTTTACCGTTTAGCCACAATAGCGTGTACCGACTTTCAAAGTCATCCAAGGTCGATGATTTTCATTTCATGTGAAAGGGCGCATGCCACTTCCTATTAGTGATTAATATTAACCTTGGCCCCATCTCGCACCATTTCCGAGATATGAGTTTTACGTTGAAAAACGCACATTTTTCCTACCCCCTTTAATCCAACCCCGCATTTGAAAATGTTTTTAAACTGCATCCCTCAAATTTTGTACACACAGAGCTTCGAGACAAGGCTAATTATTCGTGCAAAATGTTTTCCCCTACAACTTAACGCTTAGCCACAATACATCGGTGACATAGGCAACAGACAGACGGACGGATGGACAGACGACAAATGACAGACGACAACCGTACCATAGACGTCTACAGCATAGCTGTAGCGCGTCAATGATTCGTGCTGCGGTGACAGCAGGAGATCAATAAGGTGAATGAAAGATTTCGCGTTTCAGCCTACCTTCCGTAGCCAGGTGTATGAAGCCATTGTGCAATGCCCGGACTGGCGGCGTGAGGCAAATGTATGACGAACGCGTCCGGCAAAACTCGCAGGATAAAACTGTTCAAACGAACACAAACAAAATACACACTGATCATAAGCCGCATAGCCTGTCACAAGACCGTAACTCGGGCATTTAGTTATCAATAATGTATTATAGAGCATATCGGCAGTAGTGTCGTGTTCCATCTTTCTAAGTTCATAAAGTCGTCGGGCGTTTGATGTCATTCACGGTATTAGGCTGCGTTCACACAGACACGAGTGAAAGTCCGGCACTGTCCGGGTACCCGTCGTGTATTTCAATGGCGGTACAGCGGCCGTTCACATACTCGTTCAGCGTTCTTAGATCGTTCCGTGGTACCCCGTAACACCCCGTTTACACGATGAAGCTGGCTGGACGAGCTGCCTCGATGTTTTCTCGATGTTTGCTTGATTGTGTAAACGGGGTATAACTTCTTATTTGTTTTTTCGCAGTTTTCAGCCGGTTTTATCTCTAAGCTTGTGAACAACTTGTCATACTTGCAAGTCGAGGACAGAATGGCGAAACATTCTATCCGTTGTCAATGACGTACATTCAAAGGAAATTAAAATCAATTTTTCACGATGTATTTCTCCGACTTTTTTGTAATATTTTTAACGTTCTTGCGAAGATAATAGACAACATGCACATTTGCTTGATATATTTAACACTGTAATTAAATGAATAATCATGAAGCATTTTGGAAGTAGCGGCCTAAGGCAATTCGTAGTTAGAACGTTTAACCGTACACAACCGTAGATACGATATTTTTGCTATTCTGTCTTCGAGGTGTTTATTTTTAACTCATTGACTCAGTAGTATATTATGTAGCTAACCCGGCGGCGTGGAGTGACCGACAGTAGAGCGCCTTGTCAGCCATGCGTTCCAGCAGACGTTCGTCAAAGCGCGGCTCGCTGTCTGTAGGCACGACCAAGTACGGCTCATATGCGTTTCTGTACTCTACCTGAAGCACGCAGCATAACCACTAATTGTGCCATCGCGTTGCCGTATGTTCGTCCCGTACAGACTCCTAGCTCGAAAACAAGAAAACAAGAAGTGTACAAAAGTCAGAAGAAAACATTGCAGTCTATTTCTCTAAACAGGACAAAGCAACGAGTCAATTTTAAGTTTAAAATGTCCAAAGTCAAGGTCATCGAAAGTCAAAAAGTCATGAAAATGACGAATAGATATCGTACAAATTGATATGCGGGTGACGGATCATACGTTGACTCGGACATTTCGGCTGGCTGCAGACAAAACCCGCGCTTAGGCCCGGGTCTGCGTACTCTAACTCTGGCTGCAGTGTGATCGGGATATAGGAACCGGCTTGTGTTAAATTAAATCACGGGCCTGAGTGGGATAACTGAGTGCTGAACAAACTTATACACCCCAGACCGCGGCTTAACACACTTATTTCGCCGACACCCGATTGTATAACCTTGGTCACGTTTGAATGCACCTGTGGAATTATCAACCCGTTATGTCACTGCCGACATAGGCCTAGTGCTATAGACTTAATTCTAGATAGATAACATAAACGCAACCGAGCAATACGTGCTGTTTTACGTATATCCGAGAAAACACGTAATTTGAGCAAAGCTCACGTGACGCGCGATAGCAGCGGTTTTGCCACTTTGGCAATCAGTGTAGGCCTACAGCAATAAGATATTAATGCATCTTAAAAGAGTACTTAAATTTGAGGCCTTCGTACGGAAGACTCCTTGAATTTAAGAAATCAAAACTTAGATTTTTACAAGTGTACGTTCTATGCTAAAATGTCACCTGCAGGTTGTCCAGGTCCATCTCCAGCCATTTCGGCGCAATTCACTCTTATAATGTGTATCGCAGCCGGAAATCGCAAAAAAACCCTATTACTAAAACCCCTATTTTGTTCGTTCAAGGTCATTCAAGGTCATCGACGTTGACACCAATAAAAAGCTTGTCACCATTGCTTGTTATGATAAGCAACATGTCTGTGTCTATCTGCAACCGTTTTCACGCTACACAAGATAGTTGTGGTAAAATAACCACTTTTTAGGAAAGTAGTCGTCTTTGACGCCCGCCTGCGCTGGCCTCCTTAAATATAGTGGGTCGGGACTTGGACTTCTACAATCTACGTTTAATGCTGAAAATTTCACGTGGTTGTCTTGGTCTATCTTCAGCCACTTCGTCGCAATTCAGTGTTGAAATGTGCGCTGCATCCAAAAATTGCGAAAAATTCACTAAAAACCCAATTTGGGGGGTTCAAGGTCGTTCAAAGTCATCGATGTTGATAAATGAAAAAAAACCTGTCACCAGTGCTTGTTATGATAAGACGCATGTCTATACCTATCTGCAATCGGTTTCACACCATACGAGCCAATAACGGCAAAATGGCGTCTTTTTAGAGGGTACCCCTCTTTGACGCTCTCGTTCGAGGGGAACCCTCTTACCCAGGGGCACGAAGTTTTGTCACGAAAAACTGGAGCTCTTGAGGCAGCCCAAAGTGAAGATTTTGTGATCTTAGCTTGCACGGTTTTGACACAATACAGCAGTGTGACAGACGGACGGACGGACGGACAGACGCCCTGGCCATGGCTAAGACGCGCGAAGCATTCTGCTATCGCGCGTAAAAACTCGGTGGCAAGACTTTATACTGACGTCGTACGGCTCACTGGCGTTCACCCAGCGACTGTAGTTGGTCGGCAGGTGACCCAGCTTCCATTGGCGCTTCATCCTGCCCGACAGTTTATCGCAAATTAATTACGTAATTAATTTACTAGTGCCCGAAACAAAAACGCACTAGGTGTAGATTTCAACACGATTTACAGAAGTAACAAGACATAATACACGGCGTTTCATAAAAGGCACCTTTTTCGTTTCTTTTACAAATCAGTCGAATGGTGATCAATTTGCGTGAAATTTTTATGAGATGTCGCTGAAGAAATGCTAATTCAAAATATTTCAACAAAAATGTGGCCGTTAGTTAAATATTCTTTGCTAGTCATGATGTAATGCTGACGTCATAATGTGTTGTGAGTACAAACTGGCTTGTTTCACTGGTTCTGTCAGTAGCTACACTGTTTCGATGGTGAACTTTATCTTGTTCACTGATGAAAAATGTTCATCGGACCAGCAATAAGCAACATGGGCGGATAAAATCAGGAGTCTCGCAATCCAAAAACTCAACCATCTCGCAAGCGGTGTGCGCTGGTGCACTGTCTTGCTGGAAGGTGTAAAAGTCAAGCTATCTGCGCAAGTGTGTGAAAGTGATCGTTTTAGGCGTTTTTGCGGCTACAGTGTTAAAACTTCCACAGTTTGTTATCATTGAACCGGATAAAGTTTGCCATCGACACAGGGCAGCTATTCAGCAAGTCTGTTAACACCGGTTGCGACAAGCCAGTTTGTACTTGCGGCACAGTATGACGTCAGCATTACGTCACAGCTAGCAAAGTATATTTAACTCATGGCCATATTTTGTCCAAATAGTTTGAATTACTTTTGCGTTATCTACAACAGGTAAAAATTTCGTGCAGATTGATCATCATTTGACTGAATTATAAATAAAAGAAAAAGGGTGTCTTTGTACGAAACACCGTGTAAACCGTGTTGAAACGTACTTATTTCATGGCCATGATCCACGGCAAGTTCTGCCTGAGAATTGGTGCTGTACACAGACCCCAGCCACGTTTCGGTCGATACGCTAGAGTAGAGTGATATTATGACTAGACACTGCAGTGAAAGATAGGCGACAACAATAAGTCAAGAAATAAATATAGTATAAACACTAAACAGTATGTTGCAAAAATGTTATGAGAAAGACAACGGATGCCGTGCTGTAAGCATTGTGCATGCCAATGTTTGGTCGATAAAATAACGCCGCTAGTGCGAAGTTGTCGTCACGCGCGCATTAGGTTAATTGGCAATTTGTCGTATAACACGAATATGACACACTTGTGACAATCAACTGTGCATACACTGTAGGCCTACGTATAGTCGAGCGTCTACCGACTCGCACGCATAGCCTATTAAACAGCGCTAGAGTGTAGAATTCTTCTCCCTCCACGAAGGTCTATACAGAAGACCAAGTCGCCAATTTAACTAGTCTCCAGTTGTCTGAATTGTTTGATCGTATCCAAATGGTTAAAATGCTGGTTTAGAAGCAAAAAAAATTATTTCCAAATTTTAATATGCGACTTGCTGCATTTACGACCTAGCGCATTTGACCCAGAGCCAAAATTTACCGCCATTAATCTGTGCGGTTATGAATTAAAACTTCATGTCTAACAAAAAATATAAGTAACATCATGCAATATACAATAATTTTTCAGTAATGCATTCTAAAAATCATAAACTGTGAATAAGTTATTAGATGCGCCGGTGCACAGAATGCTGATTACCTGTAGCCGACAATTTGATCAGCGGCCATCATACGCAGAAGTTGCGACTTGTTATCAGGTAACTTAGGCAGGTCGGCGAGAGCCTCGAAAGCCGGCACGACAAGAGCCTGCAGAAAAACACGCAGAAAAAAACCGAATCGACAAAACCGTATGTGTTAAAAATTTGGGAGCGAGATGTACACCACTCAATAGAGTTACTGAAAAAATGAGATGGAAAAATAACTTAGGGCTTATATGTCAAAATAAAGGAATAGCGGAAGGAAAAAAGACAGGTTTAAAGTTTAAACAGTGTCTCAGGGCGAACTCGTACAGTCAGAGCACAAGGAAAATAATTATAAGAAAAAAGTCAGTTGTCCCCGAAGCCAAAAATGAGCGTAGGGCCTAATGTTAGAATTATTTCAAGACCTACTTGGTCAATAGTCATCCTATCTCTCACTGTAGTGTCTGGAGTGTTATAAGTGCCCATAATCTCTCTGCACTCAAGCGTGACGATTAAGGCTTGTATATCACAGATGCGTCCAGGCAGAAGACGCCGTCGATCACGGCGGTGAAACAGGATACTGCTCAAACGAACACAAAGTCTGTCCAATGTATCTCGATAGCTTGCAATATAGTCCGTATAAATTAAATGAGTCAGCTCTGTAGGCTAGTATTAAAAATTAAAAAAATTTAATTGCCGCCTCAAGGATAATAGTGTATCGACCTTAACCTTTTGGGGTCACGTGACATTATCCGACTCGCGGTGGACCACTTCTATGGGTGGTCCATTGTAACCTTGCGTCGACTTGGTGCCGAACGCAGAATAGTAGATATGGCGCCTCAAAAGTTGGACAGACGGACACACGCACGCACGGACGCTCAGGTGACTTTATACTCTGTCCAATGCTATACATTGCATTAGACAAACAATAAATACGTTTCAACACGGTCTGCTGTATATATCAGATATCTTTATACAAACATAGTACATTGAAGACTGTGCTGAAAGCTATTCTAAGTCTATAAACCCAAGACTTACAGACAGACGGACAGACATGCCGATGACAACTACACCGTGTCCGGAAAAAAATCCCCAACATTATCCATTATCTCTTGAAGAAGGGATATCCAATTTTAAAAATTATTGGTAAAAATATTTCTGGCACAGCTGGCCATCAAATATATTCCATCCCACCCAATGTCTGTTCCCGCACTACCTGGGGAAAACAGAACCAACAGAATATGAGTTAAAATGAACGATCGATCGCTGGAGTCAATGTGTTCAGGATCAGCTGAGCCCAGCATTCGATTAGCACACGTTTTAGCTGGTCAGTTACTGAAATTTTGTGACCATGCTATCTGTTGCAATGCCCCCACACTAAATCATTCACAAAATTTAAATCTGGACTTTTTGGCAGTGAGTTTTTGAATTCAATGAACTCGGGTACATGAGAGTGCAGGCAAATGCTTAATTTCAGGGGTAAAAAAAGATTTATGCAAATTATGCAAAGAATGTTTAAATGATTTGATATGCAAGTTCGGCCCTCTTTGTCTACAACACTCTAAAACTTTGGACATATCACACACCTTTTTACGGGTAACCATCGCTGAGTTATCAACGCTCAAACAGGTCCGGTTTTTTGCACACCCTGTAGTAGCAAGGTGTGTTAAAAAGTAAGCTATTGTAATTAGTCCATATCTTTGCCAGATATTGACAAATTTTCACAATTTTTCACCAGTAGACTCCGTAAAAAAATTTGCTACTTAGGGGCATGCAATCTCACCTATTATGTCGCTATACTACCTTGTAAAACATAAATGTCGAAAAGCCTACAATATCTACAAATAGACAGTAGCTACAATAGCTTACTTTTCTGGCCCACCCTGTATATGTATACATCTTTATTCATCGAAGAAACGATAGATTAACACACACATACATACAATTAACAACAAGAAAAGAAAACTAAATAAATAAACACACATGCGTAATAATAATAACGCCAACAATAACCACTATTTGACATATATTTTAACGCACCGTCATAACAACTTGTCGACGGTTGACGTCGTGAAGTTGGGCTAGACGTCTACGAAGAGTGCTGTAAAGTCCTGCGTTCGGCACCAAGTCGACGTCAACGTAAAAAATATACGATGTTTGACTGTTGTTGATCGCCACGTTACGCAGATAGTTGATCGGATAATACATCTACGAGGTGCACCAACAAAGTCAAACCTTTACGTTATTTAAATTTCCTCTCTTGTTAGATGCATTATATTTGCAATTTCTGTGTACTCTCATATTATTTTAAACCTATAATAAAATAATATTTATACGAACACGAAGTTTGTCCAATGTATTTTGATAATTTACAGTAAAAATGTCCGTATAAATTACAGCTGTCAAATTAAGGACAATCTTTTATTCATCAACATTGGTAGCACAACAAGAAAGAAAGAAAAATAGATAAAAAATTAGGAACTAAATAAATAATAGTAATTAATAACGATTAGATAAAATACATAAATAATAATAATTAATAATAATTAGTAGAAGGAATTGTCCAGGCAAGTACACACAAATCAGACAATTGAACATTACAAATTAACGTTAAGCTTGCATTAACGCGTCAATAAATTAAGGCGCGTTAAAAAAATTAACGCACATACGTAAATTTATGTTAATTTACTAAATTTCGTAAAGAAAAAATTCCAATATTCCTTTATACTGCGGTCACTTAACAATCGAATGAATTCAAGTAACTAAACTGTAGTTGCCGTTCCATCACTACTGTGAATAAATAATTATTTAAATATTTAATGTACACACCGTGGGCCATAAAACGTGGCACTTTACTTTTGTCATTATCTTCGCTAATAATTGACCTATTTTCAAAATTTTTTCACTGGCGCACTCTGCAGAAAATTGGCAATAATGTTATTATTATATATCCCACCACGCTTCAATTGCATTGCTACAATACCGTGTACAACATAAATTTTCAAAAATGACCAAAATTATTATAATGCATATACAAAAGTTATATTTTTGAAAAAATGCACCAATTTTTGTACGAAAATTAAATTATATTTAATACCAGATACATTTTTGATTTTTGTAAACAAAAACAAAAAATTTTGTTTTTAATATTAATTTTCAACGCAGTGACAGCATACTGGTAATGTAACATGCCATTTAACAACGAAGACAAGGCTTTTATTAAGAACGTGTACCAGTCCAAAAATGCAACTTTTAGAGGATACTATACTGACAAAATTTTCGAAGACAAACTGCAAAAAGAAAAAATGGGCGTGTTATTAAAAAGATTTGGCAAACACAAAGCACCGACCAAAAGCACGAGTCTGACAGACTGTCGCATACACACAATAAAGAGAACGTGACCACTGTGATATTATTCAGCAGCACACTGACACACAGTCAGTGTGATGCGGACAATATCACCTTTTGTGATTTTTGCTGTTTTCGATGTGCCAGTTCTTCAATGTTGCCGTTAACAAGTTAAAAAACACGCTGGTGTTATGTACATTTATTTTATGTAGCATTGGACAGACAACAAGTCAGACCTACGATCACTGGACTTTATGTGGCCCATCTTCTCACGAAACTGTTTCGCACCTCTAACGAAGACGTAGTCAACGAATGATGTTCATACTGCAGTGAATAACTCCTCCAATGTTTGGGCGTTTTGTATGTAAACTACAGCGTTGCAATAGCTGAGATTGTATAAGGTGTGCCAAAAAATGTCCCAACTTGTTTTTGTCAGAACTTTATCAAATCTCAACCAAATTTGATAGTTTTCGGCAAACAGATTGCTAAGACGATAGAAATATGTAAGGTATACTCATTGTTTACCTCACGTAGTTTATGTCAACGCACTACCGTGTAAAACGCAGATGCTCCAAATTGTTGCATAATACTCAGTTGTTGTGTACGTAAAGTTTTAACAACTTAATTAAACACACAATAAATTAGAATGTAATATTTAGCAGAATTATAATTTGTGTAACAAAGTGCTTCCGAATTATCAGAACTTATGCTTAAAGTGTATACAATGGTGACAGCAGCATTAACGATCAACTGATCAAAATCAGGCTCGTCGAAAGCCACAGCGGGGTCAGGGGGAACATTTTTGCAGAGCCCCTCTGACAAAAAAATCTTGATTTTTCTTTTCAAAATAATGCATTCTAGTGTAATTTATATTTTTGAGCGACGGCAGGGCCCCAAACGTCGCGGGGCCCAGGGTAGCTTACCTCCCCCCTTTACCCCACCTTCTCGACGGGCCTGATCAAAATGCACAACACTCATTCATGGATAAAATGTGTGTTAAGCTCATCAATCAATTATTTTGTTGTCTGCTATTTCTAGCATAAAATATTTAATACCACAAAATCATTACATCACATGGCACTTTCTGTCAAATTGATAATAAAAAAGTGAGCAATCTGATACTGATAATCACCGTGTAATGTAACAATTTGGAGCATCTGCGTTTTACATGGTAGTGCGTTGACATAAATTACGCGAGGTGGACAATGAGTGTACCTTACATCTTTTTATTGTCTTGGCTATCTGTGTGCCAAAAAGTATCAAATTTGGTGGAGATTTGACAAAGTTCTGACAAAAACAATTTGGGCCATTTTTAGCACACCCTGTAGGTTATTTCTCTGATCATATTGTAATCATTGTGTCTTAATTATTATTTAGTTAATAGTTAATCACGTTATGTCTTGTTCAGAGTCGACGCTTGTGTTTTTTATGTTTTTTAAAATCATTTGGCACTTCTATGGCACTGAATGGCCTATTTTGTGCTGATGTGCCGTTAAGAAACTACTCACTTTTAAATCATTTGTTTTGTTTTCGCTATCATTTTTGGTTAATAAGTCGTATAGATTTTGGAAGCCCGTTAAAACAGATAGCGAGAGTTAGCTGAACCTATTATACCAGTCGTCGGTAGACGAGGTGTACGGCGAGGTTGGTTCTGTGTCGGAGCGACTTGGACGTCTGGAAACGTTCTGCGACCGATTCCAACTCGGCGTCGCTGACGTGCAGAGCGACCGACGCCGGACCAGTCCAGCTGGACAGCACGTGTTCCAGCGCCGGTAGCCGGTCAACACTCAACTGTGTCGCCAGGGTGACGTCAGTTGGATCCATCCAGGTCGTCACATCGCCGCCACCACCCAGGTAGAACGGGTGAGTTCGGCGCGTCAGACCGGCCACGTGCCGGAAGTGTGCGCAAGGATCATCGGACCGCCGCGCAGACGACCACACAGAGTGTTGCTGATCGACCTGTCTCTGTCCACAGGAGGCACCGTACAGCGGCAGTGTTGGTGGCTCCGAGTTGATGATGATTCGAACGCTTTCTACGGCAGCATCGACCTCCGGGTGCAAGCCGGAGTATGCCAGCGTGATGCCGGGAGTCCACAGAATACCCTGCCATCAGCACGAGCCAGTTTGTCAATTAACAGATATGTGTCGGAGCTATTTTATGATGTACCATTAAAGTACGTATCGTTTATAAAGAATGTTAGGCATAATGCGTGAGAAATCAATGAAACACCATTATATCGTAGGTTGACATCGGGTGTACATTAGCCTATATAGCAAGTTGTGCTATACAATCGTGGCTCGCAGCACGAGGAACGCTTCGTGTATGCGACGGCACGCTTCTTCGTGACCGGGGGACCGGAGCCTCAGGAAGGTGGCGGGCTTTGTCATTCTGCTTAAAACAGACGACAAAAGCAATGAAATTAGGTCCTAAATGGTTTTTCTTGAGTAAACAAATCTGGACCTGCCTGCACGCGGGGGCGGTTCAAAGTAAAACACGACGTCAGATTGATTTCAGTTTTCAGTTCGACGGCCCAACTGCAGTCTATTGGAAAGATCAGTTCTTCGTGTGTCGACAACCACGAGTTGAGTTCGGTCTGAAAACAAACATGTAATAGTAAACCGTTATCCGCCAATAAATTTACAAGTAATCTCGCTAACAAACCTATCGGCCTACAGACAGACACGGACGGAGTTTGTCGAGGATACGAAATACTGTATGCTCAGTAAAACGCTGCTGCTGGTCCGGGTAGACTGGAACTGTCTGCTTCAGTGGAGGATCCTCGTAGTTTGTGTCTGTTGATATAGCGGCGTAATGACAGATCACAAACTTGGCAGTGATACTCGGATCCACCGCGACTTTCTGCTTGCGCCCAGTAAAACTTCTCACTGCAGCCCAAAGATCCTAACCTAGCCTAACCGTAAGTATACGTTTCGAAGACTGAGCAACACTGATTATCTTCGCAAGATAGAGACTTGGTAGCTTAACGATAATACTAACTTAACAGCTACTATGTTAGTCATCACCTGTGAATTTAAGTTCAGCAGTGATTGCGTCGCTCTCACAGCTTCCACGTTCAAAGCAATCAAATGAAACTGCCAGCACTGCTCCTGAAAATGTGCATAAACCACATAGCTAATATTTTAAGTAACAACTAAGCGTAATTAAAATATTTCGTTATTTAACAAAAAATCTTTGTGATTAAAGCAAAGCAACACCAGTAACATCGCAAAAAATTATTAGGCTGCCTGTACGTAATAAGGGACGTTTTCTGTTTTCGCTTTGTTTCGTCGTCTTTCTTTTTTGTATTTTCCACTTTTCCTCCGAAACCAGAAAGCGGACCAAGACCAAAACTTGGGAAAGAACGAGCCTTACATGAAAGGAACTGAGGTTAAATTTCAGCGAGATCCGTTGAGGGGTTTTGGAGGGAGAGGCATTTTACCACATTTATAATCGACGGCTTGACAAATCAGCAGTCGTGGACCAAGAAAATCGGACTTACGGCGCCTGCAGGCAGCCTGACGTTGGGCCGTGCCCCAAATTTCTAGATATTTTTATGTTTGCTTAGTGGCAAAATTTAGATGTAATATGCAGAGGTAAAAAAAACAGAAACCAAAACTGGCGCTAAAAGTTGCGATACAACACAGAAAAAAATAATAATTTACTAAAGATTACGGCGACGGCTGATATTCACAGCAAAGGCCTATAAATAACTGAGCTGCTTTAGCGTGGTTTGTAGGCCCCTATTGACGAAAATTAAGCAATTGAGTACGTGCATGGTCTATTTGCATTACGTAAAAAGTAATAAACATTAACGTTGTCATGCATAGCGAATCAAATACGCGATATTTTATGGAACGATATTAGCAGAAGAACACTTAAAATTCAGAAGAACGACGCGATGAAACCGACGATGAATCTTACTAATAGTGTACTTCAGAGTGCAGATCGACGTAACGGAACTTAACTTTACAGTTCAGTTCCGTTACGTCGCTCTGCACGCGCCTTTAGATAGAGCAACGCGTAACATTACCGTTAACCATTAACATTAACATTTACCGCAGGCTTTTGGCAGCCGGGCCGTGAGACGAGACCGATTGTGTAGTGTTCCAGACTGCTGACAACCGACTGCCACAATATCGAGACAGCATTCAGCAGCCGCAGTTTTACGTCAACCAGTAGCACCTGCGACAAGTTGACACAGATAATCCGGCCACACATATTCACAAGTAACAAGGACCGAAGTAATTCGCTAAAGCGCGGAATCGCTGATCGTTGGTGTCCCCGGCGAATCATAAATAGGCAATTACAAGTTTTGGTTTGGGGGTCAACCCTCAAATCTTCCCTTCCCCTGGGGAGTAAAGGATCTTCACCTAACACAATGTGTCACTGGACCACAATAGTGCATCTGTCAAATGGCGTCTAAATGCGTCAAACGGTTTAAGCAAGGTGCACAAATGTGACAGACGACAGACAGACAGACAGACCACGCTACGAAAAAATGTGTATTTGTAGGCGGAATCGTTTGCGCTCCAAGAAGCGATTCCGCCCAATAACACATAAACTATACAAACGAAAGCTTGTGCCACCAGACTGTGGGATTCTGATCGTAAGTCGGAAATCTTTAGCGTGATTGAATCTTAGTAATCATTTGCAGGAAGTCAGATATAATGTTATGTCTAACAATTGATTGAATAATTAGCAAATGAACCAATCGAAGCTCGTGTTACCTTGTCGACTGTCAGTGGAAGAAGACTTGACAATCGCAGTCCCAGTGACGACCAATCCTTGGTGTTGTTAACCTTTGACCAAACACAATTATTACGACTATAAACACTTGAAGAGCACAAACTTTCGCTTAGAAAGGCGACGTTTTGGACTCATGGGGCTAAGCAGGTTTTAGTCAGTAGGCCCCTACCGGTACCATAAACTACTGATGTAAGATGTTCACGTCTTGGCAGTTATGAATATTTTTTGCATTTTTTAAAAATATCGTGCGTTAAAAATATATAATAATCTAAATGATGAAGACTTTACAAACAAACAGACAAAAAGCACTGCGTAGTATGTCTGTATTTATGCAGGAGACATTAACAATAAACGCATGCAGCCTGCGTAGTGACTGCTGAAGCTGGCGTTGCTATGACAACTAATGTAAATGCTTCGAAACACAATAGGCCTAGGGCCTATCTGTGTCGCATCCTCTACCGGTGTCGCCAACACACCGAGCACCGAAAAGCCGAACAACGAAAAACACATTTCTTGACAGATAAAACAAACACGAATAGATCTTGCACGACGACATAAAAATTATGATTATTTGTATTTTACGAGAAAAGAATTATGCAGCGACAAATAAAACTCACTGCAACTCGACGAAGAATTTGAGGAAATGCAGCAGAGCTGAAGGTGAGTGCAGAAAAGCTCGAATAAGCCTATACGCTAGATAATATTGACGGTTTGTTTGATGACAACTTACAAAGTCATGTGGAATATCGTACAGCCGATAACGCACTGCAACAGAATAACAAAACATTCGATACAGGTAAGGTAAGACACAAAAAGCTATGCCATCGCACGCAAACCGCGTGCTAGAGCAATAATTTCGATGCAATACTCTGAGAATGCGCGAAGAAACATGCACGGGCGACATTTCTTCCGTTGACAGCGTGAGTTTATATGTTTTTATCACTTTTTTCTCACGGGCTCCAAGCGAAGCACGTGCGTCTCCACTATTTGTATGATAGAGAATATTGACAAAATAATCTTAATCATAACTGACGTTGGTAAATCGTGAAAGTTGGTGGATAACTTTTATTCTGCGAGAATTCTTTAACATACGGACGGTAAAGAGTCACTCAATTGGCTATAGGTCTCCCGAGTTTAGTCTTGTTCTAAAGTCTACGGTGAGATTATATTATTAGTATGATAGCCTATATAATGATAATATTAAATACATCATATCCATATTCAGATTTGGCTTAAACTCGTACTGACAATAATTTCATCATAAACGTCAACAAAAAGAGTATAGTATAGTCGGCTCAAAAGACCTACAGCCGAAGCACTGACTATTGTATGTATTTCTTGGTGCTGCGGCGGAAAATGCTAGACCGCCAATGGTACAGCGGCGTGGCATTAGCCCCCAGTACGCGCTAGTCGTACGAGTCGTACGTACCTGTAGTGCGTACCGGGTTTTAATGACGTTAATACAGGAAACGCCAGTTGTATACCGAAAAGAATCGTATGCAGATTAGCCAAGCACACAAATGTCGATCACAAATCTCGTATGCCTGGTCTTCAGTCAAAGCGGCTAGGCAGCTGACGCTGTGCTAATCGATACAGTAGCACTGTGTCGACGTAGCTAGACGGAAGTGGTTCATGTGACCGACGACGAGGGCCAACGGGAGTTCGATACACGTCGACTGAATAGCAAACTATTCACATATTATAGCGGAGACGAGAGACACTAACGTTTTCAGCGTGGTGCAGCTCCGCAGCATGGCGAAAGTAAATTAAGCAACGACTTCATAAATTTCAAAATAACAAGAACAAGATGGCAAAATATGCAATCTGTTTTCTATGAAATTTTTAGGAAATTGACAGAAAGCTTTAAAAAAACTTTTTACATAATGCATTTTTCCACTGCTGGTAGGCCTAATAATGGTTAACAGTTTAACACCGACAGTTTTTGCTATATTTTATTTTATAATAAGATAAATATTTAACATTTTAAAACCTTTTGATATCCGTTTTATGAAGAACTTTGCAGTTACGACATTTTGCTAAACAACTAACACAGGTACGATGTTTCGCCCTTTTTGTCTTCGATACATGCGCAGCTTAATAAAAAATAAAAAATAAAATATGACCGTTACTCTTTGCCCACAATCAGTTTAAGAAGAAAAGAATAATACTGGTTTGGTGTTCGCGAAAAAGGAAACGAAGAAGAAAAATAATAAAACAAATAGAGACAAAGAGTGTCGTGTATGTGATTGGTCACATTAGCGGTGACCGGTTAAGCCTATACCACTCCAGACATAGCAGTAAAGAGATATAAGCGTTAAGCGGACCTTGTGAGAGCTGCCAGGTGTTGAGGAGGGTCTGGATGATGTGACGCGTCAGCTGAGTGGCGACGAAGACGTGCAACTTCACTGCTGCTACTGCCAGACCGCGATGATTATTGACAAGCGTTTTGATGACTCCAGCCGCGTCCCTTCCATCACTCGCCGAAGCAATCACCAACATTAAATGCACGTCCTGATCAGCATCAACATTCAATAGAACGATGCCACAAGTGTAGTTTATTAGCAGACTCCAGCTACGGTAAGCTTACTGATTATTTTGATCAGCTTAATAGCGCGTAAAATCGTACTGGTGCTACTTGGTAGACCAAAAAGTTTGAATTACGGCTTGTAACCTTAAAAGTATTGACCAAATCGCCACAAAATTTGGCAAACCAAACCGCTATTTTTTTCTTAACGTTAAGTGTAATTTATTTGAATCAACTTTGAAAAACAAAGTGGCGATTGGCGATCTATCGATTCGAATGACAACGATCATAATAAGCAACGAATTTGTAATGGTTTTGTTAAGTAAGCTTATAAAAAAGAACAGTAAGATCGACGACCATTACTTGATTAAGGTTTTTCGTCAAAAGAAGGAGTGAAGTTTACAACGTTTGATGGAAAAATTCTCCTGAAAACAAGCGCAGAGCGGCTGCTGAAAAATTAATTCCACTGCGTGACGGAATGTACAAAAAGCGGTCACTTTGCGGTTTCAAAATTTAAAAAAAATCGCGCTTGTGGAGAAGTTCATCCGCAATCACGAAAGTGTTCTGTACGGCTACAAAACTCCGTATGAAATTTAAAGGAAAAACGGGCATTTCACTGTCGTCTGCTCGACATATTTCGAGGCACGTTCTTTGGCTGCAAACAAACTAAGCGCTTTTCAGGAGTTATGTTCATTCGTTAGTCGGAGCCACTTTATTTTCCAAAGTTACTTCAAATAATTATATTACGAATTAGTGTTGATAATAAAATAACGTTGATCTGTGCATGCCAGTTTCGTCTGCAGTTCGAGATGAAAGCAAAATATCGATTACTAGTCTAGCGCAGTGTGCAAGTTGCCTAGTGAGATATGACGACGACCGCATGATCGAAAGCAGTGGACATTCGATCACATATCGATTCCTACTCCCCACTGGCACTCGTGTCCACTATACTGTCTACTGCGTATAACGCGTCGATAACCCACCGGCGCAGTCAGGTGTGACCAAACGTAATACCGTGCAAGACGTTAGTGCAACGTGTATGAGGTCCACTCTTTCATTTGTACTTGTATCTTCACAAATGACCCAACCGACCAATTTTCAATCTGAACAGTGGCCCCCATGCACTAATTTAGTTCATCTGTAAATTCGTAAGAAATTTCTGGCACATCTTTCTTGAATGTCCAAAGATCACACTTACTAGGCAGCAAACATTTCTTTTCGATATAGACTCTTATATGAATTACACATTATCATTTTGATGATACCAAATTTTACAGAAACAAGTAAAGACGCATATTCATTCATGAAGCCAGCTGAGATACAGGCCTACCTCGCTGATGGTGCAAGGCACGTTAAATGCGTCCTGTGTTTGCTCGATAGCACTGTCAAACATTCAATCAGGGCTAGTATTTCAGTTAAAATATTGAGAAACCGCCAGCGTGTGCTGAACGCGTGACGAAAAACTCTACCTCAGTTTTATTCGTTCGAAATTACAATAAGCCTACAAAACATATCGAATAAAAATACTAAACTGTATAACCGAATAGAGACGGACTATAATGGTATTAATGCACTGTTGATTCCAGAAATATACTGCGATGGAAAAAAGAGGCCGACTCATGACCCTATTGACGCGTGATCAAGTATGAAAAAGTTCAAGATAATAATAAAAAGTATAGGTAAGTAAATAAGTAAATAAGTAAGTAAATTTATATGGCGCACACTGTCGACGGGAAACTTGCCCAATCTGAGGCGCAAGGATGGGCAAGCTTTCTGATAGACCTACAGACGGTTTTGCCTTTCGTCAACTCATTCACCAAAACTACCAATAAAATTTAGGCTTACGACTTAAAAATGTTGAACACAAAGTAGGCCTACAAAGCGAACGAAATAAACTGAAACGAACTAAACTGTCAGTTTCGTTCGCTTTGTACAGTCTGAGCAACGCTACTAAACTAGTCTATAGCATTTTATTTCAGTTTAGTTCTATCGCTTTGTATATACACGCCTTTAATTATATTTTTCGCTAAACAACATTTCGATCAAACAGCATGTTTTGTTTCAGATTATGCCAAAAGTCATAAAAGTTATAAAGCCTTATTTAACTATCTATAGATATAAAAATGGGGAGAAACGTTAATTAAAACCTTGTCAGGTAAAATAATTGTGCGGCAAATAGGCACTAAAACAAGTACTTAATTAAACATGGCATATTTTTTAAAGTTTAAAACAGTCTTTACAAATGTATTCTACGTGTAGGCTATAATGCTGCCGTGCACGTTTTATCTTCAACATTAAAAGATTTGCTAAAAATATTTTGCAGCAACTTTTTAATGTTAGTAACCACGGTCCAATTTGGACTGCTTGTTGCCGAAATAAGCAATATGCCGTTTGTTTAGCTATAAAGCTGAAGTGCTAGATCTACGCGCTTTTTGCAGTAGGCAATTACATACCTTAATTTGCTGAGAAAAAATCTAAATGTCACCAGGTTCAGCGAAAGCACTGGAAAGCAATGCACAAACAACATACGCAAACGCAAATAAGTAGCAACAATTCAATTACAGCAGGATATTGGATACTTTGTTTTATGCCGTCATACTCGGCAAAGTGCCAAAAACAATGCAAAAATAGGCCTAGATCCAAGGGCGTTTAACCGTTAAGATTAAGAACGTAGACTTTCTCTGCTCGGTTAGCTTTTAACTGCTTACTAGCATTTCTGTTGCAATGCCGCATTCAACAAAATGACCTAGATATTACTTCTTGTGATAATGTTGTACTTGTCGATGAAACATTATGCCTCGATACAGTCACTTTGGCAGACACAGTCCACTGACTAGTTTTTTAGGAGCCACATCACGAAAATGAGAAAAATAATTCGAGAGGAAAATTGAAAAAAAAGAAAAAAGCAGAGAAATGGTCAGATAGATAGAAACGGTGTGACATGGGATTTTCTGCTGGGTTTATGGCTCCGTTGCTGTAACGTACGTTGCAATGCACGTAACTAAACTGTTTCGTATCAACGTACAGGTATGCAGCGATGCACATGCGTCGAATATCACGACCTACAGATGCAATTACTTCGATTATATGCAGGCCTACGGAATAACCTGCCTCTCGCTATGTTCGTTCGCTAGCATGACATTCTATCGGCTAGTCATGCACGTTTCGTCGTTTTTACGTACCTGTACTGTACCTATCGCTGAATAATACAAAAACAGGTACAGATGCATGTCGTTATACTGGATGCGGCTACTCGCTAGATGTCTTATGTCCAAAGAAATGTCCGTGACTGGAATTATAACAACAAGCACAGTTCTTGACGTCTTCGGGGTCCTCAGCGCAGTTGAAGTGCTGCTGCTGCTATCTTATAGCAACACCCACCATACGATCGCAACTGTTTTGATTTTGATGAAATGCTGTACGGTCGTTAGGGGGGAACGGACAATCGCCCGCACAGACACCCACCCACACGGACATTTGCCCGTATGAACTATGGCCTGCTACCGCCGGGGAGGACGCAAAATAGGACAATAGCCCGTATAGACAGACCAATGCGTTCCTTGCGCTCTGCGTGTCGGCGGATGTCCATGCGGGCTACTGTTCGACAGCCATCGTTAGTGGCCCGCAAGGTAAGAATTAGTTTACTGAGGAGGATGCCAAAATCTTTTTTCTATTTCGCTCCAGTTTTTGAACCCCGTACCGGTAGTATATTTTAGACTAGGCCAGTAAACCGACTGTGGCGGTTAAAGTAAAAACGACATGCACACGATAAACCAGTTTAAACAACAGCATATTGTACATGTCCAATTGTCACTTGACCGATAATTTCACGTACCGGTATCTAAAAAAATATCATAGCGGCAATATCCTGAGGCTTCATATCTCAGCAATCACGTAAGACAGGTGGCTGGTTCAAATTGTCCACATGAATTGCAGTAAACTAGTATGTGCCTATGTGTACGAGGTACATTTTTGTGTTTCTTTTTTGTTTAAATACTGCGACTAATAAAAAGTTACATTTCGTTGTTCTCAATAGCATTAAATAATGTCAGTAGGCTTATGTTAAAAAATCTAAAGATTTACTTTTTATATTTTTAACTAGTTCTGTTTATAGTTAACTCTTTTGGTTAACTGTTTGGCTATGTTTGACTTTTGTACTACGCGACGGTCTGATTTTATTTGTATATCGACGCACTACAAGTATGTGATGATGATGACGATAATCCAATAGCGCCTGTTAAATGCAAAATAACTCGGCTCGTGGCCCTGAGGCAAAAAGTGAGCCACTACTTTTTAGCCGACCGTACTTAAGTAACGGTCGAGCTATTGGTACTAGTTGTCGTCTGTCCGTTTGTCTGTCTGTCATAGATGTATTGTGGCTAAGCTTTATGTCGTAAAAAAACTACACGAGTAATTAGCCATGTACGTGTAACTTGGGCATGCAAAATTTCAGCCATCTAGTGCAAGGGGAACATTTTCAAATTGGGGGTTAAATGGAGGGGAGTAAAAAATTCAATAAAAACTGGCCCATAGCCCAGTCAGACGAGATGGAAATCACTGATCTTGGATGACTTGGTCACTGACAACCAGCATGGTCGGCTATCCTAGCGACAGCTGAGCTTTTTGTTGTCATAAGTTTATCAAAGTATATTCCCGACATTGGACGATTTTCAAGCTTTATAGGCCTACTGCTTCACTAAAAGTAAATATAAAAAAAGTGGTCATTAAAGATCCCACAAAAATCTCGCGCTGGTTGTTGCAAAATTTCCTGTTGAGACAGCGACTGCAAGTAAAAAGAATTTCAGAAATCGGTCGGAAAATCGGTCAATAGTTTAAGAAACTGAGTGCAGACCAAAACTTAGTGGCCTTTGACACGCGGTGTATATGGGAAATTATTTACCAGTAGCGACGACGATCCATAATGAGCGCCGGTAGAAATATATGTTCCGTCGCAGTATCTTCATCGTTAGACGTCCTCCTGAATATTTTGTCATCTAGCATCGCGTAACCGTCACTGCAGTCTCGTGTCATCGATTTTAGTGTCTGTCCTATCATTTGCCCGAAACGTAAAAACTTATGGCAAACCGTACGGCTCAAAACGCCTTCTATGATCCGTCGTCGTCTGCTGTAGCAATATTGTATACTACTAAATAGTACTGTATACTTATTATAGCTTCAGCTGTTGAATTTAATTACGATCGCCTGTTCGTTTGATTACCTATCAGTCGTAATTTGACAGTTTACTTTTACTCAGTAAAAAAGTTTGGTGGCATTTGTCAGAAATCCCTACTCCCATAGTTGCAAATTAGTTGGAAAAAAAGTTTAGTTAAAAATCATTAGTTTAGTTAATTATATCGCCAGAATAGTTGCGAACTAGACCCCAATACTTTTTGGCAGTTATAATTTAGTTATAAAGTAAAATTAATTTTGTTCAGTTAGTTGCCCATCACTGCTAATCGTCATAAAATCGTCACTTGTGTCTCCATAAATAAACCTGAAAGACGATTCTATTCTATAACGCGAGGCTGCTGAAATCATTCATTCCACTTAATAGCAGAAAGATTTCTTTGCGGCAGTATTATTTTAACGGTTGGCACTGTGGGTAATAAAACATGCAAAAACGTTTCGTTGAACGACCTTTCCACTTAGAAACTAAAAGGCGCTCGTAAGAGTGCATATCTCCGCCAAGTGAAGTGATTTAAACATTACTACTACTACTACTACTACTACCACACTTACAACTACATTCCTCCAAAACTACATTCTACTTAAGCTTAGGTTGTGCCTATTGTAACTTCCGCTGAAACACGCTAGTTCCGACAGCATGAAGCCGATAGAACACGTATTTCCACAACTCGATTGAAAATTGGCCTATGGCTAGAGTCGGGTTTTTTTCAATTAATTGTTATTTCCTCAAAACTGCATACTTATAACGTCAATGAGATGATTGCCTCTGAATCGTTCGTGAAATAGGGCGCTGACTGATGTGTTTTGATCGATTGATTGACCGATCAATGACAGAATGTAAGTCTATAGTACGCAACAGCCGTTTCAGTGATACCCCGTTTACACGAGGAAGCATACATGAAGCAAACATGAAGCAAACGTATTCAAAATACACGTGCACGGCGTGTGCTCTATCTTTGCTTCATGTTTGGTTCCATTAGGCCTGCTTAATGGGAGCTTCATGTGTGCTTCACGTTTGCTTCATGTTTGCTTCCTTGTGTAAACGGGTTATAAGATGGGTGCGGACAGACCACCTGGGCGACAGACGCTTGGACGACAACGGTTAATGCACTGAAGACGTGTTGGCGACAGACGTTTGAGCGACAGGTGTCGTTTACTTTGCGAAACTAAAAAAGTAGACAGTAGGCTATATCGTCTCTGACTTTTTGGGTTCTGGCTGAGTTAATAGTATAAAGTGATGGGCAAAATTCAACTAAAAGTTGTTACATAATATCGAATTGACTTCAATGAACTCTCTGTTCATTGGTTAACTCGCAGTGTAAAATGTTCCTGTTACGGCTGAGAGATTACTACCTCAGTCTACTACTGAGCTGCGACTTATACGGCCACCATGGCCACTTCAAATCGCCGACAGTCGCAGCAAGTCGCAGCGTGGTCGCCGCTTAATCGCCGTCTTGCGGTCACACCGAAACAAAGATCTCAACGGATCGCAGTGTTTTTGCACTGCACTCGAATGCGAATCGTCCGACTGTAGGCCTATTAAGACTGTACAGCGAGTACACTGCGACTGCACAACGATTTAAGGAACCGACTGCGATAGCGTTCGCAGTACGGTCGTTCATTGTCGCAATACGCTCGTTTTGTGGTCGCAGCACGGACCGCATAGTCGCAGTGTAGTCGCAGTCCACTCGTGCGACTGCAGATTGAGTGCAGACCGAGTGGAGTAGCAGCGCGACCATGGACGATCGTACTGCGACCACAGTGCGAGCTGTGCGAACGCAGACCGACAGCAGACCGATCGCACTGCCATCGAAAAATCGTCGCAAGGAATTTTGAACAGTTCAATATTTCTCGCGGCGACTAAAATGGTTACAGCGACCGCATAGCGACCAGAGCGACCGACTACGACCACACTGCGATCGTACTGTGACCTTATTGCGATCTGCCGCGATTTGGCCCCAAAACTGGTCGCAGTACGATCGCCGCCTCGGTGAGACTAGGGTATAGGTAACAACAGCAAGTCGATTTCAGCGGGTGGACTGCGTCCAAATTATTTATTGCGTGACACCAATTGGCAGCGCTGCAACGCTTGATCTGTCCGTCTAAGTCAAAGAAGTTACAAGTTAAGGAAACAAAGGAACCACAATGAAGGCCTGCGTTTATTGTGGTTGTTGTTTAGTCTGAATTTGATTCACAGCGGTTTTACGTATGGTGAAAAAAGTTTGTGCTCGGTAATTCGATATTGTTAAAGAATAAAACGCCGTTTGACGTAAATTCTAACGTGTGATAAATAATTTTAAGCTTCGGAAATCGGAATGCAGACGGATGGACGGTCCGTTGTGGGGTGTTGAGTCTACACTGTGTTTCATAAAAAGATACCCTTACAAACTTGTTTCTTCTATAGGCTAACTCAGTCGAATGGTAAACAATTTGCATGAAATTTTTATCATACTAATTCAAAATATTTCAACAAAATGTGACCGTTGGTTAAATAGTTTTTGTTAGTCGTGATGCAGTGCTGACGTCATAATGTGTCATGAGTACAAACTAGCTTTTCGCAGCTAGTTCTGTCAGTTGTTACTCTGCTTCGATGGCAAACTTTATCTTGTTCACTGATGAAAAATGTTTATTGTATCAGCACTGAGCAACATGAATGCATAAAATCAGGAATCTTGCAATCCAAAAACTCAACCATTTCGCAAGCAGTGCGTGCTAATGCACTGTCTTGCTGGAAAGTGTAAAAGTTAAGCTATCCGCAAAAATGTGTGAAAATAATCGTTCTGGGCATTTTTGTGGCTACAATGGTAAAACTTCAACAGTTTGTCATCAATGAACTATATAAAGTTCGCCATCGACGCAGGGCAGCTATTCAGCAAGTCTGTCAGCACCGGTTGCGTCAAGCCAGTTTGTACTCGCGGCACACTATGACGTCAGCATTACGTCACGACTAGCAAAAAAATATTTTAATGAAAGCCATATCTTGTTTAAATATTTTAAATTGGTATTTCTTTAACTACATCTGGTAAAAATTTCGTGTAAATTGGTTGTCATTTGACTAAATTATGAAAGAAAGAAAAGGGGTGCCTTTTTATAAAACACTGTGTAGAGTCTAGAGTCTAGAGTCTTGAGTCTAGAGCGCTTGGACTAATTGAATATTCTCCACGTGAAATTTACTGCGGCCCACAAGTCCCAACCTGTCGCCCAAACGTCTGTCGCCCATGGTCTGTCGCCCAGCTGACTGTTGATCAATGGAACTTACGTGAAAACTCTGAAGTGTAGGCTAAGTGATAATGCGGCCCGCCGGCTGCCGCATATTATGTCAAGACTCAGCACTGACAATTCTCGTTCTGATATTTATTATTTCTTTACTTTTGTTAGGCATTTAATTTAGTAGCCTGTGTCGTTATAAAAGTGAATTTGTGACAGAAGGCGTAGGTCAAACTTCGACGGAGTCCAAACATGCAGAGTGCTGACCTACGGCTAGTGCTTCTGCAGCCGCACAGTTAGTTCACAGCAGCCACGTACATTCACGCGCTTGGGCTCGACTATAAGGAAAATTTAGGCCTACGGTTCGTGTTATAAGCTGTGTGTAGGCTAAATACACTTCGTACAGTCTGTGAGCCTATGCTGTACACGAAATAGCCCGGCTTCAGCGTACTGAGTACTTTCTCTGTCGGTGCATAATATTGCGCGTTGTTTGAGTCTATAGCCTGCAATGGAAAAGAACATTAATGCACGCGGTATACCAGCGCTCATCATCGTCATCATCACATTGATGGAATTGTTGTTCCCGGTTAAGTCGATAATGTGTCTACCTTGTTACGACGCGACGACAGGCGACTATGTCGGACCGTCGTGTCCCAGTCTGCCGACTGTCAACGATCAGGTCCAATGTGAGCCGACCTACCGACACTGCAGCTGCTGTCTGGAGTGCGCTGTCAAGGCCGGAGACGTCTGTCATCAGATGACCACGCCGTAAGTTGCTTCGTAACGGACCGTCCGTCCGCGTTCCGCAGCTTCGAATTTTTAAACATACGTTATTCACTTCAAACGGCGTTCCATCCTTTAACAATCGAATTACGGAACACAAACTTTTTTTAACGTAATTTTTTTACAAGCTTCAAGCTCGAGACGCCAAATGTGTTTAGCCGTGGTCTACCAGCGGCGGATCCAGAAATTTGAAACAAAAAAGGGCGGAAGAGTAAGTGGTGGGGTCTTCGGAGGGGACTGTGCTTCCTCCGCAATTTTTTTAAAATTTTGTGCAACATAATGCATTTTATGCAAAATTTTGATGCATTCAAACAATACGAGTTAAGGTGGCCGCCCTCCTCCTTGAATTTGCCACTGACGCGTCCGATTTTCTCGTTCGAGTTTTTGATGGGCTTCTTTTGGCTGACAGGCAAAAACCTCGTCCGAGGAAATCGGAAAGAACGAGCATGTTCATTCTGTCCTACGTCGGACAATACCTCAAACGAGGAAATTACGGCATTACGGGGATGGGTTTGCTAGAGTCGTGTCTCGGTAATGCTTAAAACTGTTCTTATTAAATAAAAATAATGTAAACTGCAGTTCAAACAATGGTATATTGAGCTAACTTTTATCACAATTAAGCTGAATATGGCCTTAGCTCAGTCTCAGATACTGACGCACGTTGTTCTAGACTGGCTGAGTTACACGTTTCTTATTACAAACTTGTACAAAGCGACGTACGTAGGAACTTGCAGGATTGCTGTGGGTTCAGGTTTAATCTTTCTTTCTACTAAAAGATTAAAATTTCAAGTGGTTATAAAAATAATGAAAACCAATTTTGGGAGGCCCTGTAACGTGAAAATTCATACAAATATTGCCGTGAAACCTACATCAGCCGTTGTTCGCCTATCAAGTGGTGTGTGTTAACATGAAGACTGTTTTTTTTCTGTGCGCAGTTGCGAGAGTCATCTGATGTGTGTGAACGAAGCGGGGGAGGAGAGACATCACATCGCGATGGGTGATCAGTTCATTGGACGCTGCCAGCGACCGCGCACGCAGCATCTGCTGCGCCTACACGACCAGTAGCTATAGGCAACATGACGCCAAACTCCACTTGCTTTAATTTGTTACGATTTTGTCGCACAGCATGCTGCAAAACAAATCCTTTAAAGTCCACAGAAAATCCGTATCGTTTCGATATCATGTTGTTGAGATGTACAGGGTGCGACGTGTTGTCCAACGTTAAGTCTACATCGGACAATTTGGAGTAGCGGAGCATGGGCTTAATTTCTTTTTGCTGAAGTCTGCGTTGTCGTGTTGGACTTCAGACAACGACACGTCAACAACGAGACAGACAAAAACCATGTACTGTAAGAGACATCTATTGCTGATTATGCAACGAATTCATTTTGACGCGCGACTACTCGTTGCAATGAAGAGCGCTGTACTTGGTTTGGTGATCTCTATTCATCTGCGTTGATCAGAAATGATTAACTGAGTAGCAACAAACACGAGTAACAGTTATTATCTCTCAAAAAGTCACATTACGTCGTCTTTATTACAGCATGGTTGTGCTCAAAATGTCCGCCTCGAGCACGAACGGTTGCGCGTAGACGTTGACGCAATTCGCCAACAGCACGTTCAAAAACTGCATGACTCAGAGCGGTCCACTCGCTGTTGTCGCTTGCGTCGTTTCAATTTGTCGACGTAGGATCTTAAAATGCACACAATTATTGTTAAATAAGTAACAAATTTTCAATGATCTGTGGTTTCAATGATTTTCTAAGTCGACGCATACGCTACCCAATATAACTTCATTGTCGTAAACGCCAGAACTACTACTTCCGCACTTCACAGGTAGTGTAGCAACAGCATTAAGGTAAAGTGGCAAAAGCTATAGTCATTTACGTCAAGTTTTTTTCGCTATGTTGTTTGCCAAAAATTATTACAAAAAAAACCCAGCTGTCGCTAGGAAGAGCCGACCGTACGCGGGCGTCCGAAGGCTAGCAAATGATTATCGTGTCATGTTAAATAGACCCCTAAGCCGAATTTTTTTAGAAGTATCGGATCGCGAACCAAAAATTTTTGGCGGCTAGCAGCGGTTCCACAAATTTCGGCGGCTACAGCAACTAGCCGAAAATCGAAAATAGTTAACTGCGCAGGAAATAGTTTATTTATTGTTAATTATGAATAAAATAGTTTATAATTAACAAACACACACATTGTTGTCACATGTTAAGGCTATAATGGAAATACTTTTATTCCTAATGTTCAGATCCCATGCCACCATGCAGAGACGTAAATGAAGCACCAACTCAAAAAGTGAGAAAAAAACTCCAATTTCACACACACACATCGTTGTTACAACTTGTAGGCTAGTTTAGTTAGTTAGTTAGTTAGGACATTTGAGAACGTTTGTTCTAAATCACAGACGCCGCAGCACTGTTCAAACAGATGTGTCTTTTTGAGTGTGTTGCTGAAAACAGCGAGTCAGTGACGAGTCGCGAATAGACGCCGGTAGACTGTTCCACACATGTGGTCCACACACGTGGTCCGTCGACGGCAAAGGAAGTTTAGCCATTAGGTGACCTTTAGGTCTAAGTTCACTGGTGCTATTCTACAATTCACCGGCCTTCCCTTCATCCTTGCTTTCGCCGGTTTTATCCACATATCTTTTCCACGAGTTGAACTCCATCCCGGCAGCGGAAAGTTCGTATTAATGGTTGGGAAGGGGCTTTTGTTTGTAAAGGTGTTAGCAAAACAATGTTCTGTATGAACAGAAAATATCTTTATTGCAAAGTTTTTAGTAGGTACAACGACAACAAAAGGTCGAACTTACAAGGCTATTGCGAAATTTAACATAGATTTTTAGATGTACCACAGCACACGGAGTTAGGAGACATTCCCACCTTCACTCTCTGTTCCGCCTCTATTGTGTGCCGTGGACCTGTCGACAAATCGAAAACGGACACTGGGTAGATCCGCCGCGTATATGAAAAAATGTAGTTTTTGGTGGTGAAAGACAATTTTGTGTGGTGTGGGTTTGTTTTTGATCGTTTAAACACCGTACTACAATGTCTTCTAAGTAGCAGACAGTCCCGCCACTCTACTATCTACTTACGACAGACCTATTGACAGACAACAAACCTATCGCAAACGCACTCGAGTTCGAACGACGCAAATTTTCGACAACGTACGTAAATTCGCGAGTGAATGTGACCGATCGACCTACTAAAAAGAAGATTTTTGATATACGAATGGCGGAAATTCACCGATGGATATTTTACCTTTTCACATCTATTGCATGACAGCAGAAGGTGAAGCTATCCAACGAAACACGGATGGCGGAGAAGTGTTCACAAGCGATCTTTCAATCCGCACTTAGGCCTAATCTGTTCTGTCCGTACTTACTTCGTATATATCTGTGACCTTTTCCTATTTCTTATGTCGGGCCTATGGTCCTTATCCTATATTTTGCGCCCTATCCCTAGAAACGGACGATAAATTTTTGGCGCGCTACAGCTATGCTGTAGACGTCTATAGTACAGTTGTCGTCTGTCGTCCGTCTGTCTGTAAGCTTATGTCACGGATGTATTGTGGCTAAGCTTCGAGTCGCAGGGGAAAACTTTTTAATTGACACGAATAATTAGCTCCGTATCAAGGCTCTCTGCGTACAATATCATCATTCATCATATCATCATTCATCATGCATCTGCTCGCCTGTCTCATCACCTTTCTCATCATAACGTCATTGTCACATCATCAGGACACGTTATCATCTTCATCTGCCTCC
>Ga0209367_1000297_pt1 | contig 44801 bp, 33 predicted proteins | sample WorMetLIZISLAND2_FD_187412 | JGI IMG/M metagenome (GOLD analysis project Ga0209367, IMG submission 187412) | Marine gutless worms symbiont microbial communities from Max Planck institute for Marine Microbiology, Germany - Olavius geniculatus... ... | reverse complement strand
CTGGTGTTCGGAATGATGGATGGTTCAAACAAAAGAGGACGGCCTCACCGAGAATGGTCAGATGACATTGAGCAGTGGTGTGGGACAACCCTGCAGGAGTTAAGCCACGCTGCCCTAGATAGGCAGTGGTGGGCAGCGATAGTAAGAATGGCGTCAGACACCAACGTGCATTGAGCCCACGGTTGTCGATGATGATGATGATGAGCGTAGTGAATTGGAGGAGATTAAGAGATTGGTCATTCTGTCTGTCTGTCCGTGTGTGTACTTGATGACTAATAATGGTGATGACGCCATTGCTCCAACAATGCAAGCAGCAACACCGGCTATTACATTTCCCTCCCTCCCCTGCAGCAAAGCGGCTCTTCCTTCTGCCTCCCCTTTTCTTGTATTTACATCACTTCACTTGGCGGAGATATGCACTCTCATGAGCGCCTTCTAGTTCAGTCTGTGTCTGTGTTTGGGTGTTCAGCTGAAGCTAGTGGAGAAGCAGACCAGTCCACCGGACTACTTGTCAGAGGCGGAGCTTATCTCATTGATGGAGAAGCATGGCATCGGCACGGACGCCAGCATTCCCGTTCACATCAACAACATCTGTGAACGTAACTATGTCACGGTGTCTGGCAGCCGCCGGCTCAGACCTACGACCCTTGGTGTTGTTCTTGTACATGGATATCAGAAGGTCGGTGGTATCATTTGTAAGTTTTTTACTGCATGATGAAACTTATCTGTACTGTCGTGTGCCAGTAGGCAGTAAATTTATCATTATTATTCCAAAATCTTCTCTACTATTGAGAACTGGGCAAACAACTGGTGTGAGGCAGCGTAATTCAAAAAAGTTACAAAGCTTAAACACTGGGCATTTTTGTCTGCACAAGGAATATTACTTGACTTTGCTAGGCGGGTCACTCTTCCTGTAAGATTCTTTCTGTAGCAGTTCCCAAAATCTTTCCATCGGGGATGTAGCATGGATGAATGTATGGGAAGTTTTTTCAACTAATGAGTTATAGTAATTTATTAAATTACAATCTTTATTTTCTAATTTGTTGAAACTTATTGAGACTTGTAATTAATTTCCTAAATTTTTACAGTTGGTGAAAGGTCAGCAGATTAGTAATTTGACGACTTTTTATGCTTTATAGAAAATTTGTCATATTAAATATGAACCAAGTGTAATAATGATAGTGTTTTTAAGGTTGACATTGTTATTTCTTAGTTCATTGTTGTTAATGTTGATGTTTATATTTTTTTTGTTAATCTGGCATATTTCAGTTGGTTCATGTATGTTTGCCTTTGTACCTACATAGTGCCAAGTTGATGCATTGCAGATTGATGGAGATCTGGTAAAGCCGACAATGAGAGCTGCAGTAGAGGAACAGTTGAACCTCATCGCTCACGGCAAGGCGGACTTCAACGCTGTTCTTGAGCACACTCTCAGCACGTTCACCGCCAAGTTCAAGTACTTTGTCGAACACATTCAGTCAATGGACGAGCTTTTTGAGGTCTCCTTCTCTCCTCTCGCATCGTCCGGCCGTCCTATTTCCCGGTATATTCAACATACCAAGAGAGTTGCTTCTTAGTTGCCTACGATTTTGTCGGCATTGCTAAAAGTTTCAGTGATGCCAGCCATTGTAACAGACGTTACTATTGTCTCAGTCTGTCCATCTGTCTGTCTGTTTCCGACATTTCCACACCGTCACGAAGCTCCTGCTTTACATTTAAGTGCGAAGCAGACCACAGAGTTGAGTTGAATGTCTGCTGGAATATGGTTTTCCGCACAATATTTTTTTATAATAAATGGGAGTCCTTTCCAGCTGTAATTAATGGCTGTGGCAGACTTGACGTGAAACATTTAATTTTACTACGCAAGGTTAAGTTTTATAGGTGCATATTTCTTGATAATAGTTATGTGCTGTTTTGTGCCTTGTTGTTGACTGGCAGCCTACATGACAGTTGCATGATGTCAGTTTTTACAGTTGATGCAGTTGAAAAAATTTATATCGATTTTAGATGAAGAATGAACTGACTGCTGTTTTTATTTTACATATTTTGTCTGTCTATTGGTTTTTTGTGTTTTTACTGTATTTTATCTCTCGGACATATGTAGTGCATTGTATCTGCTATTTGCGAATAAAGGTGCTCATAAAGCCTTTGGATGAAACAGGATTCCATTTTGGACACTCGTATGCCCCAAGTAACAATCTCCAGTCCCCCACAGGATGGGTAGATTTGGAGTCGAGACCCCTGGTCGTAATTTGCAGTGCAAGTCTTGCAGCGTTGGGTAAAATTATTTGAAAAATGATTTCAAGCCAAAATCAAAATCTTGCTTTGAGAATTGATTCGAAATTAAAATCAGAATCATTATTTTCGAAATGATTTAAAATCAAATTATTTTTCAAATGAATTGAATCCATTAAAATCATCAAAATCATTTCGATGTTTCACTTATCATAAATTTACAACACTGTCACTCATTGGTAGTGGTTTGCTTTTAACATCAGCAGTTTCTTGAAAGTTAGTAGTTTGGTCAAAACTTTTGACAAAACTAGCATGGGAGTGACAGTAATGCTACTTAAGTGAGTTATCTCTTTGTGTATAAAAATTCTGCATGGATGCTGTTAATCTGTCTGGATTGCCATAACTGAGTAGGTAAGTTGAGTAAAACGTGAACTTTTATGGTACATCAGTGTGAAAACTTTCTCATCTGCTACATATAATTGTACTCAGAAAGAGCGGGTCTTTTTCAGTTTTCTGAACATGTTGATTGTTGATGTTTGATTGCAAAGGGCTGCAGACTGAGTCCAAAGTTTAGACCACTGGCTTTATTGGCTAGAAGTACCAATGGCTGTTTGCAAATTGTATCTTATATTAGCTTGTTGTTTCTGATCAGGTGTGGGAAATGTCGTCGGTACATGAAGCTGGTCGTGGCAAAGCCAGCAAGACTTCACTGTGCAAGCTGCGATGAGACGCTCAACGTACCTCAGAACTGCAACATTCGACTGTACAAGGAACTCCGATGTCCACTCGATGACTATGAACTGCTCTACTGCACCACCGGCACTAACGGCAAGGTGACGACCACTGGTCCAGAAATGTTTTTGTTTGTAGTTGTCTGGAGATTTGTATTAACATTTAATTGTCTCTCTTAGATTTTTGAAGTCGGCATTTGTATAGCTCCGTTGACTAAACTTGGTGCACCATTCCACCAATGCTGTCAAATGTTTTTGGCATCGTAAAATTGGCGATGTTGAACCACGTTGTGAGAATTTTGGGGATACCTAGTTTATCAAGAAGCAGTGAGGCAATTCTGAAAATGTTCCGGGCTAGATAAACAAACACTGATCGTAGTAAAAGTTACTACCAGCTTTTTGGTATTACCCGATTACTGTTAATTTCGTCATTAATGCATTTAGTCTTGGTTTGACTGGTTACTTTTTTCAGAGCTATTGCAGGTTTTGCATTTGTGGAGATTTTGGGAAATTGTTGGACAGGACTGCAAGGCTGAAAATCCTTCCTGTTTTCCCAAACCAACATCATCAGAGTACTGAATGGTATCAGTAGTGACCAGTTTTAAAAGGTTTAAGGTTGTTTAGTGTTTATAGTTATTAATGGTAACCTGTCTCAGAGCTATGGGATCAAACAGTGTTCCCTGCCAACCAACACAGGTGACTGCACCCACCTCAATCCTATCAAACAGGCCATTTATCCATCCCACAGGGATGGAAGGCTGAGTTGCCCTTGGCGGTTGGTTATACACCGAGATGTTTTATCTGTCTGAAGACCTCACCCATGTTGTTGTTGTAGCCCACCAACTCCTCTTTTCTCATCACGCATCGTCATGGTTGAGAAAGTGACACTTGATGATGCTGGAGATGATACGAGAAGAGTGAGGGAGGGGGGATACGGAGTCGTTTGAAGCCGTTGTGTCGGACGGACTGCACTCGTCAGTATGTACAGACGTCAACATGCCATGCCAAGGCTTGTTGTCGACGTTCTTTCAACGGCGGGCAAACCAGCCAGCTGTTGGCTCCACCACGAAAAGGTGACTCCACCAGAACCAGACCTTATCTATCCAAGTAGTAACCAACTGGGATTGAATACATTACATGGGTTCTTGATCGAAAGTTCAACATCCTGACCGTTATGCCACCAAGCTGACACTGTTAACACACATCTGATAGCTGCGTCTGCTGTGGTTGTAATGGTTGAAGTGGTTGTGTTGCAGGGCTACGCGTTGTGTCCGTACTGCTACAGTCATCCGCCATTCCGTGAGATGCGGAAGGGAATGGGTTGCAACGAGTGCACGCATCCGTCGTGTCCCAATGCTCTCGCTATGACTGGTGTCTCTGGATGTGTCGAGTGTGATTCGGGAACTCTCGTCCTTGATCTCATGTCAGCGCCAAAGTGGCGCATCGTCTGCAACAGGTCAGCAGCATCTCTGCACGCATTTCACGTAGTTGCATTCTACACTGGACAAGACACGTTTTTTATCTATGGTGTAAGATTGTTTTTAGCCAGTTATTGCTTATCTCTGTTGTTTGTTCTGCCTATGAAGGCGCAGGCACCTTCAGTTTATTGATGATGATGATGAAGAAGGACGAACAAACTTTAGCATGGCGTTAAGTCCTAAGACTGCAAGGACACGTAACAATAAGCCTAAACAGTGAAGTCACGTAATAGTAGTCAGCGCAGTGAGACGTTCTTAGTCATGTCTGTAAGACTGGGCAAAAAGTTCGGTTTTCAGTCTGCTGCAGAAAACTTGCAATGACGGCTATGACCGGACTGACTCCGGCAAACTGTTCCAGACTGATGCAGCAGTCGCAGGAAAGGCGCGGTTGCCAATGGTAGAATGCACAGTGCGTGGAGTGACCAGCGCTGATGTAGTCAAAGAGTGCAGTCGTCGACGTGCATTGAGGTGTGACACGCTGTCGCTATTGGTTCGACGATAGAAAATACCACTTTGGCAATCTTCAGTAATTGTGCTTGGTTTGGTGTTGGCGGCTGTCCCTAATGAGGCTTAGTTATACCAACTCTGTAGTCCTTGTCCTCTACTGCTGTCTGTCTCCTGAATTGTTTTTACGTTGTATTTACTTTCAGCCAATTCAGTCTTTCTCTGGTATCGTGTGCATTTTGGTCCGTCTAGGCATCACTCCTTTTGTAATTCTCTGAAGGACTCCCCCAAAATACTTCTACTGTAGTTTCAACTTTGCCTTCTCAATTCTTTTTACACTATAGAACTGTGATTTTTTTATGACATGCCTGTTTGTTGTCACCTGCATTACTATCATTGCTGAAATATTTTAGTTAACATTTAAGTCATATATAATTCTCGTGTTACTGTCGTAGATATCAGTGTAAATTGCTACTGTGTTGTCACTCATTGTAGGTGTAATGTAGTCATCAGGTTGTTTGAGAATGCTACAAAGATATCGCTGACTGATGAGACTTGTGACGAATGCCAGTCTTCAATCCTTGATGTCCAGTTTAAGGTACACTCCAACATCCCTATTCTTACAGTGAAGCATTTAACATGTGGAGCTGGCTCTTTTTCAGCCTAATGTCTGGAATACATTCCGGACTATCTGAGAGATCCCATTCTATTCATGGACACTTGCAAACACCATTTAAGTCATAGATGTAAAACATTTTTTAATGTTTTTTATGAAAGTTTAAAAACATGTTTTTTTTAAATTTTCAAAATGCCTTTTGTCCTATTTTAATGTTGCTTTTTTGTTCTTATTAAAATGTTAAAAATATGATGCATTTCTCATGGGCAAATTTCCCTGTTTTCGATCTGTACCATAATCACCGTTACATAATAACATTCAATACAATTCAAGTGTTTACTCTTGACAAATGGTACGTTTTTGTTTTTAACATGTTATTGTGCTAATTTCTGCCAAATGTAGTTAATGTTTTTATGTATGTTTTTTAGTCATATAGTCATGTTTAACTCGCTGCGACATCATAAATTACAATGACATCACATCCACAGGAAACCTGTATATTTGTTCGTAGAAAATGTACTTTTCACCGATATATAGATTGTAAAAGAATTAAATCTAATACATTGATTCTCATTGCTTATTGATCAACCCTTGTAGATTGATTGTGTTGCACTATAATGTATTGTGGGCTGCTGCGTGCTATGGCAGAACAAGTCGCCACTGCCGGGTGAAGCGTTGGAACATGTCGGGTGTATATTCTGTGACACAGTTCTTCGGCCACTCGTGGAGCTGAAGTATGCCAAGCACTCGCGGCCCGTGGGCATGCCACGACGTGGCGGTGCACCAGGCCGGGGCACAGGCAGAGGTCGAGGTCGTGGCGCTAGGGGTCGTGGCAGAGGTCGACCCAAAGACAAAATGTCACAGCTTGATGCGTACTTTGTATGAACCAAGTGTGCGTCAGCTCTTCACTGCCACTGGACTGAACTACAAAAACACTGGACGTTTTGTAATAAATTTCAGTTACCGGTAGCATTTTTATACTTATCATGGCTACGTTCTAGAAGACTGTTTTTTTGTTGTTGAGGGCTGTGGGCAGCAGAATATTGGTCATACTTTTCCATGCTGTCTGCAAGTAGGTCCAGTATGAGTGAGTTATGGCTAATTATGTGGGGCAAGCATATCTGTTGCTTTGTTGCTTTTTGGAGTTTTTACTACTGAAATTGTCTTTTGTGCAAGGTTTCTAATTATGGCGTCAGTGTCATAAACATCTTACACTTTATAACACAGTGTTCTTATGCTCGTGACTTAGATGTGGGCCATGCTGGCAACACCATAAATATTGTTATGTGTTCATGTGTAACGAGCTTTCAGGAGTCGTTGGAGAAAAATGAAATCTTTTCAGTCGTAGTTTTCATTTCATTGTGTATGCATTTTTCAAACCAGCATTTATGTGAACTGCCAGCACACATAAATTTATAAAGTATTTTCTAGTTGTTCATTGTCTAGATGTGACTGACCGTATCAAAGTTTTGTCTGCTTTTACTCTCAAATATAATTCTGACAGTGAAACAAAAATCGTGTAATGTAGCAATTTTGATGATACAATCATTGTCCATATAATGCAGTAACGAGGTGATTTACTGTAGCTATGAAAAAATTGCTTTCCCCTGCTGGAAAGAAAGAAATTTTTTATTGATTATAGCAATAGTTACACTAGTCATATATGTTAACAGTAGACATGATTGTATATATATTATACCTGTGTGTTGCATGTTGCTTAGTGTTTTACCCTGTTAATGTTTTAATGCAAAGCAGCATTTTAAATTGTTGGTTTTGGCTGCCTTTGACATGTAGGTGATTGTTTGGTAACACTAATGCATGTCGACTCGTTGCATTAAACTGGAGCACTCGCTTCGCTGCATACCACTAGCAAAAAGTAAGCTCACTGCTAAACCTGATTATTATTCATTAGCTACTTTTTATTCTACGCTGTGTCACTCATGGTTTCTGCTATATCTCCCTGGAAAATTTTTGGATTTACACAAAATTTTCAGGGAATGTTTACGATGAATTAGGTATTCCAACGACATCACGTCAGTCAGAATATGAGTCCTACTTGCTATTGCTAACACCATGTGACCAATTATATTCCTACACTGCCATTACAGAACATCTTAACAATGTTGAGAGTGAGTGAGTAGGGCTTAACGTCTCATCTGACACAGTATAGGTCATTTCGGGGACGGCCTTTCCAGGCAGAATGCACACAAACATAATGATGGAACAGTAAGTTTAACCTTTACAGAAACACAAAAAAATAAGCTAAGCCTGAAACTGTAAGAACTCATGTTATATGTGTGCATGTGTAATTAACATAATGGTAGTTCTAATAATCTTCACTGTTATCCTCCAGACAGTTACTAATTTCAGAATGCTGTCCATTGGAGGAAAGGCGCAAACACTGTTGAGAAACGGTCCAAGACTGTTGTCTCTGAAAACACCAAAGTCAGTGTTCATGTGATAATCCATGCATTGTAGTGATGATGAGAAGCTTCCTGGCAGAGAGTGAACGACTGGACTTCCACTGTTAGGACGCTAGAGATGGGCTTGCAAGAGTATTTACTGATCTCCAGCAGGTTAGCGCACTGCCCCAGGCTTGCTCGCTGAGATATTTGACGTTGATGCTTTGCCCGAGCCAGGCCTGTTGTACAGAAACGTGCAATGTGACAAGTGAAATGCATAAAAATATAAATGCAAAAACAAAAGATATACAAGATGCCCAGCTGTCACTAGGATAGCCAACCATACTGGTTGTCAGTGACCATAAAGGCTTCAAATGTCACTGACTGAAACTGTAAATCATACTGGAAACCCAAGCTACCAAGAAGAAGAATAACACAACAACTGTTACTGTTTACAGTGCCACTACTTTCAGTCTCTTGTTTAACCAAACGTTTAACTCAAGTTTCCACAGATTAGGCTGCCATGCTTTAGAAACTGATTTATGAAAATATTCTTGAAACAAACTTTACATTCTGTTGCCCGACCAACAGCATGAAGGCACTGAAGCATAACTTGCATCAACTACAACTTAAATCACATGAGGCTATTATGCAACTGTCCTTGTAGGCTGCATTACATGTGTTGCCCATCTGTCTGTCCGCCTGTTTGTACAGCTCCTAACTTGAAAACTGAAAACAGTGAAAAACCAAAACTGACACATTACCCCAGTAATCGAGGTGTTAATTTCAACTTTTTAACATGATAGTTGCATCATATTTCAACACATTAGCCCAGCAGACAGTACAACAAGATCTGTCAGTGTCAACTAGTGCTTACTTTGGCGGCAGGGTTGGAGGAAATTTCTTTTTGATGACTTGACTGCCAATTGGTTTCCTGAATAAACAGTTTATGTGAACAAATTATTTAAACTTGTCAGTCACAATTTTCACAATATCAGCACTAACAGACTAACAGTCAGTCACAGATATAATCATAATATAGTACTGCAACATGTTATGCAAAGAAGAAATGGTCTTAATGAAATAATATTATAAACTACATAGCATGTTTGTTTCAAGGACAACAATTTTTGCCCTTAACGTGATTAAACCAGTTTAACTGATTAATATATTTATTAATGGTACTAATTCAGCAGCTATGAAAAGTGAGGTGTTGAATGCATGCTGAGGGGGAAGGGTCTGAGGAGGAGATTTGCCACCTTCCCAGTTATGTGGATCATGGCGTCTTACCCCCCCTCCACTTAAAAATTCACGAAAATATAGATACACATCTGTGCAATTTGGAGCACTTGGGGATGAAATAGAGCATCTACAGATGTCCAGGCAGTCATCTGTGGAGAATTTTTCAAAATGCAGGTGCAAAGCTGTGCAATCTGGTGGCATCGGGTCATCAGAAGTGGGATGGAAAAATCGATGACTTGCGGTCCCACTTTAAAAAGCGGGTTGAAATTAACTGTCTTTGCCATACAGTGACCGTGGCCACTGCATAGATTAACACTGACTGCTGTACTGACTTTTTCTCAACTCTGCCTTTGAAGACCTTGGCGACATCAAGTTGCAGAGTTGCCGAGTCAATGGCACTGCTCAGTTCGTCAGTGTGACCGTCATTGGTTCGTGTCGGACAGTACAAGTTGAACCATTGCTGACAAACAGACACACACCAGAACTGCTACTTGTCTATACTGACGCGACATGCATTTATTTGCCACATGTGTACACGTATGGTGGTGCCACAGTTTAAGAGAAGTACATGTAATACACACATTTGAAACAATTACAGGCTACAGTGACAAGACATGTGCCACAGTACCAAAAACTTTTCTGGTTTAAATTCTGTAGTACCCAGCTCTCCAGGCTAGAACCGCTACTGGTGTATGAAATGACTACTGAACAGGCGATCAAGTCACCGTGGCTTGTGGTGTGAGGCCGACGTCGGTGAATGCAAACTGCCACTGCGGCAGTCCGATATGTATCATCATCTGACAGTAGTAGTTGATAAACGTTGGCGCCATGAAATGCCAGCGCAGAGCTCTATCTAACAGCCAGATGTCCGCCGACTGACCACTCACACCTAACAGTAATAGTAGCAGTAATGCACATGAAACGCAGTAGAAACTGGACTGACTGAAGAACAGTAACAACTGTACAGTAAGTATCTAGAAAGCAGTTCTAAGATAACATATCAAGTTGAAAAAGACAAAATACAAATTATAAAATGCATGATGCAGATTGCAGAACAATGACGCACCCCAGGACTTCATAAGACAATGAAGCCTTCACTGTACAAAGACAGAAAGAATGTGACTTTCACTGAACATAATAATGTCCATCGCTCACCAATATCTTGCACATTAGCCAATTTACCTTTTACCCAATGATTGCATGATAAATATTACAATAGTTGGGAGTGTGCATTTTTGTGCAATACTACAAGATAGGTCAGACGGACAGGTGATGCAATCACAACTAATACAATACACACTGTGCTGTGCAAAAGGTAGTCTTTTTAGTCAAATTATGTGGAATATCAATCAAGTAACAGGGTCACGCATAAAGAGCTAAGACATTCTACATTCTAGTGCCATCACAGTACCGGTACTTCTTGGAAAAAATTTCAAAATTTATGGCACTAAAACACTGAAAATTTCAGAAATAAAAAAAACTAGAAATTTGGGGCAAAGCCCAACGCGAGTCCGCTTGGCGCCCTAAGTCCGATTTGGGAGTTAATTCAGGGGGGGGAATTTAACCAGTAGCAAAGTCACGTGGCCCGCAGTCAAATGCATTAGCATACACAGAACGTGCACAGTCGACATAGAGTGGGCCAACATCCGCGCCTGCAACTTTGTTGTTAGTGGACCAAAGTTCACCGAATTTTCTTGCTGAACCCAACGAGGATTGTTGTCGATCAAGTTTATTTCCTGTATTTGATATCTTGATTGGTTTCTAAGATAGTTGCAGTCAAACTCGAAAGTTGTCCAAAATCAAGCCTAATTTTGGACTTTTTGGCCCTCCCAAATTTTTGGGGTGCAAGCAGTGGCGTATTTAGGGGGAGGGCCACGGTGCGATGGCCCCCCCCTTTGGCTGGACCAAGAAAATTTTTTACAGGCGACTTTATATGAAAAAGTGCGTTTTTTGCCATTTTCCAGCAAGAATTGCAAAATTCAACAATGTTTGATGGTCTTTTGCATTTCCAAATTCCAGAAAAATGGGTGAATTTGCGGTTTCCATTGAACATTCAGAAGCAAAAAGTGTTTCAGCTTCAGGGGGGCAAAGCTCCCCTAACCCCCCGACCAGGGGCTCTGCCCCTGGACCCCGCTGGGGGCTCCGCCCCCAGACCCCCGTTATAGGCTCACGCTCCGCGCGCTCGCCATGGCCCCCCCTTTGCCAAATCCTAAATATGCCACTGGGTGCAAGCCCCCTCCCAAAATTTGTACATAAGTGATCATGCCCACCTTAAGGCCCACCACATGGCAAAGTATCGTGGTGCTACTTCCACTAATGCCAAAGTTCTAAGGGCGGATATGCTAAATTTTAAGCCAATTTTGGACCCTCATTTGAAAAAACTTGTAAGGGACCCCCATCCCCGAAGGGGAATACGCTAGTAAGACTTTGTCATTCTCTAGCGTGTGTAATAATTTGGGGGCGCAGCACCTCCTAGGGGCCAAAATATGGTTTTCCGAAAAAGTCGATTTGGGTGGGTATGATTTCACCGCTTAATCTCCATGATTAGTGGACCAAAGTTCACCAACCTTTTTCACCCAATGCAGGAGGAATCGTGGTACAAAACCACCTAGTCCGATTTTAAATATCTTCATCCCTTTTGGAGATATTCACCACCGAATTTTGAAGGCGTCCGAAATCGGGCCAAATTTTGCATGTTTTTCGCCCCTAAAATTTTTTGGGGGTGGGCCCCCAAAATTTTGGACTAACATTATAAAATTCGGCCTAGTACTGATCAGCGTGCAAAATTTCACGCCGATCGGCCGACACATCTCGGTGATCTCACGATTGAAATAAAAAATAAAACATCTGCGCTAAAACATAAGCCCGCTCCACAAGCTATTGCTTCCGGCGGACTAACAACAAATACAGTATTACAATGAAGGTACCGGTATATAACAAAGTTACCAACAGACCGAGTTTAGTGCCATGATAAACCAAGCAGACTTTGCTGTAGCCGTCGCAAGGATCCAACTCAAAAATTCTACTCCGATGATCAAACTTTGGTTTTGTAGATGTCTCTAGACAAATCATGACAGAGATCTTCTAGTGTTGCACATAATATTAATAGCCTACTTTATTGTCAGCCTGTCTGCCAAATTTTATTCAAACCATAAAACATAAAAGTCACTACACTATCAATATCTTCTGGTGCTAACATGCATTCATGTCAAACAGACGTGATGACGGCCATTAACACTACTGATTTACATGAGCTAGAATAATTATCTCCTGATACAAATTTAAATTCCTAAAATCAAAGATGTTCTAGCATGTCTTTTAAATTCACCTGTTCTGTCACACTATTCAAATAATGACATGGGTTGCTAAAACTGCCAGTCACGAGGGAATGCTGCAATTTACCGGGATCTTGTGATTCATCATCCGAATCAAGATGAAGATCGGCCAGCATTGGTGAACTCTGATCACTTGATCCCATTCCACGCGTGGATCCAAATGTCAGTCGACTCAACTTCTCCACCTCGTTTATCTCCATGCGACCGACTGGTACCGCCATGTCCGCTGCACACAGAACACGGACAGAATGCCAGACTTAACTACTCCATTGATCATTTCTACCGGAAACCATTTGTACACGGTACCAAACTGCTGCTTTCACGAATGATGTGCTGTTTTTTTCTATGTTCAATAAAATGAAATCAAATATATAGAGCTCAACACAGAAGTGAATCAGTGTTTGTGTTGGTGCCACATAAAATAAATAACAGCTGATAAATCAAAGAGCAGTGCAACTGCTTACTGTTATACACTGTTGTTGAATTTGTTTATCACTTCAAAATTCATTTATCACTTCTGGCAATATTTTGTTGACAAGCAAACATAGACAGTGCCCAACTACATAACAGCACTGCATACCTGCCAAGAATGTAGCAAATAATAAGAGCCATAGCACTGCACACAGAACATTTTGTAGTGCATACCATTCATTCTAACACTCCAACGTGCAGAAAATCCATTCATTGTTAGATAAAAGTTCTTTAAGTCTTCAGGCATGGCACAGTTTTGTTTCTGCAAATGCAAATTTAACTTCCAATGACATGATTCACATGAACAAACAGATCATCAGCAACCAGTTTAGATTCCCACAGTCTAAACAATACAGTTGGGCATAATGTTAAAAAGGCAAATAATAAATTATGACACTAGTAACTCAACATTCCCGCCACTGCCAAAATCTACTCATAGCTATTGCAAACAAACTAAGACCCCAGCACTCTGTACATTGAGCAGCAAACTGTGCTTTCAGTTTTATGGTATTTCCACATATAATCAGCCATTTTTTCCTACAGTTATTCCAAGCTGAGTGAGTCTTCCCAAAGAAAACTTGTTAAAGCAAAAAATAACTGAGATGGAGTACACAAATATCTGTGCTGATAAAAGATGTAAAATCAACATAAAGAGAACGACAAAAGCATGCTGCTAAATGAAACGGAGAAAAGCAACAAAAATGAACAAATGATACTGTATTTTTATTAAACCCTTTGAAAACACATGCAGAAAGACACTAAGAAAGCCTTAAAAAATTAGCCAAGGATCTGTAAGACATTCTAAACAGTTAGTCAAAACTGAATGTGCACTTACATTACAAGACAACTTTTCCCGATCACCAGCAAATTAATGCACAGTGAAAAAAAGATGTGTGGACAATGCATAGGAGTAAAAGCAGTAGTAGCCACAGCAATGGTATTCCTAGTAGCAAAATTAACAGAACAACAAGAAATCTGAGCTAAAGCTCATGAAATGTGCAACAGCCTATAGCAGTTCCTGTTCGCAGGTAATCTTGGTCTATCTCCATCCATTTCGTCGCAATTCACTCTTTAGTAGCCAAAAATCGCCAAAAAATAACTAAAACCCCCTTTTTTAGGGTTCACGGTCAATCAAGGTCATCAATGTTGACAATCCTAAGAAGCCTGTCGCCAGTGCTTGCTATGTTAAGCAGCATGTCTGTGCCTACCTGCAACCATTTTCACGTTAGACAAGCCAGCAGTGGATAAATAACCACTTTTTAACAGGAAAACCCCTATTTGACACTCGCATGTGCAAGCCTCCTTGAAACTGGAGGGTCTGGACTTGAATTGCTAAAATCTACATTCAATGCTGAAAATTTCATATGCAGGTTGTCTTGGTCTATCTCCAGCCATTCTGGTGCAATGCACTCTTGAAGTGCGTGTCACAGCCCAAAATCTCAAAAAATTCACCCAAAATCCCCTATTTTGGGGGTTCAAAGTCATTCAAGGTCATCGATGTTGACATTTCTAAGAAGCTCGTTGCCAGTGCTTGTTATGATAAGCAGCATGTCTGTGCCTATCTGCAACCATTTTCACGTTAGAAAAGCCAATAAAAACGGAATAACGCTTTTTAAGAGGGGTGCCCCTGTTTCTCCCCCTCGTTCGTGGGGACCCCTTTCACCCAGTGGCATGAAATTTTGTCACAAAATACTAGAGACTCTAAGCTATCAGATGGTGAAAACCCAAAGTCTCTATCTCACCTGGGCTCCGATCGGCACCAAACACCAAGACAGAATTACCATAGCTAATATGCGCTATGCTAACTCTTGCACGTAAAAAATAACCTGTTCCCAGGTATTGATAGAAAACAATGTTGCTGGAGCTTTTTCGGATATTTCCACATCACAAATTCCAGCTCTCTTTTCTGTAAAGCACACATTTTACTTTAGCATTACCGTATTCAAAATAATAAAAGGAGTATGTGACTCAACATTGTACCAGTAAGGCCTAATGCATAAAATATTATCTGCAACAATTGTGAATAAGTATAACTTAGTTTTACAAAAGAAGCTTTCATCATGAACTCAAAAAATTCTCACTCTCTTCCAAAATTTAAAACAGTTTGCCTGACAATATCTGTGTTGACGAACACTTAAATCACAATGCTATGCCCTACTAGATTTCACTAATCACTATGTACTGGTTTGTCTCTTTTTTTATTCTGTCTGTGACAGACGATTAGATAAGTTTTTAATACATGCAGCTAGATGTTTTGCATGTAGCTCCTGTAACTGAAACTGGACACAGATCACGCAGGGCGTGTTAAGGTAAATAAATAAAATCTAGGAAAACATGACATAACATGGCATACGGACACAGACACTCTGCGTCCGTCTGCAACAATGACTCGACTCGTCTCGTTAATCTGCTGTTTGGTTCTGTGCGTAAGCCATATATCAGTTGTTGTGTCTATGCTCTATTTGCAGTTATAGCGTTGTACAGTACAGTAGGCTATTCATATCAGCACATTTAAAAAAGTGTTGTTGAAGTCTCTAATTCATACCTAAAGTCTTCTCCAAACCACATGTAAGCCTCTCGTACGAATTCGCCATATCGTTCAAATTATTATAAACAAACTTCATTGTTTATCAACACCGTTGTCTAGCAACCATTTCAGTCGTAGTCATACTCAGTAAGTAAACGATCGTAGTATCGGTCGATTATTTTTACGCAGAGTCACGGACTGACAAAACATGGGGCTACTCCATGTAAGCACTCATGTTCATCTATTGTGAATTATTAATTTAACTGTGCAAAAAATGCCACTACAAATGTGTGCCTTTTTTGGCTAACTTTATGACCTTGGCTAAATATAAGTTGTCATTATGTAGAGAAAAAACAAAAAGATTAAAAAAATCGCACCAGCAGTGTATTCAGCTGTACAAAAAGCATGTTCAATTGAGAACCAATTAGCGACAGCATAATGCTTCACCAGCCAAACACAAGCAACGATAATATTTTGAACTCAAGTGACTTGGATATCTCACTGATGCTATCAAAGTAAACTCAGACAAAAACGAATAACAAATCATTTATTGCATAAAGTGGCACAATGAGCATTATTTACAACGTGCTATCATTTCATCAACTGCTGCATTAAACTCATGTTACCAACAAAAACAACTTCATAATAACGGATGGCCCAAAAAATAAGCCGCCAACTATTAACTTCACTAAGTACTGACTGACCACTGAAAATTCTCACTGGCTAGTTGACAAACTCGGCAGTAAATTCGCAAGAAAGTTCATTACAGTTGACCATATTTCTTATGCTTTGCTAACTGCTGCACCATCTTGTAAAATGCTAATATAACCAAATTGCAAAAATGACTCTGGGCAGTCTCGCCAAAATATGACATCACATACAGTTGCTGAACCTGATGGCTTTGCCACAATTTTACAGTAGAAAAGCTCACAAAGATGCAATGTCTGCGAATGCACAGAAATTTATGACAAAAATTGTCATCTTGTTAGAATTACATTTTAACCTGACATGAGCAATTCAAGACAGTGCAGTGAAAACTACGAAATGTGACTGCAACTCAACAGTGCAAATTCACTGCAACGTCCCCCTGTAAAAACATGGTGGCTCATTTCTGGACTTCCCTGTAGATGCAGGCAGACAGCATTGGTTGATAAGAAACATAACAATGCAGTCAAACAAATACACTGTCAAGAACGGAACAAATAAACGTTTTTAATGCTATCTTCTGCTATATTATAAATTATTTCAATCAACACAATATAAACTAGGGTACAAATTAATGAAAAAAATAAAATAATAATGCACATTTTAAATAAACTAATACTAATGCCAATCCTGCAAATAACAACTTGGCACACGTCTAAAACAGCCACACCAGTTGACAACGTTCTTACAACAAAGTCGAGAGCCAACACTGGGGACCCAGTGTGAACATGTTTTGATCTATGGTTTTGATTTCTGTATTATTAATGGCCAAATACTAAAAATTCAATTCAACATGGGGGTGAGTGAGTAGGGTTTAACATCCCGCCCGACACAGTATAGGTCATTTTGGGGACGGCCTTTCCAGGCAAAATTGCACATACACATAATAACTGAACAAAAGTTAAACCTTCATAGAAAGTTTCACCTTTATGAAACACAAAACACAAAAAAACGACCTAAACCTAAAATTGTAAGAACTGCCGATTATAATTGCGCACGTGTAATATATAAATCTTTATTCGCCATGGTAATGGCAGTTCTAATAATCTTCCTTGTTATCCGCCAGACAGTCATTAATCTCAGAATGCTGTCTATTAGAGGGTAATCATTTTTGTAATGTGTCAAAGTCGGCGAATACAGTTTGATTTATCTCTCATCACTTCAATCAATCACTCAATAAATTCACCGATCAACTAAACGACTAACTGACAGATCTATCAACGAATCAATCCATCTCATAAAATATGCTTGCAAACACGTTGGACTGAAATTTTCTCCTAAAGCTGCAACACACTTCTGCTCAAAACAATACAGTTTCAATCACTTAAACATTATCCAAATACACATTGTTGTCGGGACTCGAAGTGAAAAAAAAATAAATGTGGGTATGGCTGGTACGGTGGCTTTCCCTTCCTCCCCTTCTTCTCCTCGCGCAGTTTAAAGAATAAATGAAAATCGGAACCAAAATGATTGTTAAATGAACAAACTAGCGCTATTTAGACCACTGATTGATGGAAACATCGATGACTAGCTGAAAAAATCTCAGAAAAATGCCTGCAAAGCATAGCGGTATGTCTTTTCTCAGAAAAGAAGTGCCGATATGCTTTCCCCAAGGAAGTGCTAGTAAGCAATACTGGTCCATACCATCACACTTTGAGCACTGATCGTTGTTAACAATATCTTATGTCTCAAATATCTCTAAAAAAATTACAACACTGCATACCTCAGCAACTCAGATATAAGAAAAAAATAACACAAATAAAATCATAAAACATTGCTTGCATGCACTTTACTGCACTGTTTGCACAAACAGTTGAAAATATAATGCTTCGGTACCAGTTTCAGCTGTGTGTGACATCCTTGTACAGCACGTTTTATGCTTTACTGTTTAAATATTAACGTTTTTGGTGATAAAATTTGGGATTTTATCATCACATGGCTCTGGTTTAGCTAAGAGATTATGCACCAGTGACAATGCAATCGAACACCATATAACTCATGAGAAACATTAGCAAATGAGTTAACAAACGTAAATAACACAGAATGCGATGCTGATTTTATCGCAGAATAATGCACAAGAGATAGACACAGAAATGTGCACGAGACCTTCTGAGCCGAGGCCGAGACTAGACCCATTTCTTCGAGACCGAGACGTTCAAAATTTTGTCCGAGATGAGAACAAAGCGTTGCAGCTTCCAAAACGCTGGCTGAGACCTTGAAGCTCCTGAAACTCTCGAAAGTCTCAGGAGCTTCAACGTCTTGCCGAGACGCTTTCCGTGACGTATGGTAAAACACACTGACAGTGAAAAAAATTATACGGATTAACTCGCACCATAGTAAGCGCTTTCTATTTGTGATGTTGTAGGTTTTTGCTCTTTGTTTTGACAATTATCACTAAATAACAGACGGCTTGCACCATAAAGAATTGCAACTGCAGTGCTGTAGACATGAGCCATTATGTTTATCGCAATTTGCAAGCAACTAAAATTAGTAAACTACAGCTGATTATAGCATTATACGTCATCTACATTTGGCTGATAGTATTCATTCAGACATCATACAATTTATCTTCATTGAGACTAGGTCATTTTATGACGAAAAAAGACTGACATGACATAATTCTGCTTTATGATAAATAAGTAAATGAAAGAGTAAAAACACTGCAAACGAATATGTCTAAGCCACAAATGTCATGCTGGTTCCAACTGCAGCTACAGTATGTACGGCACACACCTGCACAAAACGTCTCGACGAGACGCAATGGCCAGAGACCCGAGACGAGACCTGCTGGGCCGAGACCAAGACGTATTGCTCTGAGACCAAGATGAGACGTTAGTATGTCTCGAGACCGAGACATCTCGACCGAGACCACATCCCTAGATAGACAGTAAAATTTGAAGCATTAATAATGTTCAGTGGCCAACAATACCGATGAACGTGGTTAATAATGATAATTATTACTGCAATATGCAAATCAGCTGAACAGTATCAAACACTGTAACAATAAATAACGATCTTTACATAGTAACATACAAAAGCATTAGTAATAAATTAGAAAAGTTCTATATTTGATAGCAAGAAGTTTGAAATAGTGATACTAACCATCACAAAATAATCAATAACTATCATCATCAGTGATGCAATACAGAACAAAATATCACTGTCCATCGACCTTGGATGACCTTCAAGGTCAGTGACAACCAGTACAGTCGGACCTACCCTAGCGACAGCTGGGCTTCTTGTTTTATATCTCACACAGTATAGCAACAAATTCTACAGGTGGCAAAATCGTTAACAATTATTTTAAACTGCAGTTTTCCATAGAATATGACAGCAGAAGAATTTCAAAGTCAGTCAATATTTGTGAACTTACAATAAAAACTCAAGTGTCCTCCTATATTATTGACTCACAGTGTGGATCTGTTCAAAACATATATATAACATTTTGATTACAGCCACCTCTTAACTAGGCAATAATACCCCGTAGAGGCTCGTGGCCTGAGAAGCTGTACAGGGTGCGGCAAAAAAAGTAGCCCCCTAGTTTTTTTGCTGTTTTTTCAGCAACCGTTTAGCATTTTGATCTGACATTTTACACATTCATTTACTAAATTGTTCTACGGCTAAATGCCAAATAAAATTTGATTCCATTGAAAAACGACAAAGTTATAGATTTTTTTAACATGACTACCTACCAAATTTTTAGCGTGAAAAAATGTTCAAGCTACAACACCAGTTCAATGACATCGTTGAAACAACTCAAACAACACAGTTAACTAATGATCAGATGCCAAAATTACATTGTCACTGTGAATGTTCGAAGTTCGAAGCTCCAAGCTCAAACACAAGCCTTCAGTCGCTTAATTTGAGAAGTCTTTCACAGTCTTGTTGATTGGTCCTTGTGATAAGTTGCTCCAGATAACCTGAAGTGATTCCTTGAGTTCTGCGATTGTTTTCGGCTTTGTTTTAAACTTGCAGTAAGCCTCCAACATTGCACACCACACACTGGGTTTGTTTTCGGCGAATTTGGAGGGCATTAGTCTTTTGTGATGAAATCTGGATAGTTGGCCCGCAGCCAGTTCCGTGCGCCGCGTGCTGCGTGTGCTGGCGCATCGTTCTGCTGGAAGATGAACCCGGTGAGCAGCCGGTGATTGCTTTAAAAGAACGATAATTTAGTGATAATTTATAAACAAAATAAATTACTGTTTGTCAAGGCGTCACTGTGACCACATCGGCAGCAAGGTGGTAACCGGTTTTTGAAAATTAAATAGCATTTTTAGCTTAAACATTTTTAAAGCTGAAAAATTGGTAGGCGGTCATGTTCAGAAGTCTATACTTTCGTTGTTTTTCAACAGAATCATCTTTCACTTGGCAGTTAAATGTAAAACGTTTAGGAAAATAAACCTGTAAAATTTCAAGTTAAAATTCCTAGTGGTTGCTGAGAAAAAGGTGAAAACTTTAGCGGGCTACTTTTTTGCCGCACCCTGTAGTCCAAAGGCTTACTGAATATCACTAGCAGCAAGCCAGAAAAAAAACTGGGAAAATTCCTGAATATATACATACCATGCCACTTACTGATATGATGCTAAGGATACTAACAAAGTGAGCACCCTCTGCTACTGACAAATTCACTAAAATTTGGCAGCAATTACATAGTAACGCCATAATATCCATGTCCCAAAATTAGCGACCCACCTTGCTTCAAACACACCTTATTCAGTTTGCAATTTTTGTGTGAATTTTAATGACATATTGTACACTGCACTATCATAACATTACTTACCGTCATAGCTAGTATGACGTCCGCACCTTACCATGTGTGCTCAGTGTAACGTAACTATGATGTCAGAGATTTACATTAAGCTTACAGTCAATATGTTGTTATTGACAAAGGGATCAAGCGGCAGCATATCCACCTTAGACTGAGAGCTTGCATCGAAACTAAAGGTGGCCGCTTTAAGCTCAAACTTCAAAGTATAGTTCAGAATGATTGTCCCCATAAATGTTTCAAAATTTGTAACAATCTGTCAGGTATTAACGATTTCATGCTAACTTATCTGTAAAGGGGGGGTCGCTAATTTTGGGACATGGTGTAGTAATAAAGTATTATTATTAGCATTAGCTGTTTCGTGAATTGTACCGCACTGTTAAGGTGTCATAACAATGCAATAAACGAGCCACAAATGTACAATCAAACAACATGGTAATGCTGGGCCAATAAACACTGCTGTCGTTGCCAATCATAAGGTTAACAATAAACACTGTTCTTCAATTTTTCCATAAGTTCTGACAGTTCCTCTATTTTCCCTTAAAAGCTGACAAATTTCTAAACATGTCACAGTTTTCCTAACACTGAATCACGCTATTACTGGTCACTATTTCACATCAGACATCACCGATGCTGTTGGCATCTTCACAGAATGACGTGGAAGTGCTGTTATCGGTCACGGCTAGTAAGCCAAAGTCTGCAGCCAGCAAACTGCTCTCTACATATGTGTCAATGGACGGTACTTGCGCCGACGCCGACGAGACTGACAGATGTCTCAGTACGAACGGGAATGATGAGCTGACATGCTGCGTGAGACCACTCACGACCGATGCTGGGCTGCTATCCATCAAGTCCGACGAGGTAGATGCTGCTGCTGCTGCTGCTGCACTGGAGCCAAAGATGAGCACACTCCGACGTTTGTCAGCAGCTCCGACCTCGGTCGCCTGTTCCAGCTCGGTGATTTCTTGCCTCAGCTGACCGATCTCCTCAATGACAAGGCACTGGGTGAGGTACTCGCAAGCTGGTCCTCCGCCGATGATCATCAATGGAGTCAACCACCGCAGGTAGCATAGTGACCACAATCTGACGTCATGCAGCTTCAACTGCAGCTGATGACAGCCGTCTTCGGTGACCGTAAGACCAGGTTGCGATGACTTCCGGCCGTTGGTTATGCTAGACATGATGCTGAGATCACACGATGCAGTGTACAGCGGATCGTACATGAGTGAAATCTGCGCATCAGAGAACTGCTGCGACCAATCCCAGACCGACGCCAACAGATACGGCAGCAGCGGGGAGGAAGCTGCGATAGACATAGATTCATCAGTCCGCACGTTGTTAACACATCGATCATGCGGACTGTTATACGCAAACGTGCCAAACATCCGGGAGTTGAGCGCATCCCAAATATGGACAAGGTAAATGTCAGAGAACTGGAATGAGCCGGGGAACAACCGACGCAGCTGAGATACACAGTCGAGAAATAGTAGGAACACGGGACACTGCACACACAACAAACAGCCTCTATGTCACATGGCAAGTGAAAAAAAACTGCAACATTAACGGGTCATCACTGGGAAAATATGCGGAATTTGGCAAAATATACGGCGCATATATCCTGCACATTTTCCCGCATATTTCCAGCATATGCAAATTCAAATGATGGAGAATCATAATCATGATTATTAATAAGCCTATTCTGCACAATTTTGACATTTTCAACTTAATTTATTCAACATCTAATTGTAAATACCGCTAATCATTAGCCGCCAAAAATATTTAATGTTTCAAAACAACGCTGGACAAGAAAAATGTTGAAAAAATGCGATTGCATATGTAGAAATATGTGGCATATGTGCAAATTTTTGGATATGCGGCATGATTTTCGCATATGCGATTTTGAAAATGCCATTATATGCGGAAAAATATGCGATATGTGGGCTTAGCAAAATATGCGATCGCATATGCAATTGCATATTCGCATATAACCACCATCCCTAATTAATACCCCATCTGATAAAGCCCAAATTCCATTACATTGACTGTGCGACAAAGTTGTAGACTTTATCACAAACACAAATCACGAAAGTCCATGACACAAATCATGTCGCCAATATTCTTGATTTGTGTCCATGACAAAGATTGCTGACTTTCTCACCAGCTTTCCCAGTGCATTATCACAGACTAAATTCCATAAGAGAGACAGAAACGAGTTTATCGCGAACTTGTCACAGTCTTTGTTGCAAACATCTCGACATGTCTAGATGGCCTGTGTCTGCAACATTCGTGACTTGTGTCCATGACTTTCACCAAAACTTTACAATTTCATGATTTGTCACCATTTATGTTCACGACGTTCATGATATGTGTCCACGACTTTCCATGCAGGGAAGTTTCAGTGAAAGTTGGCGTAAAGGAATTTGGGCTTAACCGGGCTGCAATTGGCATGGACACAACATCCTGCTGACTGCTTACAGCAATACTCTTCTTTATTTTGTTTTCCAGTTCGATCATAAACACAAAAGCAGAATCAAAGCTTCAACTTGCTTTAGACGATTCACTCTTCGTTGCAACAGACCATCATCATAAACTATTCAAATATACTACAGCTTCAGTCCACATTGTAAACTGTACGAGAACTACAATTACCGGTAGTTTCAATTTTTCTGTAAGCAGCTGTTTTACCAGAACAATTCTAGAATAAGCCAGTCATCCAAAATACATTAATTACTAACAGAATGTAATGAATAAATCACAGCGTTTATTTATTGTAGCTGAAGAATAATAATCCCAATAACAATGATAAAAACCATAAGAAAAACAACAACAATTAAAATAATAATTTTTTTCATAGCAACCTTGTCAGCAGAACTGGCATTGTACCTAGTGAGCCACCGGTGACCAAGAGCTATCCACTCACGATCGATCAAGTCCTGAAATCCACTCACAGTTCGACACTGATCGTCAAGAATTAATTGAACCAGGCTCGACACTACTGCACTCATATCCATGTCTTCTTGTTCTATGACAACACAGGCAAGTTCAGGCATCGACATAAAAATAGGACTAGCATCACTGTTGACTATACAAATAGGACAACAACACCAAATGCTTTTCATTCAGAGCTACCATGCAGCAGACATACAGATATAAAAACTGAGCCATATCAAGCCCAGTGGGCCCAATCTTGATTATTTTAGAGATCCAAAATTTATCTCTTTTTCTTTCTTTCAACATACACCCACATAATCCAGAGATTACACTAATATCAGTTTCATCTTCAAATTAAACTAAAGTGAGTGAGTGAGTGAGTCCCACGCAAAACAGTATAGGTCATTTCGGAGACAGCCTTTCCAGTCAATGCACATACACATAATAACGAAACAAAAAGTCTAACCTATACAGACAGCCTAACACTTATGAAACACAACACCTCAAAACAATGTAAACCGAAATTCGTAAGAACTGCCGATTCAAGTGTGCATATGTAACTAACAGTAATTGCAGCTCTAATAATCTTCCCTCTTCTCCTGCAGACAGTCATCAATGTCAGAATTCTAAAACTAAAGGATAAGTTCACAGGCACATCATGAATACTGGTACCCGGTACTTATTATGCAGTCATCCTAATAGACTGCATTATGGGTCTGTCTGTTCAATACAGGATCCTAACTTGACAAAAAAAGGAAGAAAACCAAAATTGGAGTAAATGCTCACCACGGCAGGAAAAAGTGTGACAATTTTTAGTTAAAACAAGAAATCTGAGCTAATGCTCATGAGACGTGAGAGAGCATATAGCAGTTCCTGTTCGCAGGTAATCTTGGTCTATCTCCATCCATTTCGTCGCAATTCAATCTTTTGCAGGCAAAAATTGCCAAAAAATCACTAAAAACCCCTATTTTCATGGTTGAAGGTCAATCAAGGTCATCAATGTTGACAATCCTAAGAAGCTCGTTGCCAGTGCTTGTTATGTTAAGCAGCATGTCTGTGCCTATATGCAACCATTTTCACGTTAGACAAGCCAGCAGCGGATAAATAACCACTTTTAAAAAGGGAACCCCTCTTTGACACCCGTGTGTGCAGGCCTTCTTGAACCTAGAGGGTCCGGACTTAAAATGCTAAAAATCAACGTTCAATGCTGAAAATGTCATATGCAAGTTGTCTTGGTTTACCTCCAGCGCTTTTGGCACAATTCACTCTTGAAATGCGTGTTGCAGCCCAAAAAATTCACTAAAACCCTCTATTTTGGGGGCTCAAGGTCTTTCAAGGTCATCAATGATGACATTTCTAAGAAGGTCGTCGCCAGTGCTTGTTATGATAAGCAGCATGTCTGAGCCTATCTGCAACCATTTTCACGTTACACGAGCCAAAAACGGTAGAATAACGCCATTTTAACGGGGGGCCCGTTTCTCCCCCTCGTTCATGGGGACCCCCTTCATGCAGTGGCATGAAATTTTGTCACAAAATACTAGAAACTCTAAGCTATTATATTCTGAAAACCAGAAGTCTCTATCTCACCTGGGCTCCAATCGGTACCGGGTTGTGACAGACAGACACAAAGACAGAATTATCATAGCTAATATGCGCTATAGCTAATGCTAGCTCTCGCACATAAAAATCAAAGGTCATGGTCAGGGTTAAGGTTACAGTCGACCAGTGCAGTGGGCAAGTAATTAAAGCTAAGTGGACATTGGGCCAATGATATCATCAGCAGCAATGGAGACACTAAACAAAGGCAGCCAGACACAACCACTAAGATATTTGCAATGATATCAAACAAACAGGCAACTAATGAATCAGAAAAAAAGTAGAAACTAATAAAGCAAAAGAGAACTTAATCTGAGCAGCTCAGACCTTGCAATATAACAGTCTGTCGGTTGATGGCCATGGTGGTAACAACTTTGTGTACAAGTGACAGACAACTAGAGACAACGTGCAGCCAACCACAGTTCTCCAGCTGCGAGTACCAGGTTCTATCTGATCTCCACAACTCTTTCACGGTCCCTACATGACCCACAGATGAACAACAATACTGGTATTACTTTGTAATAAATCGTTTAAGATACAATTACACCTAAGGCAGTTAAATACAATGTATGCAAGCACACCAGAAAGACGCAACATTCAAAAAACTTGCATAAAAATATCATAAGTAAATTCATATAGTGCACAATATTGATGGAAAAAATGCCAAATCTGATAGGAAGGTGTGGGGCAGAGCCCTAAGATGGCCTAAATCTAGGTTGCAAAACAAAGGTGTTGTAAGTTGTTCATGAAAAAAGCACATAGAATGAGATTTGCAAACGTTCAGAAGATATGGTTTCTTGTGCAAATTTGTCTTCTTTGAATTTCTTGCATCGAACAGAACTCAGTGGCAGATGAAAAACCTGCACAAGTATCTTGTTCGAGTTTTTCAAAGTTATTGAGAAATTGCTGAGCGTACTACAAACAAACAATAAGAAATTTGAGCTAATGCTCACAAGACATGCGAAAGCCTATAGCAGTTCCTGTCAGCAAACTGTCAGTCTATCTCCAGCCATTTCGTCACAGTTCATTCTTGGAGTGTGCGCTGCAGCCGAAGATCACAAAAATCAATAAAAACCCCTTATTTCGAAAGCTCTTTCAAAGTCATCGATGTTGATGCGACTGAAAAGCTCGTCACAAGTGCTTGTTGTGATAAGTAGCATGCCCATGCCTATCTGCAACCACTTTCATGAAAGACTGGCAAATAACGGTAGAATAACGACTTTTAGGGCATACTGTTCTTTCATGCCCTCGTGCACAGGCTAGAAAATCGAGATTTGGACCTTTGAAATCTATGTTCAATGCTAAAAACTTCATATGCAGCTTTTCTATGTCTATCTCAATTGGTTTCGGCGCAATTTGCTCTTGAAATGTGTCTCGCAGTCCGAAATTGCTGAAAAATCCACAAAAACCTCTATTTTAGCATTCAAGGTCATCGAATTCGGTGACAATCGAGAGCTAGAGTTCGACTTCCTATTAATGATTAATAGTAACCTAGACACTATCTCGCACCTTTATTGAGATACAGCGACATATTAGCTCAAAATTGCAAATTTTTCCCACCGCCTCTCATTTAGTGCCCTCGTTCAAGGTGACCCCCTTTGAATTTATGGAATAGCTTTACGATTCCTGCAACTAGAGTCTTCCAGTGAGTGAGTGAGTGAGTAGGGTTAAACGTCCACCCAACATAGTATAGGTCATTTTGGGGGCGACCTTTGCAGCAGAATTGCATATACAGTACCGAAACAAAAAGTTTAACCTTTACAGAAAGTTTAACCTTTATGAAACACAAAACAAAAAAAAACCTAAACCTAAAATTGTAAGAACTGCCAATTATAATTGTGCATATTTAACGTTAATGGAAGTTCTAATAATCTTCCATGTTATCCTCCAGACAGTCATCAATCTCATAATGCTGTAAGTAAGTAAGTAAGTAAATGATTTATAAAGCGCCAAAGTCTCAGAAAGAATCTGTCTATTGAAGGACGGGGCGAGTCTTCCAGGCAGCTGATGGCGAAGATTTCGTGATCCTAGCTTGCACCGTTTTTGACTGATCCACCTGTGTGACGGTCGGACGGATGGACGAACAGACAGACAGACAGACAAACTGAATTGCGATGGCTAAGACGTGCTGAAAAGCAGTGGCTGCTTTCATGCGCAAAAACTGCAAGTTATTCCGGATGAGAAATATGAGCAGAAGCTTGGCAGAACCACAGCCATCGATGATTAATTCCAGAAAACGTCAGATTCGAGAAGAAGACACATACGTGGCATGCAGATCTGTCTGAGACTGGCGTAACTGGTCTGGATGTCAGCAAGGGACAGTGACAGTTCAGTGAATATGTTGATAAACATAATTCCTACACTACGACTGCAGCTTGGTGTAACATGTTTCATCAGCCTACAATGAGCAATACACAAGCAAACTGGACTACAGTTTCATAGCTTGTTGCTATATGAACTTTTCAAATTACTACCTTTATTTACTGATATATCGAAATTTTGGCAACCACTACTGCTAAAATATAAACTAAGCAAAAAACGTAATTTTGACTACTGATTCATATAGCTTATTAATTACCGTGTTACTTACTGAGTTAGTAATATTTCTCGTATACTAGCAATTTTTCTCATCCTTCCAAGTGGTTACAATATCACAGTTAGTGTGGTTTTTAACAGCAAAATCTGTCTCTTCCAAAAGCGACACAACATTCTGCTTTTTGTGCATTACAGAATTGCTTGACTTGAAAAACTTCAGTTAATTCATCAATGCAAATCGACAAAATGCCAAACATAATCAGCGTATAAACACAGAAATTAATCGCCTGGCGGAGCGGCGTAGTGGTAACGTGTTGAGTCAAATCAACAAATTTACTTTAGGCAAGCCCGGTTAGTACTTGAATGGGTAACTGCCCACAATACGAGGCCAAGCCAACTAGGTCGACTCAGCCTTCTACCCTCCATCGGATAATAAAATGAGTACTGGTGTTGGTTACAGCCATCGCTAGGGAAGAAACAGCGAGTCCTGCGTAGCAGTAGGCCCTGTGGCCAGGACTGCTGGTATACTGGCTCAGTCGGTTAAAGGTGCTGGCTGTTAATAAGAGCCGGCCATCCGGCCGACTTGGGTTGTATGCCAGCTTAATTTGGTCTAATTCTCGCCGTCTCTAAACATCAAAAGGGGATAAGCTCCCTTGCAAAGAACCTAGCTGTTCACACGAATCTTCTTCTACACATTAAGTGCCATTTTACAACAGCAGCACTACTTACTGTTGTGTGACTTCCTCAGACAGTTCATCAGACAGCGGACAAGCCATGCGCATCAGCGATGCAGTGTCCTGATGAGTGTAACTCCAGACCTATGCTCCGACAAACACTGTAATGATAAGTTTACGTTGTTGAGTCAACTCAAAGATCTACATATAATCAAAACTGTGGACCAATTGTTCCTAAGGGTCTATGGGAAATAGAGGTTTTTCACAAGTCTTTACGACATCCAACTACTTAAGTGAGAGTGAGAGTGAGTGAGTACAAGTACTTATATCCGGCACACTTAAGTAAAAGTCACAATGTGCCGCAGCCTAAATGAACAAATACGCCTTGTGTAGCCACCTATAATGTTCAAAAGTAATGTCTTTCCGTCGGATCTCAATCGGCAGGCTGTTCCATAGCCGGAGTCCAGCTGTCGTGAGGCTCCTGTCACTGACCTGTGACTGTGTCCGCGGCACAGTACAGTACTGAAAACAATTATCATGACTTTATACAAAAGATTACATAGTACAGTATATATAGCAAGTAAATATTAAATTTTTACTTCAGCAGAAAGCATTACATAACACAATACCATATTACATAGTTATATACTTCTTATATAAGTTTTTATTCTCAAAAGTAAAAACTACATAAGAGACGTCAACTAGGCTAAAATTTACTTAAGCACTTTGATACTTGGTTGAGGGCAATGCACACGGCATCCAGTTTATGAAAAACCTGTTGCTGAAATACTCATTAAAAATATTCCTTTAAAACCTAACCTAAACTAGAGTAATGTAGAAAATTAAGCTAGTGAAATTTTTCTAAAATAATAGCAGTTACAGCAGTGAGAAAACATGTGTAGTGCCTCACCAGCGACCGAGAGTTGATGCACTTGTGTGCTAAGTCAGCAACGTCGGCAGGGAACATGGACTTGGGCACCACAAAACACTGCGGTAAACTGAAACATACAAACAGCATACAAAGCAAATCTGCAACGACAAAAAATAATCACACAAACAGAATGCAAACTCGAGCAGTAAGTAAAAAAAGTACGTAAAATGTTAAGTTGCATTTATGCATCAATGCCAGAAAACCTCCCAATGCAATGCACATATTAGTACTCTGAAAAAAAATGCCCTCACTAATTATCCAAAAACCGAGACGATGTGAACAGGATCGTGTAGATGTCTCCGTAGTGAAATCTAATGCAGACTATTTGCACAAATCTGTGAATGCAAAGTCAAATTTTAACAGCGTGAAAGCAACAAAATCTTATGTACATAAACCAAAAAAATGACTTGCTGCAATAGCAGCAATGCCATGATGACAGCACTATACACACTATCATAGATAGCTACATACAGGATAAACTGTTTGTTAAAATAATAATTATGGACAAAGGTACAAAAAATGGTGGTAAAAACTGTAATGCTCCAAAAGACAAATGTGCTACTCATATATTCAATAAAGGCTTCACACGATGTTGATGATGATGGCTTACAAACAAGCAACAAGAGTATCCAGCTGATGATAAAAAAATTCTACTGTTGCGGTACTTACGTTTCCGACAGCTGGAAACGAGAATTGGCATAAGACACTGTGAAGCCGGTGACATTTAGCCGACATAAAACCTCGCTCCAATCGCAATCGACTTCCTTCATGTATCGACAAGTGGCTAGAAAATAGCACAAATTGTAACCTTTTGCTCACATGCCGTAGTTAATGCAAAACGAACAAGTTGCATAAAATGCTTCAGCTACCATCAACTGTGCAAAAATTTCATCGTACATGCAACCATGCTCTAGTTTTCAAACATGTGAAATTCTGCTAAAACATTCTGCACAATTTGTGCAAGATTCACAGCAGCTAAAACACTTCCCATTCTCTTGCAGGCATGGTTGATTACACGTCAAACAAAACACTAAAACATTACGCAAAATCTTTATTTTACCACAGCGTAACAGTCGTAATCTCGTACACCAGCAATCACGAAATATCTAAACACACCGACAAAGAGCGCAAATCATTTGGAGACTAAAAAACAAATCTGTACCAGGCTCAGAAGTGTGCGACGGCTGAGTGCCCACCGGATCGGCCATAGGACTTGGCAGAAAGGCACATGCTACAACGATGTTTACCGTCTGCAACAAAAAACTTTATAATACACCAACTCATATGACAACTAGCACTATAACTGTGTCTGGCAGAACTTACTTCAAAACAACTGACGACAACCAGTAACACTGTACCAAGCTCATTCATTCACAGTCACCAATTTGACACTTGCGACTTCGCAACTTTGCTAACTTACGAAACAGTTCAGTAATTCGGAACTCAGCTAAAGCAATAACGTTAACCACGAACATATCTGTACTAAAATAATGCACAACGATACAAACTTGTCTCAAACTAAAAAATGTCTCGGTTTCAACCTTATTCTTGAATAGCTCGGTCATCAACTGGAGATTTTAGTTCTGATCACATCCCCATTAACAATGGTCAGACATGAGAAAACAAGATTAATGCTGTTAGTTACAGTTGTACAATATGTGCTACATGAACAATATGCCTGTCTGCAGTAAACACAATACACAGAAGAAAATAAATACATACACAGAAGAACTGCCAAACAGAAACAGGGGGTGACTCAAAAGCATTTGTAAGCAGCTTGTCATTATCTACTAGTATCACAGGCTGCAAAAAAGAAACAAATCTCAGCATCCAAAATACAGGAAACAACTGATGTGGGTTCAAAAAACTGTATCTTATGATTTTTTGTGTGTTCCTTCTCTGACACTCTGAGAATAAACGATATCTATATTCAGTACAACTTACTTTTAGTACTTCAATACTGTCAGGCTTCTTAAAAGTAAACCAGTGTATTTGGAAGTTCTACACATATCCAGCACAACACAGCATTTAAAATGTCAGGAAATAATTTTAAAACGTTTAAAACATTTGCATGGTAAGCACTCTGTTTATCTGATGTATAAAATGTTTTGCTTCAGGACACAGATTTTTTATATTCATCAAATTTTCTTCTTGACACAGATGCAACTAAATGTTGACATAAAAGCAATTATTATTTTATTAGGGACATTTCTGTTTTGTATACAAAATGTTACCATATCTTAAATCGCCAACATTTCTACAGCGACAGTTTAACTGTTACAAATAAAAACCATCGAAAAAAATTTTAAACTGCACTACAAAGAATACAAAATGTTTACAAATTTACAGCAATGCCTCATCACAAAGTGATTACTCTGAATACACTAAAAAACTAATAAATAAGTAAAAGTCAACATTGGTTAGAAGTTTTCATATACCTTGCAGTGTATCTCCAGCTGGCGAACACGACGATAAGACACACCTTCCACTAGAGATTTCCTCTTCTTAGTTCTCGTTACTTAATTAGCAAAAATACACATACACAAACAAAACAACAGCCAAATGAGTTGCTTTTAACATAATGTTAACTAAGCTAAATGTCTTAATTACCAGAAATGTACAAGTAGAGACTACAAAAAAGACACAAGTTATAAACAGCATTCAATCACCAGATACAAGTACTAGCTAAATGTATAGATATAAATTGGACACAGAGCAGCCATCGCTCAGCAAACTCTCATCTGGAAAACCAGTGTTCATCTCCCACTGGGATGAATAAGACTAAGATAATCATCCTAACAAAACTATTCCAGTAAGCCCAATAGACAGTCTTATGTCCTACATGTGAATATATCAGAGCAGTTAAGTGAGATAAAGGTGCCATACCACCTACAAGGGCATAGGCAGGGTGCTCATCTCGCTTTCTATGGCCGTTGAGCCTGTAGGTGGGTAGATCACTGAGTCCGTGATGTATGGCCAGTGCAACGACAGACCTACGGTTGCCTTCTCAGCCACAAAGCATCACCGCCCTCTGACCGATACCAAATTATACTGCTTGGTGAACAGAGGCACATGTGTGTAAACAACTTGCCCAGAGTTGCTACCTGGCAGTGCACCGAGCCCGAGTTGATCCAAGGACCTTTCGGTCACCAGTCCAGCCCGTTACTGTTATACCACCGAGCCACGCACTGGCATGCAGTTAAGTGCACAATGCTAAACTTGATAAAAACACATTCATGAGCATTGAGCAGAAAGAGATCACAGAGCATACCTTTGTAAACAGAGTCGATACTCTGCAGAATAATATCATCATTGCCAATTAACTTATTCACAGGCGCAGCCTGAAAATGATTACAATAATAAAACTCTTGTTACTGATACAGATCATACAATACTGTTAACTTCTGCACTTGGCAACATTCAGTTCTCACTGCTTACACACCAGGACCAACAGCATGAAGTCACACAATACTGTATGGAGAACAAATAAAAACAGCTTACATCTGACAACTCTGCAGACAGACAGACAAACAGACAGTTCATCTTCCAGTGCTTCAACACTGCCGGCTGGCTAATAGCAAGCCAATAGTTTAAAACAACATATCAGCACAAAAAGCCACTTATTGCTGTAAGATTTCATGTCTTAATGGAAAGACCTTGCAAGAGTAGGTGATAATGAATAGTCCTATGCCCCAAGTTCTGCTTTGGCGGACCTCAGTTAAATCAACGCATCTCAATTACTAAATTACTTTCTTTCCACCAAACCACACAGCTTTGCCTTGTGCTCCACCTTCCTCCAGCAGAACTTTAACATGCTTTCTGCACTTTTCAGTACGACAACTACAGGAATAATAGCTAGCTAAATAAAAATCAAAACTACTGGAAAAAATAGCAATTCTAAATAAGCAAATAAAAGACAAAATAGATGAAACTGCATAACTGGACACAATGCTCGAGACAGCAGTTCAATAACCCATTAATTTCTCATGCGACCATAAATTTCTTGCAGGCTTAAACTAATGCAGCTGTGCAGCTGACCGGCTCGGTGTTAGCAGGCTGATAAGGCACGAAGATAAGTCTGAAGTTGGTGACCATAAGTCGGCCATGATCTTCCACAACTGGACTGCTGTAAGGAACTTCATACAAAACATTATCACATGATGACAGAAGCACTTCTGACACTCCTGTATGCACACATGTATACACTAGTTGTAATGAAGAATGTAAAGTCACATCCATACAAAGTGTGCAACATTCGCCACTCATAATTCAGTGATTCAATTATGGTAGTTAATTATTACTGACATTCAGTGCCCTACACCAACAATTTTGAAAACTGCAAGTTCACAGTAACTCTGAACAAGTAATTTGAGCAAAGCTCACTTGACATGCGATAGCAGCGGTCCTGCCACTTTGGCAATCAGTGTAGACCTATAGCAATAAGATATTAATGCATTTTTAAAGAGTATTAAATTTTAAGCCTCCATACAGAAGACTCCTTGAATTTAAGAGATCAAAACTTAGATTCTTAAAAATGTATGTTCTATGCTAAAAAAATGTCATACGCAGGTTGTCCAGGTCCATCTCCAGCCATTTCAGTGCAATTCACTTTTATAATGTGTGTCACAGCCAGAAATCACAAAAAAATCACAAAAACCGTTATTTTTGGGGTTCAAGGTCATTCAAGGTCATTGCCGTTGACACCAATAAAAAGCTTGTTACTATTGCTTGTTACGATCAGTAGAACGTCTTTGCCTATCTGCAACCGATTAACGCTACACGAGATAATTGTGGTATAAAAAAACACTTTAGGGGGTAGCAATCTTTGATGCCCACCTGCGCCGGCCTCCTTAAACTTAGGGGGTCAGGACTTGGATTGCCGAAGTCTACGTTCAATGCCAAAAATTTCATATGTAGGTTGTCCAGGTCTATCTCCAGCCATTTCGGCGCAATTCACTCTTAAAATGTGTCGCAGTCGTAAATCGCAAAAAAAATTCACTAAAAATCCCTATTTTTAGGGTTCAGGGTCATTCAAGGTCATCGACGTTGACACCAATAAAAAGCTTGTCACTATTGCTTGTTATGATAAGCAGCATGCCTGTGCCTATCTGCAACCGTTAACCGTTATCACTCTACACGAGATAATTGTGGTAAAATAACCACTTTTTAAGGGGTAGCCGTCTTTGACACTGCCAGCGCCGTCCTCCTTGAACCTAGAGGGTCGAGACTTGGACTGCTAAAATCTATGTTTAATGCTGAAAATTTCATATGCAGGTTGTCTTGGTCTATCTCCAGCCATTTCATCACAATTCAGTGTTGAAATGTGCGCTGCATCCAAAAAGTGCGAAAAATTCACTAAAACTCCGTTTGGGGAAGTTTAGGGTCGTTCAAGGTCATCGATGTTGATAAATCTAAAAAGCCTGTCACCGGTGCTTGTTATGATAAGCAGCATGTCTGTACCTATCTGCAACCGTTGTCACACTATACGAGCCAATAACGGTAAAATAATGTCTTTTTAGGGGGTACCCCTCTTTGACGTCCTAGTTCGAGGGGAGCCCCCTCACCTATGGGTACAAAATTTTGTTGCGAAAAACTAGAGTCCTTGGGGCAGCCCACAGTGCAGATTTTGTGATCCTAAGTGTAGCTGTTTTGATTCGGCTCAAGGGTTTGACGGACACACACATACAGACAGACAGATGCCTCTGACGATGGCTAAGATGTGCAAAGCATTCTGCTATCGCACATAAAAATTAGCCACTTTACAAATCAAAGCAGCAACAGTGTCACTACAAATTTCTTAAATGGCTAACAGTAGTAATACTGCAGTGGCACCAGAAAAAGTAATAATAGTATTTAATCAATTCCAACAAAATGTGTACCATTTATTTAGCAATCAACTGAATGTATATGTATAATGAACAAAAAGTCTTACTATCACAATAACACAATACCTCTGTGCCAGTATCATATAACGAACATAAGATCTATTCTGCATGTGAACTATGGCCAATTGGCCACTGCAACTCTAGTACAGAAACTGAAACTGTCCTGATTTATGTGTAGAACACGACAACAACTTTCAGCAAAAAATGTATTTTATATAATTTAATAAACCAAAAACTTGCATTAAAATGTTCATAACTAGACTACAAGTAATGTGAAATTGCAAGTCCTGTTAACTAACAAGAAAACATAATTTACTCGACATTACCTGGAATAAAAGCTAACTTCAATGATTCTATATCCTTTGCCTATTAACACACAAATGTGACATCAATCGTGTAATTAACATTGGAAAACTGACTGATAGTAGCGTTCAGATTATTAGCTTCCAATTTCAATATCTTGTATATCTGTAAAACTGAATATTTTTCATTTTCCCTTCTACAACAGAAATTTTCATTTTGTCAGATTTATCACTGACATGAAGCATAACAGCTCAAGCCACTCTTATATCACTTTGATGCAGAAACCTTGATGCAAAATCGAACTAAAATTTGCTTTGGCCAAAACTAGCCTCAGGATTCGAATGAGGAAGTTTTGCGAGAGCGCCATTTTTTTCAAAGTTCAACTTACGAACAGTGTTTTCTGTCAAGCCAGACAAAATACAGTCTTTAGGTGATATCTCCTGTATTGAAAAAGTCCAGAGGTCATTTACCACGTGCCTTCCTGGCCTAAATAATTTAACTTACCATGAACGACTTGTTGTAACTAATCTTGACTCTCTCGAACTAAGACGACTTCGTGTTGATCTCATAATGTACTATAAAATATTCTTTAGATTAATAAATGTGGACTTCTGTGCGTTTTTTCCTTTTGCACCTTTTTGCAATACTCGTGGCCATGGTTATAAATTGTTTACCGAGCAGTCTACCCACAATGCACGCTATCATTCTTTTGCTAGGCATGTTGTTGGCCCGTGAATAGACTTCCGGCCCATGTTGATTTCTCCTCTCATTAGGTTCAAGGCTTTTCTTAATCATACTGATTTGTCTAATTTTCTGCTATATTGTGTTGATTAGGGTTGATGGTAGTGTTCCTTCTGGAGCCTTTCTGTCCTTGGCTGTCATTTTGTTGCTTTTATTTGTGTTGCTGGTGTGGTCAATGTCAGTGCTGAAATAAATAAATAAATAAACAATAATTCTAGCGGTAGATTGGCGATCTTGCTGTTAGCACTGGAAAATTGCTAGAGGTAGATCGTGTAGATACATTATTGGGAAGATGGTAGAATTTATATGCCTGGAAGACGTAGAAGGTCTACAAACCATGCCACGACACTGTCACGTATTTAAGTCAGGTTTATTCAGTATTATATCAGAGTCCATCTTGAGCCAAAGCTGTTTTTTGTAACACGGACTTAGAACTATAGTGCTTTTGAATAAATTTTATTTAATGTTTGGCAGTTGATAACATTTCAGTTCTAACCACAGTCTTAGCAATGCAGTGAAGAAGAAATGTGGCTGCTTTCTTACATTAACATTGAGATAAATGTAATTAGGTAAATGGCGATCTACCGCTAGTAATTTTCTGCTCTCTAGTGCGAGATCGCCGATCTACCGCTAGCATTGACCATAAATAAATGTCACATGTATAATGTTGTTCTACGTTACATTGCTGTCAATTCTTACATTCTGTGTGTCGAAGTCACTCAGCGGTAATTCGTCCTTTATAACAACAGAATTCCTTGATGAACGTATCCTCCTGAAAACGGACATTTTTTCCTGATAACTATCAACATTATCAGATTTTGTTTACACAAAAAGCACAAACACCCGGTCCGAGTAAACATCAGAACGGACGCAGAATTCAGTAAGCAAATTCTTCTTCTTCCTGAATTCTGAATGGGCTGATCCTGATCCATCCCAGAGTCGAGTTGAGTACCGGTAATATCGCCGGTAACTGCCACTAAGGCACTAACTGGTACATCAACATAAGTTAAGAGTTTTCATCCAACGGAACGCAAGCAACCTAAGCAGTACGTAACAAACGCAGCTGAAGCAACGGCAAAAACTCAAGCAAAGACAGAAACGGTCGTTGCGTCAGCTACGTTAGTTGCGTTGTGTACGTTGCGTTTGTTGCTTTAATTATGCTGCGGTCAACTAGCCTGATGAGGCAGATGTTGAGTGATTACCCGCGTCTTGCAATAGCAATTGTGCCGGTAATGCCATCGTGTTGTCTGTCTGTCCGTCTGGTCAACGTCGAGAACCTACGCTGCAAATTGCGGTCAAACCGCAACACGTTTGCCACTGACAGCCTGTAGAAAATTACCAGCGCCATATCTAACGGCACAATCGCCGACCAGACCCGATATAGAACTACGTACGCACATCTATTCACTTCGAAATCTGGGTCCTGATTCCTCCCTAAAAACTTGCATGTTGCCAGGCAGTACGGTCAGCTACGCTAGCGACATCTGGGCTTTTTGTTGACGCTGACGTACTTTTTAAAACATTGTCTCAGTTTTTTGTCTGCAATTTTCGCAAATTAAACTAATTATAATCATATTTTGGAAAATTAGAAATGCTCGTGTAAGATGCACGAGCGCGATTATTCGACTAAAAGCGCGTACAAGACGACAGAAACAAACTAAGCTGAACAAAACTGCACTAAGTCAATGCAGCTCAAATTAGTTTATCTCTTTCGTTCTGTGTCTCAAAAAACGTGAAACCTTTATTTATTAAATAACTCCGTCGAACAATGATTGATTATAATTATTTTTTGGCATGCAACATCATGAAGAAACTTGACATAAACGACTGTAGTTTTGGCCACTTTAGCTCTGTTGCTACACTACCTTGTAAAATTCAGAATTTGTAGTTTAGCCGTTTACAAGTTACAACAATGAATTCATACTGAGTAGCCCATGCGTCGGCTCAGAAATGATTAACTGAATATAGCGACAATTAAACACGAATACCGGTAACAAATATTACACTGTGTCTCAAAAAAAATCCCGACATTTTTGACTGTAACTTGAAAAAACAATTATCAGATTTTGATAATTTTTGGTATAAATATTCCTGATACGACTTGCCATCAAACGACCGTTCAGTTTCCCACCTCACACAATGTATGCTTTTGCACTACCTAGGGAAAGCAGATTAAGCGAAATATGTGTGTAAATAAACAGAAAACCTAAAAAACATTCCCGACATTATCAATCGCAACTTGAAAAAAAGATCAGCAGATTTTAATAATTTTTGACAAAAATATTTCTGACACAACTGGCTATTGAATAAGTGTTTTAGTTTCTACCTCACCCAAAGTCTGCTTTTGCACTACCTGAGGAAACCAGACCAAACATAATACGTGCTAAAATGAATGAAAAATCGTCGATAAATTCCATCTATCCTAAACCGTGGGCCCCAACAGCTGGTCTATTGCAAGGTTTGATTGTCATGCAGCAGTGTGTCTACCAGATAAAGTTTATGAATGTTTGTGAAGTCAAGAAGCGACTGGTACCACTTGGATTGGTATAAAATTTATACATCGCGTCTCAATACGAAGTGACGCGACTGTTCCACGTATAATATAAAGCGATAGCGAAGGATGCGCCATATCATATAGTCTTACATTTCACACTACGTATAGACATGTAGTTAATATTTAAGTCATACAGACAACATGCCACTTGACGCACAAACAATATTAGATCACCTACATCGAAATGTTGTGTATGATATCGTTATACCGTGCGGTATTCTGACATTTTTAGTTGTTAAAATAAAAAAAACAAATTGTTCTGGGTTATTAAAGCAAAAAATCTGAGCTAATGCTCATGAGACGCGCGACAGCCTATAGCAGTTTCTGTTCACAGGTAATCTTGGTCTGTCTTCATCCATTTCGTCGCAATTCACTCTTTTGCAGCCGAAAATCGCAAAAAAATGCTTAAAACCTCTATTTTTAAGGTTCAAGATCATTCAAGGTCATCGATGTTGACATTTCTAAGAAGCTCGTCGCCAGTGCGTGCTGTGATAAGCAGCATGTCTGTGCCTATCTGCAACCATTTTCACGCTAGACAAGCCAAAGTGCTCCTCTTTCTCCCTTTCGTTCGGGGGGACCTCCTTACCCAGCGGCATGAAATTTTGTCGCGAAATACAAGAGACTCTAGGCAGTGTTTGAATTGTAAAAAAATTAACTGAGGTTGAACTTTTTGACGGTCAGAGCCCAACCACTATTGTGATGTAGTACATAGCGGACCCCAATGCATAATTTGACAGGGTGTTGGGGGTTGAGAAAACAGTTGGGAGTTGAACCCCCGGCAATTCAAACACTGACTCTAGGCTATCATATGGTAAAAACCGGAAGTTTCTATCTCACCTGGGCTCCGCAGGGTACCGGGACGTGACAGACACAAAGACAGACACGAAGACAGAATCACCATAGCTACAGTGGCGGTTCTAGCCCTTAATATTTAGGGGGCACGGCCCCATGGCGAGCGCGGTAGCGCGAGCCTATAACGGGGGTCTGAGGGCAGAGCCCCCAGCGGGGTCCAGGGGCAGAGCCCCTGGTGGGGGATCAGGGCGGCTTTGCCCTCTGAAGCTGAAGCACTTTTGGTTTTTGAGCATTCAATAAAAACTGCAAAAAAATGAGACATTTGTGTTATCTTTGCAAAAAAATCATGGGTGGCCACAAAACTGGGGGGCTGGAGCAAAACTGAAGGGTCTGTGCCCCCCGGCCTGGGCCTAAAACCGCCACTGCATAGTTAATACGCGCTATAGCTCTCGCGCGCAAAAATTGTTTTAAAATCACGAAGTGATCATGAGATGTGTAATTTTCCTGACGTTTTTGACGTTAATATCGTTAACGTCAAAAACCTCATAAAAATAATAAGCTTACATTTTGCATTGTAATCACGGATTGTGCGGTGACCTAATTTTCTGTCAGTTCCTGAGACCAAACAACAAAACAAGCAGCCCAGCTGTCGCTAAAGTGGGCCGACCACAACGCCTATATCCGAAAGCCAGTGTCTCACGTGCGGTCGCAGAAAGAGAGCGATCTCTAACTGGAGATAGAGATAGACCTTACTTTTGACAGCCAAGCCTATGTAACAACGCGCTACCATCGCCGATCCCCCAAAACGTAGGCCTATAGTTTAGCTATAATACAGCACGATTGACATAGCAAAGTGCATAATGACCCTTCAAGGTCATCCAAGTTCGAAAATTTTCGTGTCATCTAAAAGGGCTTATGCGACTTTCTGTTAGTTATCAATAGAACCTTTGCCCTATCTCTCACCGTTTCTCGAGATATGGGGACTTATCGGTTGAAAAAGCATATTTTTTCTACGTTTTCTTTGTTCAACTTCAAATTTTGAAAAGTTTTGCTTGCACTGGATCACTGAAAGTTTGCATGTGAAGAGATGTGAGACCAACCAATTAATAATTTAATATATTTCTGTAAGACCTAACGTTTAGCCACAATATGCTTAGTGACAATACCTTGGTTACAGACGACGACAAAAGACAGACAGTCAGACAGACGACAGACAACGCATTGTACACAAGGCTCGACCTTAACCAATTAGCCTGCAAAGCTGGTTGTATCTAAACACGTTACATTAGTATGGTTAAGACTACTGTGTTTGCTAATGTGCTAAACTGATGCGGTTGCTTGTCGACTGAGTGAACTGGCAGAGATGATGCAAAAGCGTTACTGTGTTACGCAATCGCGTGCCGCCTTCTTTTGATAGAACAAGTGATTTATTAGCACACTCACGTAATTGATTTACTATTTAATGACGAAGATAATGATGATGAAGAATGTCACGACCTCGCCCACAGCACGCTAGCATACTGTAAGCATAGGGTCTATAACGTAATCGAGTTTTTGACAAAGTACATCGCGAATATTTGATGATTATTATCGCGGTAACCATTTATCTGACTCCGCGGTCGGATATGTAGTTTACTAAACTATTTATCCGGCTGTTTAAACTATTGATACGGCTACTCGATAAATATCGTGTGCCAATTATTATAGTTTCGTAAGTTTATCATAAGTTGGCTCTATTGCAAACGAGCACAGTAGCGGGTAGTGAATAGTTGCATTTGCCACGTGCGGCATAGAAATGATTTTTTTTCAGTGCGACAAGATTTCGTTAAAAATTTCACACGCAAGTTGTCACGTTTTTGCTCAGTCTGTAAGCCTACATTTTTATTTCATTTAAACGCCTTTTAACGTTTCTTTTAAAAAATTTCTCCTGAAGTTTACCACATCCAGCCAGCCGTCAAGCTGTGTTGATCTCAAATCGTAGAAAGTCGTCATAACTTCTGGGGCTTGTGAGTCGTGAGAGTGAAATCTAGCAGATGAGATTTTTAAAATCTGCAATAGCATGATGTTGCCGCCTTGATCCTATCGTCTTTACCCACCCGGCCAGTGTCGGTTGCTTTGTAGCGTTCCTAGAAATGTGAATTGGGGGACCTCCCTCTTTTTTTCTTTTTTCTTTTCCTCCCTTGCTTCCTTTTTCCCCTTCGCTCACTTGTCGCTTCCCTTCACCTCTTTCTTTTTCTTCCCTTTTTTCTTTCTCATCTCTCCCCTTGGAAGCAGGATTCTTAAAATCTAGATATGGGTCTGGGCCCCCAGTAGAGTCTGGGACGGCCAAAATCAAATCTGCTGCATTATAGTTTTAAAATAAGAGATCTTATGGCAACATTTTTCATTATTTTTTGAGAATCAACTGATCAAATTTATTGTAGTTTAAACATGTGCTTGTGTCTTGTCTGGAGATCGGAGTTTGGGTCCTCTGCCCTCCCCTTTGTCTACGCCACTGCAGCTGCTGCAGAAGCATCGCCGCTTAGTGACGAATTGCACAGTTTTCACTATAGACTAGAATTACAACCATTGTCACACCGACAGCAGCAGCAGCAGCAGGAAGTATTGGCTACTGCTACGAATGATGCAGCATGCCGTCTGCCTAATGGCAAGGCTTCGTGTGGTCTAAGTCACGCTTAGCTGACTTTCTATATTTCAATCCGATATCAGGTACGTTGAGTTGATTAGTAGTAACAGTTTGGCATATGTATGCACTGGTTGTAATTGCCATAATTATTTCGTTTGAATGAATGAACAAATGAATAAATATTATCGACAAACTGCATAGAAGTTGTTATAACACAACCTAGGCAGTAATTAGTAAGGATGTTAACAGGACGTCAAATATGTAATAATCTTCTACAACAATTAGCAAATAGCAATGGCGTTTGAGAAAAGCGAAAACGACTTTCTTTTCCTATATTTGGGACGGAGAATCGCTACAATAATTATCTTCTACGAACAATTGCTTGACTTTACGAAAGGGTTGGGAATTTTGTGTGAGAAGTTAAACCCTTAACTTTCGACAAACTGGCTGAATAATTTGTGACATTTTCGAATATAGTGTGAGCTAAATGGAGTATTAATTATTTTCATTTATTAATAGCCTACTTGCAGTTTTTTTCTGTTTTTAATGCTTGCTAATGATTGTATGTAACACTTTGGAGTGGATAAGTTTTACTGCCGAAAAAATGCAACTTTGTTTGACTGTGCAGCTGTATGGATTCGAACAACAATCAGGCGTCGAACGTAAATCAGACGCCTGGAAGTTCGCGATAAGGTATTGATTACACCGCGCTACTGGTGTTGATATCCTTTGCACCACAATAAAGCTAGATGTCTATACGACATTATTATCGCGTGTAACTGCAGACAAACGTCGATTTTCTGGCTGAAGTTTACTGCGAATTTTACGATGTCCTAGATTTTGCTAGTGTCAGGAAAAAAATATTTTATCCACGTATGCTATCTTCGAAGGCAGAGATTTGCTGAGCATGCTGTTTTTCTCATGTTTTCAACTACACAGTCCTATAGGCCCCTATTGCAAATCAGCTGAGCAATATTATCAGGCCTACTCATGTGTTTGTGTGGCGAAAATCTATATGATATGCATTAGTCATATGGAGTTAACATATAGGCGTACTATATGAACTTGGGAATCCATGCTCATGTTCGTATGCATTGTTTAATTTGTTTTATGTTTCAAGCATATAACAGGACAGTCGTGGAATTCTGATAACCGGTGGCTGAAATAATTTCATTCACAATAATCGTAGTCATGATAGGGTACAGTTGTAGTGTTGACCAAAGCCAGTGTTCATTGTAATTTTTGTTGTCATTAATGATTAAACGACCACCTGCCGCTGGACCATCTGTGCTTGTTTTAGAAACGACCAAAACACACGTGCTAGACATTGAATGTTTTAGAGCTCACGTAGCCCGTTAAAAAATTAATGAAGCTTGGTTGCATTATATTTGGTAGTAGTAGTAGTAGCAGCAGCAGCAGCAGCAGTACCAATATTAACGATGATAATGATGATGGTGGTAATGCTGATGAATAACTTGGGAGCCTGTCATATCGTCATCATACAGATTTTACAGATAAAATGGTGCGCAATGGAAAGGATGTTTTCGTAATAATTCTAAAATAATAAGCGCTATTGTTTGTTTGTTTGTTTGTTTTCAGCTGCAGGAGCCGCCGTAGACCGCACGAAATGATGACGTCACGGCATCTTGCTCTACACGTTATCGTAATTGCGTTCTGGCACCGCTACTATGTCGTCTCCAATATGGTCGATTCTGGTAAGAATTTGACGAGTTATTCCAATAAACCAAATCAAACCGTTATGATTAACCGTTGTTATCCGTGTTTAAATCTGCTCCCGTTTCGCCCTGGTGTACAGTGGCTCACGATTGCTTGTTCTGAACTCGACAAGACGTCCATGTCATATTGCGCAGAATGAAACTAGGCCTACTGAAACTCCACCATTTACCGCGTTAGTCCCTTATGTCTTGCTACTGATATTTTCTGTACTCAGTTTTAAGTCGTCTCGGAATAACTGGGTAAATTTGACCGTACCAAAATTGATCGTACAAAACAACGTGTCGTATATGCATTAATTCCTTTGGCGGTGGCGTTAACCAAATTATTGTTGTCAGTCTCAGAATTGATCTGCCGTCTACAGTAACTGCCGGTCGGTTTCACCAAGTTTGTTGTTACGTTATAGGGTGTTTACACGATCCAGCAAACTTCTAGCAAACGTCCAGCTCCATTATAGCATGTGGCAGCAAACGTCCAGCATCAGCACGTGTATTTTGAATACATTTGCTGGAAGTTTGCTGGACGTTTGCTGCCACATGCTATAATGG